>Ga0136643_10018996_pt1 | contig 10379 bp, 3 predicted proteins | sample TergutLab28metaG_FD_96883 | JGI IMG/M metagenome (GOLD analysis project Ga0136643, IMG submission 96883) | Labiotermes labralis P1 segment gut microbial communities from Petit-Saut dam, French Guiana - Lab288 P1 (version 3) (version 3) | ecosystem: Host-associated > Arthropoda: Insects >... | reverse complement strand
GATGTTTAAGAATCGTTTTCAACATACGTACACATTAGATGAGCTCTTGGAATGTGAGGAGGTACGAGTTCTCGGGACATGTCAAAACCACTCTTTTTAGTGGATGTAACATAAACTTCATCTTTCTTGGATCATGCTAAAAGGTAATGAGTACGTCTGCGCTGTGTGCGTGTTCCTTCTTTTTTACGATGTGATGATTTTTTTCAGATCTCAAAATTTATTTACTAAGGTATTGTAAGGCCGATCCCAGTGGCCACACGGTCTAAGGCGTAGATCTACGGCCGCTCGCTTGTTGGGGTTGTGGGTTCGAAACTCAGTGTGGGCGTGGAAGTCTATCTCTTATGAGGGCTCTGTGTTATCAGATAGAGGACTGTTCGACGGGCTGATCACTCGTCCAGAGGAGTCCTACCGACTGTGATGTGTTTGAAAGTGATACGTTGTAAGAGTTACTTTCTACAAAAAGAATGATTAGTTCGAAGGCATCGAAATAATAAATAAATAAAATGCAATCATTTCTATTATTTCTGTATTAGAAGTTACTAAAAATTCAGCATACAAAGCTATTAGATAATAAATGAAGTATCAACAGGTCATGTGAAAGAGTTGCTTTTTGTCCTACATTATTTGAAGAAAAGAAACTTTTTAGGAGGTTGGTACATCTCAAGGGCAAAATTTTGTTCCCGGATGAATTTTATATTGCCCGCATTGTCCCTATCAAGCAATGCGGTGTGACAAGGTGGTTTGCTGTGTTACAAAAGATATAACTAACCTTAACTCATACCAAATTTTTGTGTCGCTTCTAGCTCTGCCTTCAAACTGCAAGTTTATTATGGGCTGAAAATAGCCTACCATGACAAAACTCGCAGTAAGTAGGCTGCGAATTGGAGTATTGTAATTCAGTTTAAGGTAAAGGCCTATTTCATACCATTTACTAGCCTTCCAAAAGGCATCTGTGCCCAGTCCAACATTCTATACAATTGGAAGCGGAGTCCTTTTCATGAAAAAATTCGATCAGCCGCTCTTCCACTTCCACATACGTCTTCATGGATTTGTGCGTAACTGAGCACAGTGGAAAATGTCATTACTGACATAACAAATGTGCAGTTATGTTTGATGTTTGTGCGACCGTGCATCATTGATACAATAATATAAACAGCCAACTAGATGCAACAATAACAAATTTTATTGATAATTACTATCATCTCAACATGTTTCGGGCGAAATTATCGCCCGAAACATGTTGAGATGATTGTAATTATCAATAAAATTTGTTACTGTTGCATCTAGTTGGCTGTTTATATTCTTGTGGAATTACGTGTTGAGTGACGGAAGGCGGAAGATATCGGTGATACCCAACGTATAAAAGTAAAAAAGCCTTCAAGTCTTGAGGCAGGAAGAGATTATAAGTTTAATCACAGATTTATTAGGGGTACACATTTAAGAATTTATTTAGCAATGAAGTCAGGATTGTTGTCTAGTGTTAAAGTGGGTATCAGTGATGGGTTTTATAGTGAATGAATAATTTAAAAGAATGCGGAAGGAAGCAGCTTTGGACTAAATTCAGTGTGAATTAAAGATCCTTGGAGCGGGGGGGATGAGAAACAATTCTAAAAAAAGCCGAAGTATAGCTTGTGTTTTGTTTGCGATTAAAACCAGAAAACTAACTTGGGAATACAGCTCACAAACACGACCGAATGAACCACACTGTTTGATTCTTAATTTTCAATAATTTAATTAATGTCAAACATCATTTTTCTTGTGCTTGAGTAATCGAGGAGTGACGACTTTTAAAACTGTAACAAATAAATAGACACAAATTATACAAACACAAACACAAAAACATAAAATTCAACCAAATTAATAATTTATAAATTATTATTATTATTATTTCTTGCAAAAGAGCTGCAATAATTCGATTGCTCGAAAGGCAGCTTCACTATTATGTGTTTATAACGGCTGGTGAAAGCTGTTTGAATGTCACTTATCTGCTTTAGAAAATACCAAGTATGTGTGAAGACATAACTCTATTAGAAATTCCATTATTATACTTGCGTCGATTACGAAGATGAAACATGCCTTTTAATACTATAAGAGTATTCGTTATGTTGGGGGTCGACATTGTATACTGTATAGCTTATACTTGAACCTATAAAACTTCTGTACTCTGGTGACTATTTGTAAATGACTTTATTACTGTGCCCATTAAGCATGCTGATATTTTTATTGTTTGGATTCTTCGTTCGCCCTCATTTGGCACCATAAATAATTGATGATCCTGAAATAACAACTTCTAAAGTAGATCTATTTAATCCCCTAACTGGTAAAAAGTCGCTAAGGATATGTGAAACAAACGGTTCTGAATTTCTTGAGTTAACTGCAACGTGATAATATACTGCAGGAGCTAATCCTTTTAAGTTCCTACGTACCAGCATTTCTCAACCGCCGGGCTGCGGCGCGGTACCGGGCCCTGGCATCAATTATACCGGGCCGCGAGAGATTCTCCTGGAGTTGATAAATAATTTAAATGTAATTTTATATTTGTCAACATCTCACACTGTACACGTAAGTGAAATAATACTCTTTATGATTGTGCCATAATTAATTATTAATAATTATGTTAGTTTAATGTGTGAACTTAAAAAAAAAATTGGTAATTTACTGACGAGTAAATCTGTTGGGATCGGGCCCTCGTCTTATGAAAAAAGAATTTACCGGGCCGCGGTCTCACAAAAGTTGAGAAACACTGCTATATACAAACTGATTTTAACATTAAAAAAACAACAAATTACCCACATAATGTATTTGTAATTTAAGTAAAATTTTCAGAATAAATAGCTACTTTGCCCTAAATAACAGTAACCTTCTGATGCTTATCAAAGAGACGTAGAATTTTTTTGAAGTAGGAAGTAAATTTTGTATTACCTATCTTAAAGTCGTAGTACCGTAAATTACGCTCTGTATCACAATTTATTAACTAAATAATTATAATTACATATTAAAATGTTTGCTTATAATTATTTGATGTGTCGCGAAGAAATGATATTTAGAATGGGCTCCCTGAAGATGGTGTCAATAGACAGTGAAACGCGCAGGAACAGGAACTAGGATGTGATTTGTTACACACGGTGTAGTGCACAAGAGGTTTTACTATCTATTCAAAAAAAATTTACAATTACAAATATCTGGTAATTAAATCTACTTTCCTTCCAATTACAAATAAGCATGTGGATCTATAGGTGACTCACTACTTCTTACACATTGACAACAACTGTACAGAGACTATTCTGTACTCTGTGCTAGGGCTAAGATGAACAGAATAAATTCATTTTAGTTTTGTCATGCATATTCTCCATAACGTCATGTTTCCCTTTATAATTTTATTGACTCTGATAAAACAGCTAATTGTGACACATCAAAGTGTAACTGTAATTATGTGTATGATAAAGTATTGTGATTCATATAGCTGTGCCATTTTTGCCATTCATTGTGTTGCAAATTAAATAGTCTAGCTAAATGATAAATTTTGCTTTATTACAAGTCACCTCTTACCCAAGTATTTTAAAACACGATTGCATAGCAATAAGTTTTAAACTTTATCTAAAATTTATATCTCAGTGTAAGCGCCACTAGATTTAACATTACAAAATCTGTTACTGATCTTCGTTTGTGTCGTATGTTGTCCATAATGAACATAAATATTGTCCTGCATCGCAGCATTAAAAATGTGTCCTCAAAATGCAGAAACAGTGTGTTTTCTATGAGGTAGGAAAAGAGTTTATAATATAATTTAGATTACTCTTAATATTTATATGGTTATCTGGATTACAATATGGTACTTACATTAAATATTAATGATATTTATGAAATAAACTAATTAAGGCATTTTATTGGACTCATCTCTCGTCCCTGTACTTTTAGCAGCACGAATTTTGGGAATTTAACTCAGTTTCCTAAAAGTATTTTTTTTTAGAAATCTAAATTTAAAAGCGTGGTACCACGCTGTAGACAACAAACCCCAAAAGTAGTTTTATTCGCTCTCGATTCCAGTCGCCTCTTCTCGGTACCCGTGTGCTTCAGGGGTCAGTTACTTCCCTAAACTGAAAATTTATATAGTACATTCTCCTCCAAACGTTTGGTATGCTTCTACCGAAATACGCAGTGTGACTTCACAGAAGCCCAAAATATTAATTCATTTTTTTAATCATATATTTTTCTGTCCATTTCGACCTGCGTGTTAGTCATCAGTACAGTGGGCTATAGTGATAGAACTCGTGAGCCTTGTAGGAAATGATAGACCATATTTTCAGATAAAATAAAACCCCCACGCTCACTAGTATGAGAACCTGAAACTCCAAAATGGAAGGAGATTGAAAATAATTATTTGATGATAAAAAACCCCCCTAATTTATGCTTAACACACCGCCCACTTTTCATATTTTTCTGAGTAACAATTTTTTTTGTTTAACTACTTTTTTTAAAAGCGCTATCTCATTTTTTACCATACAAAAAAACTTCTAAACAAATTTTAACCGATACTTTAAAAAAAGTATAATTTCTCCATAATGTTTCACGAAATAAAGAAATTTCATTGGTAATTTTAAGAACCAATTTTGCTCAACATTTTAAAACACTTGGTAAACCAACCTTATGTTTTAACGACCTGTATTTATTACGTAACATTTTTTCCCATACTTATTTTGCAGATACACGAATACAGGTTCGACAGCTTCAGGATATTCATTATACATTTCTGCCCTAAACATGTAATTTTATCGCTGAAAACTTGTTATGTAAACTCGAGTCAGTCGATAACCAGTGGTACACTCCAAATCAGGAGCACTGAAGTACATCAGACCTGCCCTTCACACAGCTGTACAACTCTTTCAGTTACAGTGTTACAGTATATAAACTAACATACCGGAAATCTTCCTTACGGAAACTCAACCGTATGAATGTAATTACAGATAATGCACGAGTATGTCATTTAAAAGTTTGTCCAGGAACTTCCGAGTAACTTTTCGTTTGTTTTATATGAATACGAAATTTGGTCTCTAAATTAAGAAGAGATAAAAATGAGTGTGTTTGCGGGGAGACTTATAGGTAGAATATTGAAACTAACAGAGATTAAGTGAAAGGAGAATAGGTAATAAAGAGCTTATGATTTGTACTTTTCACCAAATAGTATTAGGGTGATTCCTTGTCACGTTGTTATCATAAGAGAGACGAGAAATGAGTACAGAATTTTGGTCGGGAAACTTGGATGACAGATTTCGAATGAAGACCAAGGATGTGTATGGGAGGTTTATAATAAAATGGATCTTAACTCATTTAAATTGGAGGTTGTGGACTGGCTGAAGATAGGGACAAATGTACGATTTTGTGCATACGGTACTGAACGGTCTTGTTTTATCGAAGTCGGAGAAAACGTTAAATAAATGAGGAAATTACAGCTTTTCCAAAAGGACCTTGGTCCATGGAGTTTATTAGAACGGTTAAATCCACAATTATTGTATTTTTGCCCAGTTAACTGTGAGGTCCGTAGGCCGGGTAGCTCAGTCAGTATAGTGACTAACTACGGGCTGGACGGTCCGGGATCAAATCCCGGTAGGGACGAGATTTTCCGCTGGTTCAGACCGGCCCTGGGGTCCACCCAACCTCCTGTAAAATGGGTACAGGGTATTTCCCGGGGGTAGAGGTGGCCGGGGCGTGGGGCTGACCCCCCACTCCCATCTAGTGCCGAGGTCCTAGAAAGAGTTGAGCTATACCTCTACTCACCCTAAGGGCCTTCGTGACCTATAAAAAGGGTGAAAACCTAAAGCTAACTGTGAGGTCCACAGTTAAATCCTCCTTCCCTGGACAGCAGCTATATTAATGAAACGTCTTTTGATTTTTTCAGTCACTCCTAACAAATACTAACAATAGTAACAATTGATTGATTACGCGTCCATGTGAGTTCATTATTCTCTAATGATCATACTTTATGATGCTATGTCATATAGGTTATTGACACCTTCGTCAATTATATTTTAATATTGTCGCAGTTCATTTTAACCAGACGATTATTGCATTTTCTTTCTCTTTTTATAATATTTGTTTACGTCACAGTTGGAGTTTCGATTGCTGTGCACGTTTTGAGAAGTCTATACTGTGATGGACTTCGAAATAGTACAATTATTCTACTTAATTTTGCTAATTGCTATTTTACAATCGAATTTAATTCTTCGTCCCTAATTCTGAACTTCTTTGTCTCTTTATACAACCCTTTTTTATGCTATACGAGGTTTGAAGTTCTCACAGCTGCGTTGTTCTAGACTATGCAGCGCCTGGTACAAATTCTAATTCCGCTACACTTTTGGAATGTCATCAGCCTTCAGTATTATCCTTGTAGAGAAATGTCTGTAAATAAAGACACTTCACGCAATCAATAACATTTACAGAAGGATTAAAATTTTGTTTATCAATTGGATTCTCTTTAAACATAATATAACAAAATATAATAATATTATTTTTGACACTGCGGCCCAACGCGGGCTATGGTCTCCTCAATGATAAGGTTTCTAGATCGCACACAACGAGGCACCATAGTGGGTAGGACTCCTCCGTTCGAGTGATCCAGAAACAAATACCTCTACCTGACAACACACAACACTCACAAGAGACAGACATCCACGATCCCGGCGGGATTCGAACCCACAGTCCCAGTAAACAAGAGGGCACAGAACCACTCCTTAGACCGCGTGGCCACTGAGATCGGAAGTAATATATTTTCACTAAATGGTTATATATGAAATATAATATATATATATATATAGCGATTTGTTGAATATCTCAGCGTCAAATGTCAGGAAGACAGTAAACAATTATTTCGAGATAACCGTTTGAGGCACGATCCAAGCAATACGTGGAAGGACTGAGAAAATTCATGAAATTTCTCTGACAGTATATTCGGTGCCCCAGTAAGCATTCGAACCATCGGTCACCCGCATTACCACCAGTGACACTGCTTGATTAATTCTTTGGAACTCAGTATTTACTGTGCGGATTGCCAGTCATGACGTTTCTAAACTTATATTCTGTCCACAAAATTTATTAAAGTTTCTATATGCTTTCCTCCTACCCGCAAAATTGTAGCCTCTAAGTGTTAATTATTCCTGAATATAATTAACATGACTTATCCTTCTGAAAAATGTGGAAATTGGATAATGTCTTGTCTCTGTATTGACACCGGACGAACAGCCTACAGTTACCGGGCGATCTGTTGACCTTCACTTGTTTAATGGGGAAAGTATCTGTGCAGAGGTTATCGACACTTGTGGATGAAGGAAGCCGTGCTTCGGAAAGTTGGTAGTGTTTATGATATATTGATGAAATATTCGGGTCTAAGAGACTGTCTGACAGTTTACGTTTAGTGTGCAGCGCTATGTGTTGGGTGTGTGACGGCATTTATGTGTGTTCCGGTGATGCGAGCAGCGATACACAAAGAATCATATCGGTTACTGTAGTTTGGTGAGGCAGATCAACAACAGAAGTGAGTACCAATATAAACAAAGAGAATATTTATATATATATATTTAATTTATCATTAATTTATCCGAAATCCACGTGCATTCTCAGTTTTATTGTGATGTTGTATTAGCTCTGCATGTTATACATTTTCAGTAGAATTATAAAAATCCGAAATGATTCTGTACGTAAATAATATTTGCGTAAAATTAGTAAGCAAATATCAGATCTGCCCGCTTTTGTAATTTTACGCTACGCAAGCTGGTAGTTTATTACCGACGTTTCGGGACAACCTATAGGTACCATTTTCAAGGGTCAAGCAGTCGGGTCAAGCCCCGAAGGTTTGCTTCACCCTTGACGATGAGACCGTTAGTTTGTCCCAAAACGTCGGTAATAAACTACCAATCTAGGCCCTATAATATCCGAAGAACGCAGATGGCGATATAGGAAAGGCACTTACTTTAAATCTATGGGTGCAAGAAATGAGGAAAGAAAATAAATTACAGGTGTTTGAAGAAAGAGTAATCTGAAAATATTTTGCACTTAGAAGAATGAAGTGACCAGTTTAGGAAATTGCATGATATTTAAGAGGTTTGTACAGCACTGTATTTAATACTGACTAGTAGGTTGATAGACCGCATAACATTTGGTAGAATGGGGAAGCAAAAAACACATACAAAACATGTTGGAAAACGACCACTTGAATGACCTAAAAGGAGATGATAGGACAAATTTAAGATGAATTTTAGGAAGATAAGTAGTGAGATCAGAAGTATCGGGCTCAGTCATGTTCTTTTGATTATAAAATTTCACCTACGTTTCCTGCCACAATAACGAGCTTTACCTGGTCAGTGCTAATTAGAAGCTTTCTTCTGTAATTACGGATGAGAGTTTGTTGTCAAAAAATTATTTGTGACCTATTACTCTTATTAATTGAAAGATTATTGTGAGTTAGTGGTGTGTTTATTACTTACCTCCAGTGAAAGTTACTGAAAGTTTCAGCATCCTGAATATAGCCGGGAATTGATTACTGCGTGTGCTTGGGGTGTATTTAAATATTTGTAAGAATGTGATGTCTAAGATAAGTCATTTTACTTCGCTTACAGTTCCATTTGACTGGCAGCGCAAGCAGCGGTTCTGCGTACACGCGCGCGCACATGTCTGCACACTCACGAGTTGAATGGTAACAGCACAGTATATTTTAATTCAGGCGTTCTAATTTATTTCCCGTTGATCCCAGTGGTCGTGCGTTCGACACTTCAACGTCTGCGGCAGCTCTATTGTTGGATTCGCGGGTTCGAATACTTCTGAGGACATGGATATATTTTTTTTCTCTTTGTGTTGTGTGTTGTACAGTTAGGGGTTTGTGCGACGGGCTGATGGTTCGTTTAGAACAGTCCTACTGTGTGTGTGTGTGTGTGTGTGGTGTGTGTGTGTGTGTGTGTGTGTGAGAGAGAGAGAGAGAGGCAGAGAGAGAGAGAGGCAGAGAGAGGTCTAGAAACGTCAACAAAGAGGCGGCGTATGTATAATTTGACCTCCTGCACCAGAGAAAAAGTGTATTTTCCTGTCAGTAAGGTCGCTGTTTTACAAAAAAAAAAAAAAGAGCCATTTTAATATGCCAGGACACTTACCAGATATTTGTTTGTGATAGTTTAATCAAGCCTTGTATATTCTACTTCATATCTTGCTATTTTTTTGTCACGCTCTCCGTAAATACGCCTTTAGTAGCTTGTAGTATTTGGTTTTGAGTTGCAACAATACTCTTCAACTTAACCAAATTCAACAGTTCACCAGACATTAGCATTTTGTTTCCAATTTTTGTGTTGGCAGTATCATCAGAAAATTGGGATCATTTCACAATTTTGGCGGACCCTTATGTAGTCGCAAGGCACCCTGATAATATTCGGAGTAGTTTTACAAGTAGGCGTACGTATGATGGATTAAAATGAGGAATATATTTTTGTGGAATATTGATTCATATTTAGTACCTCACTGGCAGGTAACAAACGTGTTTCCTTAGAACATTCCATACGTGGGTCATTTAAACTCTTGACAGCAATAGTGCTTTATTTCCCCCACCACCACCCCACCCCCCACACACACACACTAGCAAAATACTTTTTCTTTAAGTTTGTTTTCGTTTATTGATTATCATTTATCATACAACTAGTTAGCTACTTACATTAAAGTAATATTTTACTTCATATACTAAACGCATAAAGCGGATGATATCTTCTCTCATTTTGCCTTCCACCGCATTTGAACTAATAATTTATTCCACCCTCGAATCGTGTTCATCACTCTACTCTACGTAGGCACACAACATACAGTAATTGGACTCAGTTTTACAGCAAATTACGTCTGTGTTTACGGTGTAGTACAGGATGAACTAGAAATAGATTTCACTAATTTAAATAGCTCTGATGCATTTGTAAATCAAAATTTCTCCACCAATATCAATTCAAATTTGAGAAGTTTCAGGTAACAATTTTTTGGGGGGTAAAGTTCATCCTTTTGTGGAGTATAATATTAAAATTGACATACGTGTTGCCGTCAAACACAGCAAATTTTTTTAGTCTCCTCAATCCACGCTGCGTGTTTCGGCCGTACTGATGATCCTCAGTCATTAAGTGCATGATTTTAAAACTCAAAAACAATGCGCATGTATTTTAATCCTTTAAACGGCGATTTAAATCCCACCTGCCATCTGCTGGCATGATTAGGAGCACACCATATTCTTCACGTTAGCAGGATAAGGGTTAAATTCTTAAGATCTTACAAATTTTACAGTTTATAATAATGTTTATGTAGAAATAATATGTAATCATTTTTATGTTTGTCATTCGATTTACTTTATTTCATGTCTTCCTACTCTG
>Ga0136643_10018995_pt1 | contig 10380 bp, 5 predicted proteins | sample TergutLab28metaG_FD_96883 | JGI IMG/M metagenome (GOLD analysis project Ga0136643, IMG submission 96883) | Labiotermes labralis P1 segment gut microbial communities from Petit-Saut dam, French Guiana - Lab288 P1 (version 3) (version 3) | ecosystem: Host-associated > Arthropoda: Insects >... | reverse complement strand
GCTGAGTGGACCCCGTTCCAGACACACTACTACTCAGAAAATCTGGTAGCGCCGGGGATCGAACCCGGGACCTCTGTATCTGTAGCCAGAAACTCTGACCACTAGACCACAGAGGCGGTCGTTCTTTTACACTACAGAAGATTATTAATCGGCATAGCTGCCAAGTAGCCAAAGGAAACTTTAAATAGATAAAAGATGAAGTAAAATTTTTCTTGTTCTTAATAATCACCATGCAGTATGCGAGTGTGGATGGGCATTCTTGATTAAAAGAACGAAAATCCTGAACACAGCTTTACCTGTAGTATTGAATGCAACATGCATTGAGCCTAAAGTGTCATCATCAAGCTAAATGCTTTTTAAAACACATAAAAGCTATAAATTGAAAATACAATTTTGTAGCTTTTTATGCGTTACTTTTATCATCAGTTTCTCTAACTGGAATAATATTGCGCACAACCATTACCAGCATTTACTAAACAAACTAGAAGGCCTTAAATTAGACTCAAACTAATAACATGTTGCAGTCTGAAACGACCATCAGCAGGCCACCATTAAAAAAAACTTTAAAATAAGGTAAATTATAGTGAAAATTATGCGCAATTTGCAGTGTATTATACCTTATTTTGAAATTTTTGTAATGGTGGCCTGACGATGGTCTTGTTTAGACCGAAATATGAAGTCATTCCTGAATAAAAAAACATGGTTATTTTTTACGGAACTGTAACGGTTTGTTTTAATTTCATACACCGAGCGGAATGTCCTCTGCAAAATTAAAATTAATAACAATCAAAGCTGTAAAACAAGGGCTTAATTTATGCATTGGGAAGTCCTTCAACCCACCCTCACAGAATTGCATTCTATAATCACAAAATGAATACAAGACTAAAAGAGTAGTGGAGAAATAACGTGAACACTCAACATAGAATTACACCGTGTCCCTTACTTATCAATCTCGGACACCACAATAAATTTTAGCCGTTGATTTTTCTCAACTAGTCAAAAAATATGTTGCAACTTTCGGTGCTTGATCAAGAACAGATGGAACATACCTAAGAATGCCTATCGGAACAGAACTAGGACAACCAGGGTCCTTAATTTGTGGCGAACAAATCTGCTGCGTCATTGTCACAGCCCACGTCCTCATTATAAACCTTCTTTGTAGTCACGCCAATTCTAACTGATGGGTTTGGAAACTGATTAGTTGCCTTTATATGTTTTCATAAGTATTTAGCCTCTTTAGGGCCGAAACACGTTGCACTAAATGCCACAAAATGAAGTCGTATTAACAGGTTTTACTCATTACGAAAACACAACAGGATTTGTAACGTTAAATTTATATGTTTTTAACCTCGACAATACATGGAAAGCATTGAGTGGCCAGGCTGCCTGTCTGGGTTGGTTTCAATGACCCACGTTTCACTTCCTGTAAGAGACATTGTCGGCTCCAGGACTGGTCTGGATGCTGTAAACAAGACAAAAGTCTCCTCTCCTGTCGGAATTTGAACACTCGTTCTCCGGTTAGCCAGCACGTAGTGTAATCTGTACTGATTGAAATTAAATTACAAAACTTTAGGAAACAAACATGTTCACACCAAAAATACTCATATTTTTCGTCATCGCCTTGGAAACCCGAGGAATAAAATTGGTGACGTGATTAAAATGCGTTGTAAATGAATAGGATATCCTGATGTGGACTAGTTTCAACTGGCCAGTGACGTGCGTGTTCTAGTGCCAGGGTAATTGAATTATGTGAACGGCTGGAAATTTCTTGAGCAGTGCCGATGAGACAGCGGGGAAGTCGTTTCAATTTACCGTGACCCGACTACGTTGCGTGTGTTTTTGTTTTTCTCGGTAGTATCATTATTTGTCTATTTACAAATTAACCCTTTCAGACCAAGCTCAAGTCTCTTGCCACTCAGAATCAGAATCTCTCCGATTCAGTGTTAAGATTTTTTTAGTTCGTCTGCCCTTGCTGGGGAAAGGGAAAGGAAGGCAGCAAAACTTTTTTCAGCTGTTCTGGAGCAGCAGATCGACTGTTTGCTTTTTATAAAAGAAATCTTCAGGTTGTGAACAAGTACTATACTTAAGCACTAATTTGAAAGCACCCTTTGCTGCTTTACGTTGGTAGCCCTTGTTCTCAAGCAACACCACGAACAACGAACGCCACCTGTTTCAAAGCCGAGGGCTGGGATGTGTTCAAGCTTTTGCTTGAAGAGATGTGGCTTTATTATTGTTAACAACAAAGTAGTTTGAACGGAAGAGACACATAGTATGCAGCTGAGAGTATCAGTTAACAGATTTGCGAGTCTGTAGGTTTGTGCAACGTACGAATAATTTGAGACACCGTGTTAAGTTCGCAAGCAGCTTCGTGATTCAGTAATCTGTCTGCAGTAAGTTCATACCGTTCGTTCGTGTTCGGTGTTACAAGCCCAGCAATGTAAACATGTGACATCTGCAGTGTGTGTATTAGTACAATACTCATTTGACTGCTTGGTAAAGATGGTGTTTATGTTCTTCTGTATGCACTTCATTTCGTTGTAGTTTGTTGGACGGAGCAGTCATTGATTCAGGTTTCATGGCGTCGAATGATAGAAGGATATGAATCGTCAGTCAGGAACCGTGTTGAGCCAGTCGGTCGTAGAATAATCTGACGCGGTACCTCGACATTTGTCTAACGGGAATAGAACTGACATGACAAACCTTAGACGTAACAGTCTTTTGTCAGTACGGGATTGGATCCGAGGACGTTCGGAAGAGAAGCCAGCGAAGAGCTCTTTGTGGTCGAATACCGCTTAAAAGTGGTGTGTTTATAAAGTCGTATTTATAAAGTGTTGTTTTTGAAGTGTTGCTTATAAAGTGTTTTTAATTTGTGTTGTTCGTAAAGTGTTTTTATAAAGTATTTTTATGTAGTGTTGCTTATAAAGTGTTTTATGAAGTGTTGTTTAAGAAGTGTTTTTTATAAAGTGATGTTTATAAAGTGTTGTTTTTGAAGTGTTGCTTATAAAGTGTTTTTACTTTGTGTTGTTTATAAAGTGTTTTTATAAAGTATTTTATGTAGTGTTGTTTATACGGTGTTTTTATGAATTGTTGTTTACGAAGTGTTTTTTTTATAAAGTGTTGTTATAAAGTGTCACTTACATAATACTTAAACGAAAGACAAACATGGCAGAGTGGACTTTCCGCCCAGAGATCTTCAGAGACCAAGGCACCGGATCAGTTGGTAAGTGCAGATATACCTCATTTCTGTTCATATTTGTAGTTACATTTTGTGCACTGAGGACTAGTGTAGCGTTTACGTTTCGTTTCCGCTGCGTCATAAAATGAAAGCTCTTTACATATTATTGCAGGTATTCGAAAAATCTTGTTTAGTACCGATAAATTTGAAGCGACAATTAGCGGTAATTGAAAAGAGAGACGGGGTCTTCGTTCGTGTAGAATAACTCTGAACTCCATCAAAGCCTGTGTTTACGTACGTACTAAGATAGGGGAACAGTACAATAACTCGCCTTTTATGGGTTACTCAATATGGAGAGAGGTCATTTTGATTTGTGATTTTCCTGGTTTTTTTCTATCTCCCAAAGTAAATTGCCGGATTGGTGTGTTAAATACGCCATGGCCGCTTCTTTACGCATCCCTTAGAGTTCAGTTTCACAAACCATCCTGTCGTCATTACATGTTACTGACGTCTGTAGATGCAGCTCCAATAATGTGTAGAGAGACAGATCGTCTCAAGTTTATTCTAGACAGGCTAAGTACTACCTTACTTTTTTAATACGTTAAGATGACCGTTCTTTCCGAATTTTCTGGAGACAGTTCGCGAAATAAGACTATGTTCCGGGCTAACTTTATTCCCGATTTTGTCCCCTTTTTTGTTTTTCCGATTTTATTACGCCTTTCTGGTAATATTATTTAGGATGGAGACTTGTTTGGGTCTTGTTAGCTACGTTGCTGTCGAGGAGATAACAACAGCTCTGCGCATTGAGCAGTAAACAATTAGGATGTCTGTTGGGCGTAAGACATGACTAAAATTTGTGTATAGTTTTAAATCTTATCTCAATTGTGTCCCCTTCTCCACAAAGGCCAGGGCAAAACGAATCCTTTAGAATAGGTCTACAAACTGAAAGACAGGCCTGTGCCTAGTAACAGTCCTGTATGTTTACAGATCGTTTCAGTGTTTATGCAACATGCAGAAAAAGAATTTGGTCACTCCTTTTGCAGGAACTGCCAGAGTTTCCAGGTGATTTTTTAAGAGTCCGTACTTCATGGTTCATAAAATAGAACTGGTGCCAATGTAAACATGAATCCAATTAAACTTAAGGCTGTGGCTCGTTACGGGCAGTTTGTTGCGAAGGTCTGACACGAGGTGTGGATCGCGTTGCTGTGGTGACGCCATTTGACACTCGACACTGCTGCCAGATGCTTCACAACGTGGAAAATTGGTTCCGCTGAAGTTGGTAGACATGAGGCGACCCGCTGCTTTGCTAAGAAGTACGTCACGCCACCACAAAAAACAGGGTGGATAGGTTTAGAGTAGTCTGCAACGAAATAGCAAGGTCTTGCGTTTGAAATCGCGTGGAAGAATGATTGATCACTGAACACTGTTTTCAAATAAAGTAAATGTAACTTCAGTAAACGAAAATGCCCTTTATACGTAGTGTAATATAATGTATAACTAAAATCAGTAATACGATTAGGAAGAATCGTATTAGTGATCTGAGTGACGGCAAGGCTCAGGTGACGTAATTATAAATTGTGTTAATAGCTTTACTTTTGACATTCAAATATTACCAAATAGAACGACTTATTTATTTAGACTTTCCTTAAGAAATAAATACACCAGCTTTTGTACATAAAATCACGGGTTTACAAGTCAAGAACTACATACTTTAAAAAACATTAAAAAACACAAGAACATTTGACCATTGGCATACCGTTGTGTTATCTATACTAACAAATGTACTTTGCGCCATCAAACACAAATTTATTAGTACACAAATCTTGTTGACATTATTTATAGCGACATATTTCGATTTATTCGTTCGTCATCGAGATAATGTAATAGAATATATAAATGTAAAATTATATAAATACAAAGTAATAGTGTATCAATTTACTGGAACGAGGTCTCGATTCATTATAATATTATAAATAATATTGTAGGAAATCTCTTATTCTTGTAATATTGTTTCCTGTTACAAGGAATCGAGTCTCATTGCCAGTAAACTGACTCAATATATTTGGTATTTATCAGATTTGACAACTTTACATTTTAATAGATCAGCCAGATGATCACTAGGTCGAAAAATGTGTTGCTAAAGTTAATGTCAACAAAATTTGTTTACTAACAAAAGTTGTGTTTGACGGATGTACTAGTACTCTTTTTAAAAACAGCTGCTTTGTAATAAGAAAACTAACAAGGTATTTCCGACACTTTCCAGTATAATATCCATGATTAGCACATATTTAGATCATTTAGACCTTACACATCAATTTAACAGTTAACTCACCCATAGTAACCTGAACTATGTTTGTCGAGCTGTTGGATGATACCGAATATGCTAAAGAAGTTGAATGTAGAAACAACAGTCGTGTCCTGATCTACAGTGACGTTCCGGTGTTTGCCTAGAAGGACTGATGGGAAAAGAAGTTCCTTAGTCATGACAGTATGCGTTGCTGTCTCTCTTGCGTAAAACAACCTGAAACTTAACTTCTTCCAATCAACTATGCCGGTTGTCTACGCTGCCACATCAGCACTTACTTTTAATTAGACTTTGAACAAAAATTTGAACACATTAAGTAGTTACGTAATGAGTTTGTAAACTGAGACCTCAGTATTCATAGAAAACAATGTATACTGTCTTTAAGCGTTTTACATGTGTTTAGTCTGAAGGGTTGATACATGTTACCCTAATAAATACCATATCTTAGTTCTGTTGAAAATTATAACAGATATGGTTAGTCTGGGTCTTGCCCAGTTTCGAACCGGCCACATTCGGATAGAAGTCAGAAGCGTTAGCACGTAGGTCAATTTCTTCCGAGATACAGCGTTGATGAGAAATTAAAAAAACTATAAATACTGAAATGTGTTATGGAAGGAAAGGCTCGTAGACAGAATTACTTTGAAGGGAACGAGGAAAAACACAAAAATATGTAATTCATTATGGCCGGTTTTCTACTCGAGATTCAAAACAATAAAATTCTGATTATGAAGCAGCTATGATATCTAACACGTTTTAGGCACGGGACTTGGAATTGAATCTGGTCAATCTCACCGTTATGTCCTTAGAACTGCAGGCCCGTTATGTGTAAAAGAAACGAGCAGAGTATTTCGCGGTATGAAACATAGAGAGTTGTTTCTCAGAAAGAACAATCTGGTTATAACTGCAGGTGTTCCAGTAAGACGAAAGCAATTAAACTGTATGGGTGTTAACATATTTCCGTACTAGATCTTATTTTCTAGGGTAATGGGTAAAGAAAACGAATCCAACAAGAATTGGTGTTCCCCTCTTCCGAACCGTGGAATTACCAGTAAGGATTACTGTGTTGCTCTTCTGGGTTTTTATACCCTGTGATCTTTATGCGGGTAATGTGTCTTGTTTTGGTAAACTGTCTCGCGACGGGTACGAGCGAGTTCTCCAAGGACTGCGATCTAATGCTTCTTCTTTCAAGTTCAAGGTCTTTTATTTAAGATAATCTAGTAGCTGCTTAAGTCTTCTTCCTCGTCCTTTAGCCCCTTCTATCTTTCCTTCAAAAGCGCTTGTCAGAAGGTACTTCATACGCCAGACGTGACCAACCTTCCTTCTTTCTATTTTTAGGGAGGTTGTTTTCTTCCCCTTCGACACTATGTAACACTCAGGCATCTGTTACACGATCTCTCCAGGTTATCTTCTCCGTCCTTCTTCAGACAGCATTTCAAAACTTTCAAGGTATTTCTGATATATTTTTTCGATGTGTCCAATTTTTAGAACTGTAAAAATCTCCGATATTTTATTTATGGACCAGAAAAAATGATATAATAATCAGGAAAACAACAATCTTAAATTGCGTAAAATCATTCTATGTACCTCATAATATCCTAAAATTTAACAAACTTTGTACGCTGAAATTTCTTCGTCTTCTAATATTGCACAGTGTTGAGTAGGTCTAATGTTCTATCGTGCTGCAAAGGAGTCTAATCTGTATGAAAGCGCACGCAGTGTCTACATGTTGTTTGTACTCCTTAAATTGAGAGAAAAAGTAATTTTGCTAAGGAATACAAATATTCTTTACTTTAATTTCGTAACCGATATTTAGGAAAGGGTTTTCTACTTTGAATTGTCTCACGTAATCTGAAAATTTCGCACAGCAGCAGTTTAAGCGTATTAATTATTACCTTATAAAGAACGACATTTTCGTATATAATTATTAGGTACTTGTGCTGTCTACACCTAAATCCAATTTTAAGTGGACACCACCATCGGTACTCGAACTATGACAATCCAACCGACAGCTGACTATAGCTATCGTACTGCCTTCATTCTGTTGCTTCAAATTATAAAAAGCAAAGCTAACTGAGGGAAAATTATTTTTTTTTAAATCTGTTACACAGATCTTTCCAATATTCTGTTACATTTGCAGATCGGAGTATGTTGCGGCCCTATTAATGTGATCAGCAGCTAAAGGATCTACTGTTCTTGTAGGGAAGAAACTCGGAGTCACTGATGATTTTGTTAACACGTGCACTGATCCTGCTCTAAATTTGTTTTCCTTTTTCATTGTTATAAAGCTTCCACTACATTTTCATAAAACACAACACCCGGGAGAAATGAGTATGAGCAATTTCAGTCGCGATTCTTGAAAACCAGTTTTTAAGGGAAAACAAAACTAGAAATTTCGCCAAGTCATTAAGAGGAAACAAACAAACACACACACACACACACACACACACAAACACACACCCGTAGGCTATAAACAACTATAGTCACTGTTGACAGGACCCAACCCCCTCTCTATTGTTGTATATATATGATATAATCCAGCGTCTGGCAGTTCTTAATATCATAAAAAAAATTGCAGATTTCCGACTTGGTGTGACATCTTCACTCTTCTTGAATGTTACGAAGCGTAGAATGATAATTAACAACTTTCGTCACAATCTATCTGTCCAATAGGTTTTCCCGAAACGTCTGTAACTAGCAATTCACGCTGCGTAACATCCCAGAAGAACGAAGATCTTACCATAATGAAACTTTAGATTCCATAAAAGATTAGGAATTTCTTAACTAAAAGAATAAATATCAGATTATCAAACATATATTTCATTACTTAAAGGTCGTTTTGTGACAGGTTTGTGTGGTTTAACTGAGGTGACATGTATAGGACTGCTGCATTTCATTTACAGCTATCGAATAGCTATAAGAAACGGATATAAGAAATAAATCTTGTAGATTAGTTAGCAAACAATTATTATAAGACTTGCTGATCATTATAGGTTACTGTTGATTCAAACGAATACTTTCTGACGTACTTTGGTATTTCTTTCGAAATACACAAACACTCCGACAGCTGCAGAATTGTAGTCAGACATTCTGGGAAGAAATAGACGACTTTGAAAGTTGCAATAATCTTTCGTTCAGTTTTCAGATGGCATTTCATAGACTTGCTTGTGAACAAACCACATTGCAGTAGGAAATGTCCCAAGATCGATATCATGCAATAAGTAGCATACCTTTGTACCGTACACAGTGACATACATACCACGAGGGCTTAACATTCTTTGCGGATTACTTCAATGCGCGAAAGTAAACTGAAACTGCTACTGAAATACAATTACCGAGTATCAAAGAGTATCGTATAGTACTTACGACTCATATTTGGGAAGTTAAAAATATGTATTTGAAAGTTAAAGTAACGGTAGAGAAGTTAACTGGTCGTACGGGGAGGTAATAATATCGATTGTCAGTGAGGAGTTTAAATAACAACCTAAGTGAAAGTAATTCTTGCTGTAGGGGTTTAAACGTGGCAGTCTAGATGACAATGGCTGTAGGGATGTTAGAAATGCTAGCCGCGAGATAATTTTGTCTGTGTTGGGATAAAAATACCTGTTAAGTTGGAGGTTAATGGGAAATTTCTTGTGGTTTTCTCTTTCGCTCCACCACAATCCAGTTATTTACCTAAACTCTTACTACTATTGTTTAAAATTTCTCTTTAAGAATTTACTTTTATATTTATTTATTTATTGTCAGGAGGACCGCTCGTGGGAAAAGGGAAGAAATGTTACATAGGGTCAAGGAGGAAAGAAATATCCTACATGCAATAAAAAGAAGGAATGCTAAGTGCGTTAAATCCTTGTGTACGAATTGCCTTAAAAACACGTTATTGAGGGAAAGAGAAAAGAGGGATAAGGTGAGAAAGAGACGTAAGCAGCTACTGGATGATTTACGATACATGAAGTTGATGGAAACTGAAAAAGCACTACCAGGTAGATTGCACTGTATGGAGAACTTGCTTTGGAAGAGACTAGGGACCTGTCGTACGAGAGAAAACAGAGCGAATGATATTCACCTAGACCTATTAGACTGATTGAGGTCTTAAGCCATGCTGTTGATAGGCCCTTCGTCATTACTGTGCCCTAGATGTTTAAAGGCAAATGAAAATTCTTTCTGACATAATTTTTTTTTCCTGAGGCTCTGCGGCCCAACTCGAGCCATAGCCTCATCATTTTTTAGGTTTCTAAATCACACACAACGACGCACCGCAGTCGGTAGGACTTCTCTGGACGCATGATCAGTGCGTCGCAGAGACCTCTACCTGACAAAACACAACAGTCACAACAGACAGACATTCATGCCCCCGGTGGGATTCGAACCCACATTCTCAGCAGAAGAGCGGCCGTAGACCTACGCCTAAGACCGCGAGGCCACTGGGACCGGCTTCCGACATTCGGTACGCTAAAGAAATTATAACACGAGAGCATATATGCGTATTTCACCCACACACAGTGCACTCACATCTCACAAACCTAATGTCCATCTCAAATAATGATCCCCTTAACGTTTTTCTCCTCTACATTTAAGGTAAATTATATAATTTTAGCACAAACAAGAAAACAGTTCTCTAAAAATTGTAATATAATCTCATAGCTGTGGCTACATGTCCAGCAGCAGCAGCAGCAGCAGTAGCAGTAGTAGTAGTAGTAGCAGCAGTAGTAGTAGTAGTAGTAGTAGTAGTAGTAGTAGTAGTAGTAGTAGTGTTGGTGGTGGTGGTAGTAGTAGTAGTAGTAGTGGTGGTGGTGGTAGTATTAGTAGTAGTAGTGGTGGTGGTGGTGGTGGCGGTAGTAGTGGTAGTAGTAGTAGTAGTAGTAGTAGCAGTGGTAGTGGTAGTGGTGTTGGTGATGGTAGT
>Ga0136643_10018994_pt1 | contig 10381 bp, 4 predicted proteins | sample TergutLab28metaG_FD_96883 | JGI IMG/M metagenome (GOLD analysis project Ga0136643, IMG submission 96883) | Labiotermes labralis P1 segment gut microbial communities from Petit-Saut dam, French Guiana - Lab288 P1 (version 3) (version 3) | ecosystem: Host-associated > Arthropoda: Insects >... | reverse complement strand
CTGGGCCAACCCAATCCAGTCCACATACCCACATCCCACCTCCTGGAGATCCATCCTAATATTATCCACCCATCTACGCCTAGGTCTCCCCAGTGGTCTCTTTCCCTCCGGTTTCCCCAGCAATGCCCGATTAGACTATTTAATTTACATATAGTGAGTTAGTATTCTACTGGAGTTTAAATTTTTTTCTACGTAAATTTGGAAATGTAGATGATGATGATGATGATGATGCTGTCGTGTACAAAATTCCTTCTCTTTTCACCACGTTCTAAACTTCTAAGGTTTTACATTTTCGCGATTAGAAAGACGCCGTCTTTTATTTACGAAAATGTTGTTCGTTGTAGGGCAAGTATTCATTGATGTCGTTGACCAACAGCATGAAGTGACTGTGCAGATTGAACGTACACAAAAAATATGTTTGACAGAAACTCTGAAATATTACTGGCCATTACTGGGATCCCGGAGAGGCGAGGCCCCGCACAGTCGCACAGATTGCGATATCGTTAAACGGGTCCTGCCAGCCGCTAAATACGATTTCGAGATATGTGCATTATTTATCCAGAGTACTGGAACAAATGCACAAATTCAATTTTTATCAAAAACAGAATTTTTACTATAAATCAGATGGTACTCTTGTGTGTTTTCACTGTGGTGTTATTGCTAGCGAAATCTCTCTTTGTAGTGAATGGTTAATAAGATTCATTCATATTAAGTATACCTACAAAGCGTTACACCATAGGTCATTACGACGGGGACAATTTCGTTAAATTATTTAGTATCCGTTTTACTACTTTCCGTAACTCACAAAGAAGGACAGACTCATCGTATCGTGTCGGTATTATATGTTACCCTAGTAATGTGTACCATCGCGACAATCATTCGTTATTGTGAGGTGGGTCAAAAGCTGCAGTCATTCGATATAATTCCTGAAACCGTGTGTGAGGATGGATATTAGGAAATTTATAACATTTATTAACAAGGTGAAATATGTCAATGTAACAACCGTTGGACTTTTTCTAATCATATTATGGACCACAGCACTCTTCAAGGCTCGTATTATATCTGTTCTACTTTAGTCATAAGTAACATTTATAATGTCTTATCAGTACTCAGACACAGGCTCGAAATGACGTGTGAGACCAACTGAATACAACAAATTATGGTTTATTAATAATTCATTAGCTCAACATGTTTAAGGTATCATTATGCCCATCTTCAGAAGCGCAATCTGTATGTTACTGCGTATGGTTTTCAGCACTGGATGTGCTGGCTGGAGTCTTGGGAAGCCGGGAAGCATGCCGTGTGCACTGTGTGCACACGGCATGCTAAACCATAATTTGTTGCATCTAGTTGGTCTCACACATCATTTCATATTAAGGATACATGGTCACACGAATATCAAACAGGCTAGAAAATTGATTTCTTGACCTAGTTCGACTGCTAATTCTATGCTGCTGTCCTTTGACAGGACACAATCCAGGGTTGTTGTCTGCCTCCTTACTGGACATTACACTCTGAGAAGACATTTCTACATATTGAGGCCGATCGACAATCTTTTACGTAGAAGGTGTGTAGCAGAGAAGGAAACCTCAGCCCATTTTTTGGATGACTTGTTTACACTCAGACACACCTATGTAGGTTGTTTTTCTTGGACCCAGAGGATCTTAGAAGTCTAAGTCTGAGGACAGTCTTGAACTTTTTCCAGGGCTCCCATGACTTGGACTTTAGATTATGGGGCACAAAAGGCCTACGTGAATTGGAACAGAGAGGGCTCTAACCAATTTACTATTACATGCTAATATTTATAGAAGTCTTACAGTCAGCCTGATGAAAAAATTTTGGGAAAGTCAATTCTTCCTTCCATATTTGAGCTTTATTTTGTTTGTAGCACAGAAGATACTAGATAGAGCTACTGGATGCAATGCCTACAACGTGCTAAGAAAATGGTTACTGTCCATGACTACCGTCGATTGCTTTATATACCAAAAGTGACATTCAGTCACTCCCTAACGTAAAGATGATCTAGCAAAAGGTATTCTTCTCTGAGCGCAATCCGAATGGTCGTTACTGTTAATCTACCCCTCCATTATTCTTAAGAGCAGAACGAAGGGGTAAAAAGGAAGGAAACTAGAAGTTCATGATTTGGAGATGTGACAATAGCTGTGCATCTGTCGCTCTACAGTACCAGCTCTTTGAGATGGGAAGACAGCGCTTTGTGTTTCTCTTGGCTTCTGACGTATGCTGCGATGCTTATGAGTTTAGAGGCACTTCAGCATATCCGGTAACACATGCTGAGTTCAGAACGTCTTTCGAGTTTGTTGTCACTTTTTATTGTAATTTCCTTGGGTGAAAGTAGCATGCTGGAAATGGGTCATCCGATCTTTTGGGACAAGACCCACAACCTCTGGGTTTTGTGTTCTCGGCGTTGCAATATGAGGTAATCTCTTCATTACAAAGGTTTAGATTTACCGCGATTTTTTTATCGCCTTCAGTCCTTCAGTGCTAGGCTAAATTGATCATTCGGAATTAATTCTTTTACATTAGAATACATTAGGGGACAAAACTGAGAGCTTGGCATCCTATAAATCTTGGTTACTTTTCTTCAAAGCGTCCACACTAAATCTGGGGTTCACCCATCTTCGTATTCAATGGGTACCGGACCAATGGAGTAATGCGGCCGGGGCGTGATACTGACCACTCACCCTATTGACAAGTTATCCTATAAATCTTGATTAGTTTTCTTCAAAGCGTCCACACTAACTCTGAGGCTCACCCATCTTCGTATTCAGTGGGTACCGGACCAATGGAGTAATGCGGCCAGGTCGTGACACTAACCACTCACCCTATTCCCAAGATTAAGGAGGAGTGGTGTTAAACCACTACGCCTCAATTATTTTAATGCCATATATAGGAACAACTGCTTTTGTATGATAATCGGATAGGGTTTGCCTGCCGCCTGCTTCAACTCTGCTACATGCCAGGTAGGACGTTCATGTCTGGGATATATTTGCTGAATTGTATGATGTGACTTACATGGTGCATTGCATTTCTCAGTTACTGACTTCATTACCTTCAGTAAACCCCACATATTTTGAAGACTAAAAGACCAACTTGATGTCACTTGCTATTTTATTTCACTTCTTATGTACTCAACATGTTTCGGACATTAATATATCCATCATCAGGAGCTTGCAGGCTGAAGCCTGCAACACGGACACCACTCAAACCCAACCACACCAAATCTCCAACACACAACGAACCCAGAACAAAACGACCGATGTGGTAATTCAACAGCACAGTTGCAAGCTCCTGATGATGGATATATTAATGTCCGAAACATGTTGAGTACATACGAAGTGAAATAAAATAGCTAGTGACATCAAGTTGGTCTTTATTCTTCAAATATTACAATGATGCACGGTTCACTAAATATAATACCCACATATTTTGAATTCCGTTAATTAACAATCACATCAGGGCTCTTGACATTTATTGATGGGTTTTCTATAATTGACGGTCGCCTACCAATATTTCATATTTGTGTTATGATTGTGTATTCAGCCTTTTGTTTCGTGCCAGATAACCACATAATTGTGTCAACAACCCAAACAGCTTTCTCCAGTTTAGTGGCGACTGAATTTTAAAGTGTAAGAGATCGAATTTGATTCGCATCGTGAAAAAGGTTTCAGAAATTATATTTTTTTCGTAGGACAAGGCCCCATTATTCTGTATTATGTGCCTAAGCATAAGGCTAACAGTCCGGATAAAAGGGCCGAAGAAATGCCTTTCTAATTTTAAATGGTAGGGCGAGAGAAAATAGATTACATTTTTATTGCTGTGGCTGTGACACAAGGCTCTTAAGTTTCAGACCAGAATGTGCCACGTACGTCAGAGGCATTTGACCTCAAAGCTCTGAGTGGAATACATGTACCTTGAAGAAATAACAGAGTGAAAACTATTACATACTAAAGATCTTCATTACTACTAATGAGATTTTGTGAGAGGTGACCTGAACTAAGTTCAAGAGACATGCATTCGAGAATGTGGTTGAAAAACAGCGTGGAATATTCAGAGAGGCGGAAGGTAATTCTGAGGATTGCATTTCAATATTCGAGAAATATAAACAAGTGTTAACATGTCTACTGGATTTAGCTAAGTGTTAGCTGGGCACCGTAAAGTGATTATTAAATAACTTATCAGTTGCATTAAAATAATTAATTGATGTACATAACTGAAGTTGAATTTTCAAGTAACAATGTAGAGTCGGTTTAATTATTCACGTGGCGGACTTAAACCTGCCAATATAGTTTTAGTAAAAAAAAATAGTACAATATTAATCAGAATTTGAGGAAACGTTCAGTGCTTAATTACATGCAACACATCCTGCCGTTTGGGCACTAAGCTATGAAGTAGTGGTTGGTTCTGTTGCATATCTGAGATTGCTTAGGAAATTTATTTGAAGAGTCGTGGCTTTACAATTATTTAAATTGGAATACTGCAGTTGCTGCAGTGTGAAGTACAGTAAGAAGGAAGTGGATTGTACTGGGTTGGAAAACAAAGCAATGGCCAAAGGTCCAAAGGTCTAGCTTTGTTTCACTTGCTGCAAATGGAAATTTCGTCATAAAATCGAAAGCCGTGACTAGCTTTCATATTTGAGCAAAGGCTGTAGGTGACCACTTTGATGACACTGGGGGACCACCTCTCGATATTGGTCGAGGTTTTACTGTGGTTTCCATTTATAGCATCATCAGTGAATATCGTTTTAGTCCTGATGTTTATACACGTGGAACCAGTCTGGCTGCCTACTAAAGTGCTTTATATTACTTATAGCCCCCCTGAGGATGAACAGTTGCACAGCGACCATTTTTCCAACCCCAGAAATTAATTTGAGTTCGTTTAGAAAAAAAACTGAAAGACGAGAGGCCTCAGCCGGTAAAGGTTTCGTGACGCGAATTAAATATAACTTTTAATTTCAGTGTGTTTGTATTGATGGAAAGCGCAGACAGTATATAAATTGTAAAGCAACTGAGGAAGCACAGAATATATTTGACGAGGATCTTGACGCAGTGTTTCAAAGAGGTGTAGTATGTTTGTCATAAACAAGTAATTAACAAGCTGAAAATAGTTAACATTTGTGGTCTGTATTCACCTTTTGTGCCTTAAGAAAACATTCTGTTTAACACTCTTACACTCCATCCTCGTCTTTTAAATTCATTAAGATGGTAAAACTTTATCGTATGAATAATGGGTTTATTTGCACAGTACAACACTACGTTCCCTTAGTGACTGCTTCACTTATATCTCTGCTGTATGTAGTTCGAGTCTCGAATGGCGTTGTTTAGTCTGTCAAGTATATACCAGAATTTCTTGACAACTCCTTGTTATATTGGAGACAATTGAAACGGAAGAGGGGTAAAGGGAGTTGCATTGACGATTGTACAAGAAAGAAGACAAGTGGAATAATGTGGTTAAATGCAGAGACTTGAAAGTCTAGAGATGTTAAAAGAGGATTCAAGGATTAAGTTTCCCAATATATCTGGGGAAGCAAAATGCGGAGGTTATATTATTCAAACCTTAAAATTATTAACATTTTGAAAGAACATTAATAGAGAAAATAGTTGAATATGACTGGGGTATAGCCGGTAACAGGTGTCAAACTGTACAACGATAATAATGATAAAAATATTGTAAAATAATAATTAAACATAGTTAAAGGCGGGAAAATATAATCAGTAAGATGTATCCTGTATTGGAGTCTACCGGAGAACCGAATGAGAAAATAAGAAAATTACTGAAGAAATGATAAATTGTGGTGGTAGAGTAATAGTAGTAGAGCAGGTAGTACCGGTAGTAAAATTAGAGAAGAGACTAATTTAAATAGCTATATTTAGGGAGTATGAGCTATGCAAGTATCTGGTACTACAAGGAGAGGGGTTTATGTAATGGACAAAACATCACTCGGTAAATAAACAAATAAATTTCAGTAACTCTATCGGAAGAAAGTAAAAAGATAATATACAGAAGTAAAGGAGAAAATTCACAAAGTATTATACTACGTGCCTTGTAGCACACACATAGGGAATGACAAATTTTAGCCGGAAATATGAAGACAGTTCACTACTTAGAAGATATTGGCGTTCATTTGCCAATATTATTATGACTGGGTCTTGAAAATGGGATTTGAGTATGGAGGCTGGATTGAATTGGCACAGGACATTGTCTGGTGGCATACTCTGGTATGAGTATGGAGGCTGGATTGAACTGGCACAGGACATTGCCTAGTGGTATGCTCCAGTATGAGTATGGAGGCCGGATTGAATTGGCACAGGACGTTGTCTAGTGGTACCCTTCGATATGAGTATGGAGGCTGGCTTGAATTGGCACAGGACACTACCTAGTCCTATACTCCGGTATGAGTATGGAGGCCGGATTGAATTGTCACAGGACTTTGTCTAGTGATATGCTCCGGTAGTAGTATGGGAGGCTGGACTGAATTGGCACAGGACGTTGTCTAGTGGTATGCTGCGGTAAGCTTCACTTTCCTTTAGATAGAGGGAATTTTTTTCCTTCATCCGTTCAAAAAGTACTCTGTTCCTTAGATTTACCAGTTTTACACGAGGAGGCCACTCTCACCTCCATTCCCACCTTATCATTCCCTTTCTGTTCCAGTCATTTATACGGTGTTTCTCTTCTACTCTCTTCACTGAGCTTTGCCTCTTATCCGGAACATTACAATAACATTAACTTTTCCTCCCGACCCACGAGAGTCCGAACAAAGATCTCGCACTCTTTATTAATTAATTTAGATAATTATCACTTAATCTTATACATTTAGTTACAGTGCCCTTAAATGGCTTAAAGTGCCTCAGGTATATATGGTGGACCTGTAAAACCTTCAGGAGAGAGATTTCCGTAACCTAGAAGTGAAAAGTTAATATTAATATATGTGCTCTAACCTTCCTCGAGGTACAGTCCATGCGTGCACTGTTTCTGGTATAGAACATTCATAGCATTAATTGTAAATTGTGACCCGATATATGGCAAGAACTCAGTTATTCAATTGGGAACGTGTCCTATAAATTTATTTTGGTAGTTGTAAGTAAAAGTTACACATTTAAGGTATTTACTTTTGAAGAAAATCATATTTATACTCAAAAAACACTCATTTCCAAACTATGTTTGTATGAAGTTTTTCCTTTGTTTTCCCGTAAAGAACTCGTTCTCGAAGTTTGTTAACCCACTTTAGGTACACACTGTATACAGATAAGTGATGAGACCACTAACTAATGAACTACAAATGATAAATGGGACAGAAGTATTCGGGGATTTGCCGGGAAGGACTAATGAAAACAAGAAATTCCTTAGTGTAGCTAGTCGCCGGACCGACATCCGAAAACTGGACATTGAGAGTAAAAGCCAGGTGTGTCTCTACCGGCTCGCAATGTGAGATGTCTCTGTCATTTATAAAGCTTGAAGCTTTCAGACAAGTGAAGAGACTGGTCCAATAACTGGGTGGCAGAGTTTTGAAGAAACGCACCGGCATCACTTCTATCTTCTGTAAATTCCATTATATCTTTGGTGCTAGTTTTCTGGACTGACTACACGGTGTCGTTTGTCAGAAGCCACAATAATGCTCCTCACCATCCTGAGAACGCCAGATCTTATGAATGTCGCTCCAGTCGATCTTTGCTAGGATGCATACGTAAGAATATCATCACATAGCTTGCAGGGTTTTAGGCTTCGTGACCTGCTCCGCTCCCATTAACAGTCTAGAATTCTCTTGAGGGGTCGTCTTTGGCTTCCTTCCCCACATGATTGATATTTCATAATTAAGTGTGGCAGTCTGTCTGTCTCTGTCCATTCGCCGCAGTTGTTGTACCCATTTATTTTCTGTAATTTTTAATTTTCTTTAAACTGGGTTAATTTTAAATTCTGATGAAATATCTTCATTGGTTTTGTAATCTTGCAGTGTGTATTTTGTTCTTCTCCTCATAAATTTCGTTTCCCCTGACTTTATCCTGGATTTATCCTCTTCTCTAACTGCCTGAATTTCCCATCCGTATAATACGGTAGGTAATGCCGAAGTGTTATATATTGCCATTCTAGTTTGTTTTTGAACTTGAGCGGATTTTAAAGTTCTGTTAATAATTCCCGTTATCTGGAGAAATATTGACACTTTAACAGTAACAGTCTTTTCATTCTGGTATGAAAGGGGGCAACTTGGGTAATTGAAAGTGTTTATTTTTTATAATATCTTTATTTATTGCGATTTGCCTTTTCATTGGATCTCTTGGTTTAAAAGCCATTGTGTTCGTTTTACTTGTTGAAAGTTTTCGTCCACAGCAGAAATTTTCTTATGCACATACTGATATTGTGCACATACTGACATTCTTGTTTGTTTAAGGAGATGTAAGGAGATGGAACAAACTTGAAATTTGAAACTGATAACGCCTATGAGGTACGACATTGGACCGAAGTGATGTATAATTACGTTGCTTGACCTTCACAACTTGGCCAGAACGGAAACGACGATATGATCATGAAGGAAAGTCTGGATTGGAAGGGGTGACGAAACTTTTTTGATCCGTGTTACGTGAGAAATATCAGGCATCATTTGAGTCTGTTGTACCAGGGAAGACGATAATTTTGGAACTGTGGAATTACGAAATTGTATTCATTTGAGAACTGGAGCAGGAAACTGATGCAAGACTAGCATCTGTGATCGTGCTGGTCGGATTGTTGACGAGGTAGAATGGATTTTTTTCAGGGCTGGACGGCTTATGTGGGCCTAGGTCTAGGCTTAGGTCTCCTGTACAACATTCTTCGAACCCACTCATTCAGACACATATGCCTACGGTAGGACTCCTCTGGACGAGTGATCGGGCCGTCGCACAGATATGTACCCGAAAATACGCAGTGTTTACAAGGGACAGACATCCATCCCTCCGCTGAGATTCGAAGCCATAATCCCAGCAAAGAGAGCGCCCGCAGACTCGCGCCTTAGACTGAGATCGGCGAATTGTGTATTTACCATTAGCAATTTTAATGGTCTGTTGTTAAGAAGGAATTATATACGGCATATGGGCATTCCGTATGATGTCAGATTATATCGTAAAGTTCGGTCTGAACGGCTCTAACAGTACAGGACAGTGTGGGGTTTAAACGTAATATTTTGATAAACACGAAGAAAAGATTTTGTTAAAATAATTCTTTACTGAGAGCTGTTCCAAGGAAATGAAATGGGGTTAAGGTTCAGTTATGAGCGCATTCATTTGGAATAGAGTGCGTGACAAGAACGGTTTTGCTATTGCTGACTGTCCTGAAGGACCTGAACAGACTGACGTGTCTTGATGGAAACTGCAGAGGGTACTGCGAGCTCAATGGGATTTCATGTTGCTTTTTGTAAAAATATGTGTTACCAACAATGCTGCATGTTTCGGTCCCTAAATGTCATAATCGGGTACAAACAAATAAAACGAAGGGCAATAGCATTTCATAAAGACAAATATTGTTTTTGTAGTAATAGATAGTTGTGTTTACTAAAGCTGTCTTTATTATTTAGTTTAGGAATCACAGCATGATGTCTGCTCTAAAGAAACATGTCTCTTAGGTTCATTTTGCGCTAAATAATTACATTTACCGTCTTTTACGTTTTCTCCCTGATCACGAAGAGAATTTTGAATGTGACACGAATATGTAGAACTCAGAATTCCTCTTCATTAGTACTGCCCGTTATTTGCTCTTCTTCCTTGTTCCAAATAGTATAGCTTATACCGTAAATTTATGGTTATTAGTATTGGTTTGTTGCATCTTACATGGTTCTTCCTGATCCAAGGTGGAGCTCATTAAACTCTATATCCGACCCCAGTGGCCTTGCTCTGCGGCCGCTTGGTACGTGGGATCGCGGGTTCGAATATCGCTGAGGACATGCATGTTCGTCTCTTGTTTTCATGTAGGTTGCGGCCTCTGCGACAAGCTGATCACTCGTTCCTATGAGTATTAAAGAGGGAGAGAGAGATTGTGTGTGTGTGTGTGTGACCTAGAAAACTCAATAGTGAAGTAGCCTAGGCCCGAGTTGGGCTTTTGCCCCACAGAATATATATATATCTGGGTAGCTCAGTCGGTATAGCGACTGACTACAGGCTAGACGGTCCGGGATCGAATCCCGATAGGGACGAAATTTTCCGCCCGTCTAGACCGGCCCTCGGGCCCACCCAGCCTCCTGTAAAATTGGTACCGGGTCTTTCCCGGGGGTAATGTGCGGCCGGGGCGTGCTGCTGACCACTCACCCCCTTCTAGTGCCGCGGTCATGGAAGAGTAGAGCTATACCTCTACCCACCCTCTGGGCCACACCGGGCTTGTAATGGGATCATTTTACCTT
>Ga0136643_10018993_pt1 | contig 10381 bp, 4 predicted proteins | sample TergutLab28metaG_FD_96883 | JGI IMG/M metagenome (GOLD analysis project Ga0136643, IMG submission 96883) | Labiotermes labralis P1 segment gut microbial communities from Petit-Saut dam, French Guiana - Lab288 P1 (version 3) (version 3) | ecosystem: Host-associated > Arthropoda: Insects >... | reverse complement strand
GCTGGATTTGTCCGCCTCAAGGGCTTATATATATATATATATATATGTGTGTGTGTGTGTGTGTGTGTGTGTGTGTATGAAAATGGGGTTTGATGTTGTGGACTAGATTATTGGCTTCAGAGACTTCTGTAAACACTGTGTGTGTGTGCGCGTGCGTGCGTATGTATATGTCTTTAAGTGGTTTTTTTATGTTATGGACTAGATTTTTCCTCCTCAGGGGTTTGTATATTTGTGTGTGTGTGTGTGTGTGTGTGTATATATATATATATATGTATGTATGTATGTGTGTATATATATATATTATATATATGTACATATATATATATATATGTACATATTGAAAAGGGGTTTGGATTTGTTGACTCGATTATCGGCCTCATAGATTTCTATGAACACCGCATGCCCTAGGAACGTATTTGTAAATGGGGTTAGTTGTTGGGGACTAGATATATCCGCCTCAGGGTCTTCTGTAAACCCTGTAACGAATCTTTGTATTCCATAAAGGCAGGGAAATTCTTATCTAGCCGACCAGCTAGTAGCTCTTCAAGAGGGGCAGTTCGTCAATCCGGTCTGTGACGTTTCTTCCGGTTGTGCAGGCGTACAATGAAGTGGTTCCCACATCAACGAAGATTTCCCTCGTAAGTTGCAAAAGCACTGCGTTTTGGAAAATGTCGATCACTTTGACGGAGGGTTTTCTTAACCGTCGTCTCAATTTTGCTTTTGTAACAGCTCATAGATTTGATTTCGTGTATGTTAGACAAGTAACATAACTATAGGGCGTCATGCTTTCTTCAGGCGATTTCAAACGCCATTCGTTTTGGACGTGTAAACTTGAGGATTTTATCCATTTAATTAATGGATGTTAGCCTGTTACTGCTCGGGAATAACTTCTGTTAATCGATGGTCGTATTTTAGGGACCGGTATTTACAATTTGATGCTACAAAATTACCTTCTTAGTGCACTGTGTTTGGAGCATTGGGGCTCAGCTGTTACTGTTGTACCATACTCACTAATCTGAGATAACACCACTGTAATTGGTTATGCACTGTGTGCAAGGGACGCATAAATAGCTAGAAAACTAAACATACAGAAAGCCTGCCTCAGGGGTTGTCTTCGCTTTAACTCTTTACTTACCTCCTTGTTCTGGCTACACATGCTGCCGAGAAGGGGTTAAGTTATAGACACAACGACTCGGAATGTGGGCTTCTGGTACGTGACGCCATGTAGCCTTGTAGATTGGTGCCAACCCGCCCTAGGAACGTAACGGCGAGATTACACAATACATCACACAGGTCTACGGTCGGGGTTTGAATACCAGCAGGGTCTGAAAGAAATGTTCTCTGTAGCTTCATGTTTAGTGGGTACGCAGTGCGCTCAGTTGAGAGCTTAGCTCATCGTAGTCTCCTGATGGGTCGTGACCTCCCGTAACAACCAAGCGAACATCTGATTATTTGAGTAGGGTACCGTGGTAGATACTGGTACTCTTTGGGTCGCAAGACCGAGTTTGGGTTGTGAACAAAAAATTGAGAGCTTCGGGTCTGATTGTTAACCTGTAATTTCTCGATGCGTTGTGGTGATGCAGTGTTAAGCCACAGACATGAATTTTCTTTTATTTGCAGATTAAACCAAATCATTTTTTTAAACTTATAAGTCGCGAATCTATCCTGAGTGGGTCGCGAAACAATTTGATAAATCTACCGACTTCTGACCCACACTGATTTCATGTTTCTTAAAGGTAGTACATTTTGTAAATGTAATCACTTGCAGTGACAAAGTAGCTATGTCGTATTGGCCGTAAAAGTTTATTTTATATTATATTTATCTATTTATTGGCTGCAATTGGGTTGTTAACCGGTGGCAGTGGTTATTTTACATGTAAACAAAACACGAAATTGGTTGCTACTAGATTTAAGTCGGGAGGGCTACATGAGAGCATGTAGTGGCAACTTGGAATCTTGGGAGCCATTTCAGCATTTGCAATCCCTATACAGGCGTAGACATACCCTGAGTTACAGGCGTTTGAGGCTGCCACATTTCAAGACTATCGGCACAGGAAGGTGGTAATGTTGTCAGCCCAAGGCACCGACCGCCCTTACCCCTCCCACCCAGAAAATACTCCTGGTACTCATCTATTAGAGGCTTAGTCGACACCAGGGCCGTAGTCGTTTTGACCTTCTTGTTGTAAAAATTGATAAAGCCTACCAGTGTTGCCAACCTCCCAGCAAAATACTATTGGAGCAGCTGAACAAAATTATAAGTGTTCGCCGGAGTTATTGTACCGTTGACAAAATTTCCTCAATTGGAGGAATACCTTGCAAAACACAGAAGAGTTCAAATTTATAAGATCATGAAGACGAACATTATTGATAAGTGCCATAACAGGACTCACAGCACTAAGCTCAGACTCATGCAGAAATTTGTAAATGCATACATCTTTAACTTCATTTCGTTAAATTCTTAAAATATATTCGTTATACCAATTCACATTTTTTTATTTTACACCTCTCCTTATTTCTGACTCCTGGGGTAGCGAAACAAAGCTACTGGCCCAATATGGGTCGCGGCTTCATAAGGTCGAGAAACTCTGGGCTAAATTATTTACTTACTTACTCCATGGAGCAGAGTCCTTCTTGAGAAGCTAACCGGTTCTCAGCTAGTCAAGAAATTCCCCGCATTGTATGGAACACGAAGGTGCATTACCGCATTCACAAGTGCCCGCCACCTGTCTCTATACCGAGTCAGATCGATCCAGACCATGCCGACATCTATTTGTTTTGAGGATTGTTGGATTCTCAGTTTTTCTGCTAACCACTTCCTCTGTAATGTTCACGCGCTACTCCGTGCCCTTTGGTCGGTTATTTCCTTATGCATAGAGTAGTGCAAGTGTTTATTTTACCTGCTGGAGTGCTGCAATATTGTAGAGTTCCTTTATGGAATGTCATTGTAACGAAACAGTAATGCGTTTTATGTGTTCACATAAAAATCACGCAGAAATTGGTTAGGAACCCTGAATGTTTTACCTGAGGAGATAAGTTGAATTTTTAATTATCTATTTACCCTTCAGTCCTAGGTTTTGTACTGTAGTGTATTTGATCACGCCTTAATAACGTCTTTTAGAGCAGGCCAGCTCAACCTTTTCTCTGACGCGGGTAAGTTAGGCAAAATGTCTGGATGCGGGCAAAATGAAATTCAATATACAGGATGAAAATTGAATAAGTATACATATATGTTTTTCAAATACCGACTTATTGCACTATTTATTTACTTGATAAAACACACGTTAAAATACGTACGTCTAATCCTTTAAAATTTTTTAATATAACACTCCTACATGGTTCAATCCTTCCGGATCATCATCAGGGAGTAAATGTTCCTATATATGAAGTTATTGAATATTTCTATATTTGTTGATGTTATTGGTATGATGGCTGCAGGCATGTGGTTGTGTAGGTTGTGTTGTGTTCGGTTGGTCTGATCGTTGCCTATACAACCACATGCATGCAGCCATCATACCAATAACATCAACAAATATAGAAATACTCAATAACTTCATATATAGGAACATTTACTCCCTGATGATGATCCGTAAGGATTGAAACATGTAGGAGTGTTATATTAAAAATTTTTAAAGGATTAGACGTACGTATTTTAACGTGTGTTTTATCAAGTAAATAAATAGTGCAATAAGTTGGTATTTGAAAAACATTGATAACATTGCACGGTAACAAAATGAAAAAAGTATACATATAATTATACCTGTAATTTTAACTATACCTTTCTTTAAATCTCGAGCTGTACAAATATACTGATAATAAGAAAAAATTGTTGAAGATGCAATTCACAACATAGGGTAGGGTGTCGCGATTATAGCACATTTTTACAAAATAAATTAGTAATGTAATATATGTCTCTATAAATAGAGCTCACAAGTTTTCATATTTGCTTGGGCATTCTAGCTCGGCTGTGCCAAGGAAGATGTTTTCTCATTTTCAGTGTCTTCGTGGGCAACGTGTTGCCTGCGAGATACGTGTTAAGCGCATGTGTTAGAATGAGCCATTTCAAATAAGCTTCAACTCCAATTGGTAAGACTTTATGATCTTTTTTGTCCTTTTAGTTTTTGACAGTAAACCTTTCACAGTTTCGTTATGTTTGTCTTCATTACAGCGGTATATTTCAATTGGTGTATAGCTCTGTTTTGCTTACCTTAATTTTAAATCATCATAGAGTGGGATAGAACCCGATTGTCATTATACTTGGCACGGCACATCTCGTAATCTACTGCCAAAATGTCAAGTTTCCGTCCGTTTTTGTGATGAGTTATGCGTGCCAGAAGCACACACAGGCACGCAGGAGCACCTTTTGTTGTATATAGGTAGTCGAAGTAGGAATTTGTGTTTCGAATGGTGTGCTTTATAGTGTACTGCGTCCCGATCCACTCAACACACTTTCTCAGGTTGTGAACAGACGGGACCACAACGGCTGCCTTTATTTCAGCGCGCCAGTGGAAATGGTAGAATGATCATTAACCCTGTTACCATTTGTGTAGGTCATTTGTTACTCTTTGGTAAGTGAAGAGCGTAGCATAGCTGGCGGACGGGCATGCTCTGCTTAGGGTGGCACCTGCAAATCCGCTGTGGCTGTAGAAGAGACTCGCTCCTAGCCCTGTGCTTAATGTTTAACCCCCCCCAAGTACAAGTTTCCTGAACAGCATGATTCAACGTTCAAAAATCTGTAAGTTACAGGCTGTGTGTTTTGTATGGGTTTTGCAGTACAGAGAGATACATCGGGTTATTTGCGTAGTGGGGTCGCGTTGTGTGAGATAGAGATTGAATTTTATATAATTTAGTTGGATTTCGGGGTTCAGAGATTATTAATGAATTCGGAGGAATATGGAAGGAAGCGGCAAAGATGGTGAATTTGTTTGCGCTTTCGCGCATGTCCTGCACCTTCGGAATTAGTGCATTTTGTAGTGTTTCGTCTATGGAATATACCTTCATTTTGTTTTGATTTTGACTGCTGACTGTTTTAAAAGAAAAAAACCAGTAGTTAATTATTTTAGATAATGCACTGTGGCGTAAATTGTATACCAGGACGTTGTGGGCGGAAGTTGTGGTTTGATTACTAGTTTTTGTGCAATACTGCAGTTTCCAACTACACTAAATTTGATGGATATAACCTCGAAGTTTCACATTGTCGTTATGTTTTAATCTGTTAACACATAAAAATTTCCTAATACGTAACGGCGTGTTTGTGTCTGACTCCATTTAACGCTGCACATATATTTCTCGGATGCCATGAAACTGAAAGTAAATATATTTAACACTTTCATTGTGTTGTTTTATGTTGAACAAAAATGTCTTACGACAAGTGGCTTATTTTTCGAAACTCTTTTACTACAAAGACGGGGAACGGTAGCACAGTGGTTAAGGTGCTGTGCTACAAATCGGAAGGTCGCTGGTTCGATCCCAGCTGGTGTCATTGGAATTTTTCATTGACGTAAAATCCTTCCGATATGAAGTGTCGGTAATCTTGACCGCACTTTAGGAGTGACCAAAATGAAAGTTGTAAGTTTAAAAATCACACATATGTCGGACATCACTGCATGGTCGGAAATCTTCCTGTTACAGTTCCTGTGATTCGGGGTGGGGTGTCGGTTATTAGAAAAGTGAAATATGTCGGCAGTATGCCGGAACCGATATCTTTAATATTATGATGGAAAACATGCCGAACAAGTGCATTTGTTAATTAAAAAACAGGGTGACACGGGGTGGGGGGGGGTGTTTAGAGGTAGAGCTGCCGTCATTATTAACATCGGCACTAAGCGAAGGTGAATGGTCGCCTCGTCTGGGTCGTTTTTACCCACGGGAAAGGAACCCGGTACCCGTTAAATAGGAGGCTAGGTGGGTCCCAGGGAGGTTTGGACGTTTTTAGACGAGAAAAAAATCGTGCCTCTACGCCGATTCGAACCCCGGATGTTCCAGCCCGTAGCCTTGTCACCATAGCGATTGCGCTACCTAGTTACCGGAACAGCGTTTTGAGAGACCTCGTTTAGAAGCTGTATGCAGCATGCAGTGTCGTGACCTGTAGTTTAAGGGAAGTAGGACGCTGCATGTGTGTGAATTGCACAAATGATAAAACAGTGTGATGTGGACGGTGGACACATTGTGACCCATTCTAGCGGAAGAAACGCGAACTAATCTGGACTGGAAGGAGTTTTAGCTGAAATAAAACGATTCATTGTAACGTCTTGTTGTTCAAACACAGTGAGTTATGAAGGCGTTTCTGTCGACTGCATAAAAGCTTATTTGGGGAGTGGAGGTACAGCTCCTTCCATTCTTAACCTCGATACTAGGTGGAGGTGAATGGTCGACTTGCCGCCCCGGCCATTGCACACGAGGCAAGGAACCTTGGCACGTATTGAGTAGGAGGCTGGCCGGGCTTCGTTTTGCAGTAGAGAAGGATCTCTTGACCCTATCGGGATTCGAACCGCGGTTCGTCAATACTGTACTATAGTCATTACTCCGACTACGCTGTCCGTTTTCCCCCAGTAGACCTATAGCAGCGAAACTGTGAAGTCTGAGTGCACATATTTTTCCAGTAGGTTGATCTGTTATACCTGTGGTTCCCACAGTGTGCTTCGCGGATCCAAGGGAGCCGCGACCTGTTCCTGGGATATCCATGGATACATACCTGTAATGGCTACTTTTAAGTTTACTTGCTTTTTAATTGAAGGATTAATGTTCTGTTAAAAATAATCGCGGAACTTCTCTACTTGGTGGTGTTTATTTCACATGATCGGTAGAATGTCTGTATTTCTTTAATAAGTTTTTTAGAGTATCTAATGAAGAAACGTCCTGTATCCACGCAATGAGGGACAGTCGGTTTAATTAAGGTCAAGTCATGCAACGTATTGTTATGCATGCTACTGGTATGTATTCGTAGGTATCCAAAATCAACTCTGAGATATAAATTTTTAATTTTGGAAACCTATCATCCGGACACTGTATTTACGTGAGCAAGGATGTGAGGACCAGTGGTTATTATTCGAAACCAGAAGGGGTCCGCGAGAAATGAAAGTTTGGGAAACACCGCTTTAAACGCTTCATTGTTCTTAATGTGCAATTGTTGCAATGTGAATCCGCATTACTGGCATTGTTTCATATTAATTATCCCAAAAAGCAAATAGTGTGTTCAACGGGCCTAAGGTATGTTTGAAATATATCGAAAATATGTGGCTATGTAATAACCTTCCGGTTCCAAAAAGGGCGGGGAAATTTTTGATTCGCTGGAGGACTCTTAGTGTCTTAAAAAGGGTTGCGGCTTGGAGTTCAGTGGGTGGATATAAAAGTAGGTTTATTGATAGGTAGGTAGATGGACAGACAGATGGACAATTCGGTAGGTAGGTAGGTACCTAACTAGCTAGATACATATACACGTAGATAGATGTCTGTATGGGTAGAAACGTATAGATAGATAGGTAGATTGATGGGCAGGTAGATCAAGAAGGATGAGACAGCGAGAGCACATTGACCAATTTTAAATGTATGAGGAATGCGTACAAAATTCTGGTCAGTCAACCACTCTGTAGACATACGCGCAGTCAAATATTTCCCCCATTTTATGGAACTCGGAAGTTTCTTTTTCATATTCACCAGAGCTCGCCCACTGGTTGCTGTCCTAAGCCAGAATAACCCAGTCCACAGCTTCAATCGTATTTAAGACCCATTTAAATAATATCCTTACAATTACACCTGGAGCGTGGAAGCACAGTGATCGTGTTCGGGCTGTAGTGACACGATAGTAAACTTCTGGATTCCATAAAAGGAGGTAATTTTAGAGTAGCTCTATGACGGCGTCGCTATGTTGTAGGTAGCTACTGTTACCAGACTTCACGGTGCATATCGCAGGGGTGTGTATCCTTCCTGTTCAACATCATGAGGACCTGAAGTCTTAACGGCTCTTGTCTTTTCAAGATCTCCGCTGCATGGAGTTAGTGCACAACAAAATGTGAAACTACGCTGGAGTTCCGGTAGCTGTGCTAGACTGGGCAGCGGGCAGACCGACCCACCTGCCTGTTACAAGTGCCGTTATTCCGAGGTAATCAGTCCGTTGTTTCGTTGGGAGCAGTGACTGCGGTAGGAGCCATAGGACTTGGTAAAAAGAACAGCGGTACTGTACAAAGCACTGGCTCAGAAGACCATAACATTGTCAGGAGATTAGTCGCCTGCCTCTCTACGTGGAGGGTCGTGTTCGACTCTAGGCCGGTTTATGTCAGATTTGTTTTTGACAAAGCAGCACAGGGACAGGTCCTCCGAGTACTTCGGTTTTTCCCTGTCGATATCGTTTCACATTTGCTCCATACTCATCTTCGTCTACACGTTGATCTTACCAGAAGGACTCACGGGGACGTTCCGAGAGCAGCGCTTGGCAGAAATCGGGAAGCATTGGATAGAAAACTACTTTCACTAGCTCTAACTTCCTGCGCGGAGTGTTTTTGGTCAGACTGTAGTCTGCAGCGAGACTCCTGCTTTTTTCACCACCCTGGTACCTTCCATCTGAAAAGAGGGTGCTCTTATTATTTACATGCGCCTGTAACGTTCCCGAGTGTTGCAGTGTAAGGGCTGTCATTCTTATGTGTAAGAGTTCTCGGGTTCTGACGAAGAGGTTGTTCATCCTCACTTTCTTCCTTCGTTTTCGTGACATCCTTGTGAGATAATCACGAGGAGGCTGTTATCGTGATTTTTTTAGCTTATCTAGGCGAGTGAAGGTGTGGCAGTAAATAGACCACGATTTTGAAATATTTCTGATAGATAAATCATGCTAATAGGAGATAAATAATTCCCCATCATTTCGCCAGTAATAACTTTTGACCGAGTTACAGCTTTTCTTTATAATGTGTAATAATATAGTGGCATTGGCAGTCACTCTAACGCCATATCCACTGAGGCCTGTAATCACGGAGTGTGGAAATGGAGAAAGTGCGAACTATCAAAACAGCACTAACCCTTCCAGTGCATGCGCCACGAAATTCGTGTAATTGATATATTGTTCAGTCTATTTAATTACAAAGCGTCCGTCTATATGATCGTTGTTAATTTATTTTTATATATACAAAGATCCAATATACAGTAGCATGTAGGAATGCTAACTGGATAATATCTTGCGTGGGAACTGCCTTCTAAAACACGCTATTGAAGGAAAGATAGAAGGCACAAGAAGACGAGGGAGAAGACGTAAGCAGCTAGTGGATGACCTGAAGGACACGAAAGGATGCTGGAAATTGTAAGGGGTAGCACTAGATCACACTGTCTGGAGAATTCGCTGTGGAAGAGGCCATGGACCTGTTGTCAGCCTGCGTAATGATGAGATATGAAGATGAGATTCATACAGAATAGACATTTAGGCCTACTACACTAAGTAACATGGTGATTTTTCTTTTTCACCCTTCACACAATATTACCCGGTCAAACAGGCTCGTCGTATAAAGAAAATGTCACTTCATAGACCAGAACTTTTGATATTTTCATGATGGTGAAAGATGAAACACAGTATAGTCTGGTTAGTGCTTATCGACGTTTCGGAGGAGCGTACTATATCGGTCTTCAGATTAAAGGACATTGATTATAAATTTGTTGTATGTTCATTGAGTGCTATGATTTGAGAACTTTGGAGTGAGAATTCCTTGATGTGAACGAAAGTAGAGGCCTTTAACTTATAAAAGTGATAAAAATATAAATTACTAGTTATATAAAATAATTGTTGCTAAACATTCATGATATGAGTGAAGTACGTCTGCTTCTCTGTTCATTTGTGTGGTTGTAAACATCACCCGTTTATTGACGAAGATCGGGCGAAGCCTGGAGCAACGGCTGCCGCGTTGCGAAACAAAGCATTAATAGAGTGATGCTGTATAATTTTGTTCCGAGATGAAAGCAAGGATTTAATACGTGTAAAGGTGAAGTCCTTGTCCTTAATTAAACGTTACTCATTAAGACTTGTTCGGGAGTAGATGAAGGCTGTGTCTCCGCGCATTCTTAAACTCGGCACTGACGGCCACTTTACGCCCCAGGTGATGTAACTCCTGGGAAAGAGTCTGCGATGCACTTTGGATAGGAGGCTGGATGGGCTGCAGTATTTGTCTGAGCGTAGTGGTGTGGACAAAAGTATCTGCCCTAACCATATCTCATTCACTGTCCGGACTGAGGTGTACCTGCCGATTGACTTGCGGAAAAATAATTGATATGGAAAATAATGTAAGATTTTTCCTCTCCTTACTCTCGGACGGGGGGGGGGGGGGGTTACCACAGTTGTTAAGGCGCTTGTCTCAAAATCGGAGGGTCCCTGCTTTGATCCCAGCTGGTGTCACTGGATTTTTATTTT
>Ga0136643_10018991_pt1 | contig 10382 bp, 8 predicted proteins | sample TergutLab28metaG_FD_96883 | JGI IMG/M metagenome (GOLD analysis project Ga0136643, IMG submission 96883) | Labiotermes labralis P1 segment gut microbial communities from Petit-Saut dam, French Guiana - Lab288 P1 (version 3) (version 3) | ecosystem: Host-associated > Arthropoda: Insects >... | reverse complement strand
GGGCCCAATTACTGTCCTTTAATAGGACAAAATCCAGGGTTGTTATTGGCCTGCTCACTGAACATAACACCCTGAGAAGACATCTATATATAATGGGGTTAAGTAATAACCCCACCCATAGGAAATGTGGTATTGAGGAGGAGACCTTTGTCCACATTTTGTGAGAGTGTGAGGCCTTGGTCTCACTCAGGTATATACATCACGGTTCCTTCTTTTTGGACCCAGAGGACATTAGGGAAATAGGTATCACTAAGTTTCAATGTTGAGTGAATATACTGTTCTTGTAACCACAGTTTTTTTTTTTCCTCGTTTATTTTGACAGAATATCCTACATGGAAACCCATGTAGGATATTTCTTCATTTCCGGTGTACAAAGCTTGTCCCTCGGACAGCTCTTAAATTGGGGTTCTACTGTATATCAGAAATAAAGTATTTGAGTGTTGCTTTAATCACTTGTAACCAGCAGTTACCTGTAGCTTGATTTGTAAGTGATAACTGAGAAGTTCAGAATTTTCTGCTAAAAATGGCAATGTTGAAATTACGTCGCCTTACAGCAGAGTTTTTGCTGATTTTGGAGCTACGTATGATTCCAGGCTGCAGGGAAGTTTTCTTTGTGAAAAAATGACAACTGTATGTAACTTCAGTTAAATTATTCGAAGTTTTCTTTGTGAAAAAATGACAACTGTACGTAACTTCAGTTAAATTATTTGTGTAAGTAAAATTGCAATAGGAAGGAAAAGAATTTTGTAGGTATATGTTTCTGGTTTATAAAAATTCTTGATAGACCATTCTGACTTTTTTAAAATTATACCAAGAATTTACCAATACTTCATTTTGCAGATACCTAAAATTTGGCTATACAGCTTTGTTTCAACCAAATTTTGCTTAAAACCACAGTAAATTACTAAGACTTCTCAGACTTTTTGCTTGAAATATACTCGGCCCGAATCTTCTCACGTTCCTCGGGAGGAGGTAAGTATGGAACTTTACCTTCTCGTCTTCTGTCAGAACGAATCTTACCCTGCGAGCAAAAAAAAATTGGTTTGTTTTTAATAATAATAAATTTAAATATTATCTTTTATGTGAGATTTGGGGTTCTGATGGCACAGAATAATATATTTAGGTCTTGACTTATTGAAGGTAAAACTGCTGTCTACATCCTCAGGTTGTCCAGCACACATGGGTAACTACTGTATTTACCCATATATAAGATGGTATCACTGTCACGTCCCTGGGATAGGCCACATATAGGGCAATTTGCATAATGATGCCTGCTAAATACAGCTGTTTATGCTACCATGAGGAGGTGGCAACTGAGTAGCAAATCAAACTTGGGTTTTATATTCAGTATTTAGAATTAAGTTCAGCATAGATTCCACCCACCATTTGTTACTGTGCATCTTGATATTATCAAAGTTTTATTTATTCACCAACTGATGCACTAGGGAGTTGTCTTAAAAAACAATATTAACATTTACATTAAAACAGCTCCTAGAATTTTATATGTTTCAGTGTTACAGTTACACCATTACTAGGGAGCTGTTTTAATGTAAATGTTAATATTGTTTTTTAAGACAACTCCTTAGTGCATCAGCTGGTGAATAAATAAAACTTTGATAATTTACACTAAAATTTACATTAAATTTCAATGTAAATTTTAATACTGTTTTTTAAGACAACTTGCTAGTGCATCAGTTGGTGAATAAATAAAACATTGATAATTTACATTAAATTTCAATGTAAATTTTAATATTGTTTTTTAAGACAACTTGCTAGTAGTGCATCAGTTGGTGAATAAATAAAACATTGATAATTTACACTAAAATTTACATTAAATTTCAATGTAAATTTTAATATTGTTTTTTAAGACAACTCGCTAGTGCATCAACTGGTGAATAAATAAAACACTGATAATTTACATTAAATTTTAATGTAAATTTTAATATTGTTTTTTAAGACAACTTGCTAGTGCATCAGCTGGTGAATAAATAAAACACTGATAATAGATTTTTGTGTATGCTGCTGACACGACTGAGAAATTGACACTGATCATACACAGCAGCAGATATTCACAGTCATCATGTCAGTTAATCACATCCTACTGTATGATGGGTAGGCCAGGTAGCTCAGTCGGTATAGTGGCTGGCTACAGGCTGGACGGTCTGGGGATCGAATCCCGGTGGGGACGACATTTTCCGCACCTGTCCAGACCGGCCCTGGGGCCCACCCAGCCTCCTGTACAATGGGTACCGGGTCTTTCCCAGGGGTAAAGAGTGGCTGGGGCGTGACGCTGACCCTTTGCCCCCTTCTAGTGCCATGGTCAAGAAAGAGTAGAGCTATACTTCTACCCACGCTCTGGGCCGTACGGCCTGTACAGAGCCTCAGTGCCTGTACTAGGGTGTACTTTACCTTTACCTTTTACTATATGATGGCTGTTTGCAAATTTGACTCAGCTCATAGTTGGTAACTTTATTAACGTTAACCTTTAAATTACTTACGCTCGTATGCACAGACGCACGTAAAAAGGGCCCCTAGAAATTCATTTTAAATATTTTGGCAAGGAAATTTAATGAGTCTTCAATACATGCTGCATATTTTCTGTTATACTTTCCACAAAATGCTGTTTATATCACAATTTTAGCCTTTTCTCAATCAAATAATATGTTTTTCACAAACCATGTGCTAAAGTTTAAATGCCAATTCAACAGCTATATAAGGTGGGGTAATACCAACTCGTACAGACTACCATATTTGGAATAGCAGTTGTTTATTGAGTTTGTAGTAAATCCATCTGTCCAGTGCTTGCAGCCCAGCATAAGCATAACAATTCAAATACCATAAAGGAGCTCCAAGTTGTGTGGAAATTATTAAACTTACATTGTCTCGTCCAAACACCCTTCTGTGTTTTATGACTGTACCTTACAGTCACACCTGTCTAAGCATACTTGTAATCCAAAATTCCTACCTGCAATTGACACCAAACCAAAAAACAGTGTGATAACAATCCAGCCAATTACATTGAATTATGACATCTTGGTCAGTCAGATCATATCCAACAAGGCCATGACCTGAACTGTACGTATTACTACCAGGATATGAACACAGAAATACACACCCAAAAATGTTTGCAGGATCTGTAGTTCTCAAAATATGCAGTACATTTATCATGCTCATAGTTGTTTTGGTCCAAGCACTTGAAAACCATGTCACTTTCCTGTATCAGTAAATAGTAAATTAACAGATTATTTCGTTCATCAAAAGTAACCTTAGTTTACAACAAGCATTCAGCAGCGTGTTCTTACTTACAACCGACTCTAATGTTCCAAAGACATGTTACAGCACATCATAAAATTTTGTGTCATGGAACAGGGGATTAAAAAAAAAAAGACACAAAGCCAGAAATATGCATGTTCTATACATAAATTCTTGGATGGTGGAACATGAAAACAAAATATAACACATACTAAAAATATCATAAACTTGCCATGAAACTGGGTCAATGCACCCTATTACATGACACCAGTGTCCTGGAAAAAAAAATTTAGACATATGGATCACATAATTAAGTGGCCCCTAGAAGGCCAATAGTACCGGGGTGCTGATAAGTCCTTAGCCCGACCAGGAAGGAAACAAGCTCGGAAGCACGTCAGGGACACAACGCGATTTCAACAACATCGAGATGCGAGCTGTCCTAGTAATTTTTTTTCTTGCAAGGCACGGCACCGAAGGAAATTCACACCATTCTGACAGAAACATTAGCTTCTTTGCTTCCTGGTCGGGCTAAGGACTTATCGGCACTCCTGTATTGTGCAATATTTCATTCTGCTTATGGGTTTGAATGGGTAAACATGCTGAGTGATACTGAAGCTGCTTATGTGAATAATGCTCTAGCCCTGTGTTTAAAAAGCAAAAGCATCACCACTGGACCAAATAACTGTACACAGACCGCAACACATACATGAAAATCTCATACGTTAAGTGAGCCAAATGATCATACAAATTTTTTCAGCTCGTTGGTCCAACATATGATGAGTTATTCAAGATGGATACCCCCACAAACACTGAAAGAAATACTAACACACAAGAAGCAAACACTCCCAGTCAGCACTTATCCATTATGCTCTGCTATCTGGTCACTGGAAACACTTTTGAAGACCTGAAATTCATAGTGCTGTATCTCTACAGTCCACTGGAACTATTGTACTGGAGACATGTTTACTGCAGAGCAAACAGAAGGTAACTGAATGAATTTTGCGCAATACTAACCACGACTATTCAATCTTTCCTTTGCTCTTCTTTTGCAGTATACAGTGTGTCAACAAAATAAAGTCTGACAGATATAATATGTTGTGCAAACCTTCAATATATTAATTATTGGACAAAGTTACTGACAGCCAATGCAGAATGATTTCTATCTCTACATCATAAACAGGGCAGATCATTTTTTACTCAGGACATCATGGAAGGCTCGGTCACACTTTAAAAAGAAAAGTCTTAATATGACACTCGTGACAAAAAAGCCCTTTTCAGGGCTTCAGGCTCTTTCATTTTTACCTCTTCACATTTTCCTGCCCTGCAACAGTTAACACTTTTCAGGGCTGCGTGGTTACCTAGTCTTTTCCTTACTGGCTCTGATTGATCACTCTTATCCACCATAACCTGTATTGCCCCAACTCTTCTATACAGCAGCTATATAGCCAAGTTGGGCTATATTTTATAACCCAACTTGGCTCAATTCTACCATTAAGATTTAGGTAGTATATACGTAGTACACAACAGACTACACTGTGATGTAACACAGAAGACTACATTTCAAATTTTCATCATCACAAAAAATCTTTATGTTGCAACCTCTCATACCAACCTTTACACAAGGGTTATTTATTTCATTCTTGTGTTGATTGAGTTTCTTCCTAAGTTCTCCTCGCTCCTTTTTGTCTTTCGGTTCTTCAGATCCATAATGAACCTGATGGCTTGTCATGTGGTCAGTTACACTTTAAGAGGGATCCTCTCTGGAACTTGGTCTGAAATTTGGAAAATCACATTTTGGTCAAATTATCAAACTGAGTATGCCAATTTTTAAATTCGTACAAAACAAATGTAACCCAGGGTGGAAAATGTTGGAATAAATGGACCACAAAGACTTAAAGATATGGTGTATGAGCAGACATACGAAACACTGAAAATAAGCGTTGGTTGGGGGGGGGGGGCAAAGAAGAAATATATCTATTATAATTCTGGATGACCTGAACGTCTACCGCGTGTTGTACTTTTTCACACTAATACCATTCTCCTAAGATATGGTCTGATTCCCAGCCCTATAGTGGTGAGGGATTTAAAATCCCCTAACGTTTGAGATGGTCGAAGAACTGGATCGTCACAACAATCTGCTGTTACAGTGTCGTTAACCTAAACTTCGTAATTCTCATTTGGCTACTGAATCAACATCTACTGTTATGTTTCTTACGAGGTTACCACAGTAATTTCCTTGGGAAAATTTCAATTCTATCCATCTGGAGACATGTTTACTGTCAAACGGTAGAGTTGTGCCACTGGGACTACCTAGGAACATCATTTTTTGTCAAATTTATGGTGACATCTGTAAACAGCCTTATATATGCAAAATTTCTTCACTATTATATGTACTATACGCATCTCCAGCAAATAAACGCACAAAAAAAAAAAAAACTTTCGATACCGACCTCTTTCGGTGTCGGTAGTTCGGTCGTCAGCTGGGTGAACAACTGCCCCACTTGTGACTACGCTATTACAGATTTTTCCCAAAACTTTGGAAGTTTGAACATTAAAATAGATAATCCGATATGAGTTGCTCTAATTGTACTTCTGCAATCTTTAGTCTTCATGCCTGTCATATCACGGAGACTCGATGCATGGTTAATATATCAAATGTCCCCAGGGAAAAAATTAAAAAGTAAACATTATCTGACAGCCCTTTCATCCCTCGCATGCCTCTCGGGATGCATAGCATTTCCACTACCGATTACTTTGTACGTGTTACTGACGTGCAGCCAGAATCGTCTACAATTCCAACGATTCGTGTGTTATCGCCATGAAATTGTTATACGGTGCGTGCACATATGTCAGCGTGTAACTCCTCGTACTGGTGGGCGATCCGTGCTGATCGTGTGAGTAATCCGTGGTGATGTATTCGACGCTAAATATACTGGCGAAGAATAGTAGTGCTGGCTAAATTTTGTGACTGCCAATTTATAAAAATTTGGCGCTCTGTTGATGTTTCGCGAAATATATACAAAGTAGGGTTTTAGTTTTGTAATTTGTTATGCATTCTTACAAGAAGCATTATTTTACACTTTAATAGCATTGTATGCCAACATATTAACGTTATAAGTATAAAATGGCGTCAAAAGAATTTTTGTATTCCGTTGCAGAGCAAGAGAATTGGAGCCATTTGTCCAACCTGCCACAGTGATGACTTTTTTTTTTTTTGTGAATTAGGAGCCTGCACCTTAGTTGACGAACTTACACCTAAAAGCGGCTCCACGCCAATTTTATTACAGAAATTGTGTATGAGCTATTGCTGTCCCCCCAGTAATCGTAGGTTAGGACAGGGAAGAACCATACACCGGCGCCAAATAAACGGGTCCTCAATATGGAACTTCATGTCACGTGTCTGGCGCCTAGTATTTTGAGGTGGCTCTGAGATTATTTTAAATGTGTATGCCAGTATTTAGATACTATTAGTGGGTGGGGTAAAACGAGGCAAATATTGGTTCGAATTAGGGTACCATGCATTTTGATACCATCTGAGGAACAGATTTGAATCGGATATCAAGTCGGGAGGAGATGCATTTTTTTCTAGTTGTGTATTATTTGTTACTAGTATTCTTGGATGCCAGTAATTGTTCATTGTGCGGTAAAAATCGCTCATTTGTGTTTATTTGTGGCTTATTTAACTGTGGTTCACTCAACAGCGTCAGATGGTGAAATTATAAATATCTAGTGATTTGAAAAGCTTGTGGAACGGATCAGTCACGGCCTAAGATATTTGCCTGGAGGAACTGGGGGTAAAGCTTACAAAACCTCAGGATTTTTGGTCTCTTGACCAAGATTTGAATCCAGGACCTTCAAGATACAAAGCACTGTACTGCAAACCATTTACAGTGACACCTGTTCATTTGTCTGCACTTGTGATTGTGTATCACGTGATAAAGGACACAGAAGAATATACAGAAGGCTGTTAGATTGTGCTGTGATTGTTCCACACTGTTATTATTTCCATTCTTCATTTCATGATGTTGTCTGGGACAGAAGTGCATTTCCTTAGCCAGTACATATCCAAGATGAGAAATCCGGTTCAACGTTCTGGACACTAGCGTGAAACTCAAGTTACTGACATTTCAGATGAACATGTTGCTTATATCTTCAGGGTCAGGAGGTGAAGAAGAGTGACTGTTCTCTCAGATGAGTTGACTGTGAAGGTGGAGGCACTGTTGTTCGCCAAAATGTCAGTTCCACTTACTAGTCAACGCAATGTAACGCCCCAAAAGGCTTGAATCTTTAATTATCCTATTTTTATCTTTTTTCAGTAGAATTAAATTTACCTCTCTATAAGACACCAATCCTCACTTATACCATATTTGAAGCTTCTCAGTATGGATGATGCAGGTGATGAAGGGCTCCTGGTGGTAAATTTGGAGAACTGCATTTCTGGTGCAGGTATTGACATTTATGTTTATTAGACTGTGCTGTTAACTACTAGGTGTTTGTTACAAAATAAAAAGAAGGCCTTGTGTGGAGGTTATGTCTGTCTTATATGTGACCTGGTATGAGTGCTAGAAGTGTCAGACTGATGTTTTAAAGATTAAATAAACTAAAAGTGGTAGCACAATATGAGATATTGGTAATATTGTCCCCTAATGTAAGTCCACTTTACGTAACTGTTTTAGGGCAGAGTTGTTACTACTTGTGTCACATGCTGTAACATTAAAAACTGTATGTTTTGTACATGGAGTTCATTTATATGAATCTATGTGATTATATTCCCACTAGCACAAGTGCCCATTCATTGACCTGTTTTTTAAAAATGAGTCTGCTGAAATGTTGAAATTGCTTATTTTGTATTAGGACAGCGTTAGACATACAGTCTTGCTGATGAACAATACTGAAAGTTCTCATTCCTCACTTTTTAAAAATATTAGTTGTACTGAAATAACAAAATCCCCAGATTGCCAGTGGTTTTGACCATTGTAGCACTACTTCATGCTTTGGTAGATGGCTGTCATTTATTTGGTTTTTAGGTGACAGACAAGTGCCCTTCCTTATACTGAGACAGCACACGATCTGGTATCATATATTTTTACAAAGTGCTGTAAAGAGTACTACCATGAGCTAGTCTATTATAGTATATATGAGGATTTGTCAGGATTTACCTTTATGATGCATATATTTTGGTTTCTCTGTATTCACCTGTAGTAAGATCAGTGCACATGTAACTGTACTGATATTCCACTATTGTCCCACATAGTTTCCACCACTCTTAAGGCATTTATCATAGTATGGAACAAACCTTTACATTTTCTTTTAGTAAAAGCCTGTGAGCCCCTTTGTTGGGCAGTGTGCCGTAATTGGTCATGCCTTGCAGTAGTCTGTAAATTTGTGGTCACCGGTATTTGGCTTCAGCAGTGGAAACATGGATTCTCTTGATATAATCTAACCTGTTAGACACATGTATTCTTCCTCCATAATGATGACTTTTTGTTATACAGGGCGTTTCATAATGTACTCAGGGTTACAAAAATTTATTATAGGAAACCTGTAAGACAGGTATTTACGAAACCTGTACATATGGAAGGAACAACTCAAAAATTTTTTTCCCAGTAAGTTGTTTTTCATCATAGTTCACATTTGAGCCGCTAGGTGATGCGGGTGTATGTAGTGAGAAAATGGCAGGTCCTGGGGGAGAAATCATTTTGTGTGTTGGAATATCACGTGCGTAAGTCAGTGGTTACTGTGCATTGTGCATTTTGTGCTAAGTATTCATCCCACCATTGCCACGTGACCTCCCTGACATAAAGGCACGGATTATTGCAGCAGTGAAGAATATCGATGTACCCATGTTGACGCATGTGTAGCTAGAACTTGAATATAATATCGATGTGTGCAGTGTCACCCATGGTGCACACATCAAACATCTATAGTTGTCAAAAAAAAAAACTTTTTAATTTTTCCCGTGGCTGTGAACAATTCCATTAAGGTAGGTCCTTTGGTTTTCTTGTTATAAATGTTTGTAATCATGAAGAACATTATGAAACGCCCTGTATAGTGTGTTGGTCAGTTACTGAAGTAAGAATTTTTGAAATTTTTTAAAAATATGTTTTTGTTAGAATGGCAAGGCTTACAAAGGAAGTCTGACTTGCAGTGTGTTATGAAAATGTGGCTTTCCATCTGTATGTGTTTGGACTTAATGCCATTGTTGCCAAGAACAAGTATTTTTTTTTTTTTTTTGGTTATTGACCAAGACTTCCATCTTTATTTGAACTCCATACATCTGCCTGTAAGTTAAGCACCTCTTTGTTTATATTTGCTGTATCTGTGTCATGATAAAGGTGTAAGGATGTTATGAATACATCCATAGCAATACACTTGACTGACATATTCCATACAAAGTCATAACTTAATATGTATTTATTAGGCATGTAAGTAGCACATGTCATGAATGTGGTGTCCAATACAAGCATCTTCATCATCACCCCTCTATTTTCCATTTATCTGTTTACAGGTACAACCTAAGGATATGGAAATAGTCATAACGTGCTGTACAATGTACCTCTTTGATCACAGATGTCAAATTACAGAGGACAATTATAATACAGTGATTGTACAATAAAATATTAATTACAGCATAAAGTCATTACAGTCAGAAATATATATCATTATTAGCATTAAAATATTCATCAGTAGGATAAAATAAGTTATCAATTAGATATCTCTTTAAGGTCCTTTTTAAAAACTTGTATTTCATTCGCTACATTCTTTATGTGAGCTGGAAGATAATTACAAATTTTTATTCCTTTATAAAAAGCTCCTTTTGGATATTTAGTTAAATTGGTGGTGGGCAGATGAACATTATTAGCAGATCTAGTGTCATGGTTATGAACTCCTAAGTTTTTTGTAAATAAAATGTTTGTTGTTCACCACGTACATTAAGAGGGAAAACAAATATTGAGAATACTTACTTACTTACTCCATGGTGCAGAGTCCTTCTTGAGAAGCTAACCGGTTTGCAGCTAGTCAAGAAATTCCCCGCATTTCACGGAACCCGAAGGTCCATTACCGCACTCACAAGCGTCCGCCACCTGTCTCTATCCTGGGCCAGCCCAATCCAGTCCATATACCCACAT
>Ga0136643_10018990_pt1 | contig 10382 bp, 5 predicted proteins | sample TergutLab28metaG_FD_96883 | JGI IMG/M metagenome (GOLD analysis project Ga0136643, IMG submission 96883) | Labiotermes labralis P1 segment gut microbial communities from Petit-Saut dam, French Guiana - Lab288 P1 (version 3) (version 3) | ecosystem: Host-associated > Arthropoda: Insects >... | reverse complement strand
CTGACCACGTGACACCCCTCTATCCGCAAAAGTTGGCACTAACTTCGCCGACCGGCGGCGGCCGCTCTGTCGGTATAGTTCGCGTGCGGACTAAGGCCACGGAGTTTAGTTTAGTTTTAGGTCCGTGCGTCACTAATATATTCGCACAGTACAACCAACAAAATGCAACGTTTCTCAAATTATTTATTTCTGTAAGACGCTGTACATGTTTCAGACGGTTAGGCTACCTGCTGCTAGCCTGGTTAGGCTAGCAGCAGGTAGCAGTATCGGTCTGACAAATACCTGACGCTGTATGTGCAGTTTTGAGCTCCTGATGATGGACGTAAAAACCGACTGAAACATGTAGAGCGTCTTACAGAAATAAATAAATTGTGAAACGTTGCATTTTGTTGGTTGTACTCTGCGAATATATATCTGACATGATGGAAACAGAATAAATTAAATTCGTGAAATGTAATTTCTATTCTTGTATTTTATCAGCTTTCCCTGTATTTCTTATCGATAATTAGGCGCGCGGGCAATAGTCGCTAAAAGCGCCTATTATCTTCATGGTGTTCGTCAATCCGTCCGTCCGTCTGTCCGCACGTAACAGCGTGGCTGCAACTGGACTGACTTTCTCGAAACTTTATATTGAGAGCTTTTAATTACAAAAATCTGTCGGGAAATTACATATTTGATTGAAAGTGGACAGAAGTACCGGCCACTTTGCGCAAAGAACTAATCGTGTTTCGTATTACTGACAGCGACAATTGTTGTGCAGAAATGAAGAGAGGCATTGTTGCCTTTCCATGGAAACGCTTTGAATGTTTATTAGACTGCTCACAGCGACATATGTACGTCAGGAACACAAAAACAGACATTTATGCTTTCCCACTGCTAAAATCGTTACACGTATAACCTATTTGTTTTAAGAAACAATCGAGTCTAATGTAAACATGGATATGTGGTACGAATAGGAAATGAAATCCGCGTAACTACAAGTTCAGTTTTGCCGAATACATGTAATAGGGACGTATTCTTGTCATTGGAATTCTTTTGAAACAACATAAAAAAAAAATCATAAGACTAATGAGTGAGGAAAATAAATCGAAAGATTTTATTCAGCTGGTCTGTCTGTGGAATTTCAAATCGGAGGCGCAGAGTGCTAAGAGAACTCCCAGGGTGACGTAAGAAATTTTTAGAGCTGAACGCTTCGAGTTCAGTCCGTGGGATTAAAGACCAAAAGAAAGCTGCACATGCCGCAACTAGACAGCTGTACCTACAGTGAACGGAATCTTCGAAGAGTGAAATGTGTCCCACCGTGAAAGAAGAAATGCGACATATCCCATGTCCACACTGGCCGTCTATCTGTAAGTAATAAAAACAATACAATATCCGAAGTCCAACCGTTAGGACGAGTAAAAATTGAGTGAACAAAGTATCTAATTCGCGTATTATTAGATTGATTTCTTATACAAAATACTTACCCGCCACCTTTCGATTCGATTAATAAACCATTTTTCAGGAGTACGTTTTACAGTACAAAATGAATTATCATACCAAGAATTTAAACTTATCAGTTCCATATTCTTTTACGGACACTTCTATCAGAAGATGTCCGTAATAACTGCAGATATTTTCTGCCTAATTTATAATTCAATTATGCAGAAAGACTTAAAACGTAATTACGTTTATTTTTAGAAGCTTAAAAAAACATTAATTACAATTACAATTAATTTCCAAACATGCGTTTAAAAACTGAAAAAAAATTAATTATATTAATAATTTCTAAACTTAAAAGAAATTAAAAGTATGTTTGAAAACTTCAAAAATATTTATTATTCATGATCCCAGACTTCCGCCGCGAAGTAGATGAGAACTGCGTTCTTCTGGGTTGTTACTCACTGCGCCGTTAATAATGCACGTTAAAGACAAAAATACTACTTTCGTTCTTGTCCATACCCATGCATAATTTCAAAAATGAAATCGTGAATTTTTCTGTAACACTCCGTGTTGAGATAATGTGTGTACCTTGTAATTTAAAAGGTACTCCATGAAGATAATTCATTAATCGATTCAAAGCATTTCATATAATAAATAATCTGTTTATTGTATTCTTATGCGGTAATTTTAATTACTGTTATTTAATATATTATGAATTGTGTCAAAAAACGAAGTGAAGTGTGGTCTCATTATTCCTCTAAGTTTCCTTCCCAACAACAGCGTTCTTCCCCATTAGACATAACCATGCCGAAAACTTCACTGTTAGTACCATTGCCTGACATACAAATATCTGGCTCGTTTCCGCTGAAGATGGCAGACTGCAATGCAGACGATACTTTGGCACAACTTCAATACACAATGTTGCTAAATGTGAAAGCCGTAATAAAACTGCAGATCCCACATAAATCTTATGTTTATAGTCCTCTTTTAAGTGTTCTTTAAAGAAAATTTCCCAAAATACGAGTAGCTACATCGTTATTATCATCGCCATCTGTGTCCCTATATCTGTCCGCCCGCATCTAACAACTCACCATTGGTAGAAGCAATTTTATAATTCTTATGTTAGGAGCATTTGCTAATATTTGTCGATTCATTTAAATTTCTGTTTAAAATTGGATAAACATAAATCACGGTTCATATGCCTTTGTGAAGATCCCAAAAGCGTTACTAGCTAAATATTTATCGGCGCCCAGAATATCCTGAACATATTTCCTATGTTTATCTTGAACTAGTTGGGTCGTAAATTTTACAGTTTCAGAGATAATTTAGAAGAAGGGAGCGAACATTTCAAAATTGTTTATGAATTCATACATTTTTAGACTTGAATAATCAACAGTCTTCAGAACTCACGTGAAGATGTCAAAAAGTCTTCTTGTGGAAAGATATTAAAAGGCCTTCTTCATACTTCAATACATTATAGTCTGTCTGTGTGTGTATGAGATTGAAAATTAATTTAAAATTCTGCTGTGGCCACTGTTTTATTGAAACTTAAGATATCGCGTTTTACTTTTATTTCTTAACTCGATTATGACTTTTATCATAAAAACAATTCTGCTTGTACAAAAATTCGCTGAATTATTTGGCCAATATCAAATTTTTGTAAAACCAGAATTGTTTTTATAATAATAGTAGTTGTATTTGACAAGAATATTTTAGACTAATTAGTTACGATAACACAAAGGGTTGTCATCTCCGTAGGTATGATTCGTACGACGACACTTCTTCTAGAACAAAATTCTTGTCCCCTGGCCTTTAATCCTGATTAGGTTGCAAGGAGTCTTTGAGGTCCTGATACCTCATATGGTAAACTGGTGTTTCTAACTTCGTTGCTTCTTCCAAAATATAAAATTCTTGTCCTCCCCTCCTATGCCAGGATGATTCATATGTGATCGTCTGGCAGCAGTGTCCATCATGTTTCCTATTCAGTTGGTACCTCGAGCTCCTTCCTTGGGACGTCGAAGACTGGAACTGATCGCTCAGTTCCATTTGCTGTGAAAGTGCGAGTGTATGAAACTTCACCTCTAAGCCTTTTATATTTTGTCGTTTCGTGGTGCTTGGTCACAGGGGTATTTCTATCTTGACCGTCTACATAACTTGGTGCAAAGTTTCGGAAACCTTCCACATGCTTTCCAACAAATAACGTGAAGAAAATTTTCGGAGCCCGCCCCTAAGTTTTCCAGCACATAACTTGAAGCAAACTTTCGGAATCCGTCCGTGTAGTCTCCTGCACACAACTTGATACAAGGTTTCGGAATGCGTCCGGTACGTTTCAGCACACAAACGCTGGCGACACCTGTTCTATATTGCCTACTGTCACGGCATTAGCAACGAACGGTGGGAGAACATGAAAGCGATAAATAAAAACATAAGCCCCCTCAATTTTAAATGGTATCCTGAATTTCCGTTTGAAAAAGTCGTCGTTACTACGCTGCAGCCATACAAAACACCGAGTGGACACAAGGGAGGACAGATGTACTCTTCATCAGACGTCAATAGAGGAACGTCACAATTTCAACATGAATTACTTCTTTTGTTTGAGGAATTCAATAGAGCCTTTTCATAGCGTTCGCCACCCCATCTGAATTGGGGCAGCAGGTTGGGGTAATAAAGCTTTCACTGGTTCCATAGGTGCGGATAGAGAGATGCACTGATACACCGCATTACCGGTGGCAGGTGGACATGTGTCGGCATGGCAGGTCACTTTTAGTAAGTATATATATATATATATATTGTGTGTGTGTGTGTACGTGCATGTATGTATGAATGAATGTATGTATGTATGTATGTACGTATGTATGTGTGTATGTATGTATGTACGTATGTATGTGTGCATGTAGGTGTGTATGTATGTATATAGTATGTATGTATGTATGTACGTGTGTATGTATGTATATAGTATGTATGTATGTGTGTATGTATGTATGTACATATGTATGTGTGTATGTATGTATGTATGTGTGCATGTACGTATGTATGTATATAGTATGTATGTGTGTATGTATGTATGTATGTATGTGTGTGTATGTATGTATATAGTATGTATGTATATATGTATGTATGCATGTACGTGTTTATGTATGTATGTATGTATGTATTTGTGTGCATGTACGTATGTATGTATGTATGTATGTATGCGCTTTTCAGGAAGCCGCGACACTGTAACCAGCAAAGTGACTAGGCTTCGATTCCTGATAATGCCAAAGATGCTCCTCTTCTCCATAGCGATACAAATAAGGCAGGGCAGCAGACGGTCGCATGTTATTGCGGTTCATCTTGAATACATCAAATGCTAAATTCTACCCACGTTTTGCCTTCACATTATGCGCTCTGATCAAACACTCACTTTAGATCACCGGAACCAAATGACGCACAATTCACGTTTTTCGACAAAAACACAGGATGATCAGGCCGTGTCAGCATGCAACTGTTCCGCCTCACGACCCTCAACAAGACAAAGCCAATAAAATTATTCCAGCAGTAAAAGTCGACCGTTCTAATCTGTCTCGATATCTAACCGGGCGCTGAACTGAGACGAGGTCCTGCCTGAGTGCTCACAGCAACAGCGGACCGTCGGCATGAATGAAAGTTGTTCGGAGCGTTTTAAACTCTACATTGTTACAATGAAATTTGAAATACGTGACAAACGCGATCTGGTCCATTTCTGCCGCTCTATTCTGACAAATAACTTCAAGGAAGTTCTGTTAATAGCCTTAAGTTTACAAATTCTGTCAAGAGCTTTAAGCTTACAAATCAAATTTTTAGGATAATCAGTCAAAAATTATTAATATTGAAATATTAGGTTTTTCAGGTAAAATATAATGAACACAAAATTTTACTTTGACGTGCACTTTGCATAATTGGATTAAGGATTCTACTACTGAAAACAATAAAGGTAAAGGTAAAGTGTTCCCGTTAGAGGCTCGGTGTGGCCCAGAGGGTGGGTAGAGGTATAGCTCTACTATTCCATGATCGCGGCACTAGAAGGGGGTGAGTGGTCAGCAGCACGCCTCGGCCGCACTTTACCCCCGGGAAAGACCCGGTACCCATTTTACAGGAGGCTTGGTGGGCCCCAGGGCTGGTCTGGACGGGCGGAAAGTCTCTTCCCCACCGGGATTCGATCCCGGACCGTCCAGCCCGTAGTCAGTCACTATACCGACTGACTTATCCAACCCACACTGAAAACAATAAGGAGGTGAAATTAAAGGAGTCTTAATGATTTGTCTGGGACAGGTGTTCATAACTGGGGATGCGTGAACTTCCTGACGATATTTTGTGACTCCTAAGATGGTTTCCGCGATATATCCCCAAGATGGTCGCCCATGCCATGCTTCAGGCAGTTACTTGCTGGCCGCTCGCTGCGGAGGTTCGGTTTCGATCGCAGGTCAGTTTATGTGGAAGTTGTAGCTTACAAAGTGGTAATGGGACAGTGTTTTGTGCGCGTACTGCAGTTTTTCCCTGTCACTGTCATTCTGCTGTTGTCCTATTCTCATTCATTTATCAGTTACGCTAATTTCTATAAAGTTATTAAGTCGTCATATAACACACGTGACACACCCGTGACACACCCGTGACACACATAGTTCTTCAACACAAGCCCACCAGTCAAAAAGGAGTTTTGAAACCTATTTTTGTAGAAATTTTGTATGCGACAGTTGGTAAATATGTTTAATACAACACATTCAACGTAGTAAAAACTAGAGTATAAAACACATGAAACATTATTAAAATATGTCCTATTTGTAACCGTGTTTGATTTATTTTGCTAAATATTTCGAAAGATAACCCTTCAAAATATACTGCAAACTTTTTTTAAGCAAATGGTGAATGATGTTTCGCGTTCATTTTCCCCTTAAAAGTAGCATAAATACATACTTTAACGTTACAGTAACTCTGCCTTTTCCTCACAAACTCTGTAAATGGATCTCCTGGGATCCGCGCAGTAAAAGGCTATCACTTCCCTACGCACCATTATCAGTCTTTATAATGTAGTGTGTTTTCTGTAAAACAGGGATTGAATTATAAATGCTGTATAAATAAGATCAACGGTTTGAAGAGTTAAACTGTGCAGTAGGTTTGTTCGTTATGCCACTTTTGCGTTTATATTTTGGGTAATTAATGCGCGAGAAACGCGTGTCCATCTAGAGGACCATGTTACTTTCAGACTGATTGCCTCTGGGCTCAGACGCTATCTGTAGCATGACATCACAGCGTCTCGACGCTGTAGTGCTTGTAACAACTATTTTTCACTTTCATTTCTTCTTCAGGAATTTCCTTAAACAAGCGTGACTTCTAAATTCGACGCGCGCAGTTCATCAGCTCATTGCCATCCGTCAATTTGTCTTCTGCAGAATTTGTTCGGATTACTTAACTGGGAATGGGCCGGAATAGCGTCGACGGTATAGCGACTCGCTACGACCTGGACGATCCGGGGATCGAATGCCAGTGGAGGCCAGATTTTCCGCACCCTTCCAGATCGGCCCTGGAGCCCATCCAGACTCCCTACAGTAGGCACCGAATCTCTTATCCAGGCTTAAAGCAGTCGGGGCGTGGCATTGACCACCCATCAGAATCTAGCGTCGAGGTTAAAGAAACAGTAGAACTACGCGTCTGTTCCCCCTCTGGGTCCTCATGGCCTGTTCTAGGACGAATTTTTTTTTTCTGTGGCGCTGCGGCCCAACGCGGGCCATGGCTTCCTCATTGTTGAGGTTTCTAGATCACACACAACGACGCATCACAGTCGGTAGGACTCCTCTGGACGCGTGATCAGTGCGTCGCAGAGACCTCTACCTGACAACACACAACACCCACAACAGATAGACATCCATGCCCCGGTGGGATTCGAACCCACAATCTCAGCGGGCGAGTGGCGGTAGACCTACGAGGGTGAAAATTACGTTTACATTTACCTACCTGCGAGTGGTTTTGGAATATGAGAATAAAACCAACAAGTGCATGTGAAAACATGTGAATTTATTATATTATAATCCTTGTAAACCCGCTACATGTTTCGGCACATTTTGTTGCCGTAGGTTTACAACGATTATAGTATAGTAAATTCACATATTTTCATATACACTTTTTGGTTTCATTCCCACAGTGAAACATGATTGCATGGTCATAAAATGCTTAAAACTGATTTTACAGATCCGTAACCTTCATTATTTCATATAAAACAAATATCTGTTTCAATTTTGAACTGAAGGGGTTCATTACTTTCCTCGGTCTTTCCTGCAGAGTGATTGGATACTACTTTGGAATAGGCTACGACCATCCTCTCCAAATTCTTAGTGCCTGACACTTCATGACCCTTTTTGCGCATAATTCAATGCTAAATAACCATACTAGGTGAAATAACATCGTCAGAAGGCCTACGACTAGGTTGGAGTGTATGTACTTGTCTAACACAACTATACGATGATAGATATATTTATAGAATTTATTACATAAAGAACAACTACATGTTTCGGCAGTTTACATTGAAATGAAAAAAACTTAGTAAGCAGCTATAGCTGCTTACTAAGGTCTTTCATTTCTCAACCTGAAGATGTCCAATGTAAAGTGCCGAAACATGTAGTTGTTCTTTATGTAATAAATTCTATACATATCTCTACCATCATATAGTTGTGTTAGACAAGTACATAAACTTCAATCTAGTTTAATTATAAACACAACGGGGATGACGAACCTCATGAAGGCCTACGAATCTATGAATCGTTCAGCGATTCGGTCTAAGTTGGGTTCCCCAAAATAAAACCAGCGTTAACCTACTAAATAAAATATAAATAATTGTTGTCTGTCAGGATGAGTTTTAAATTTCTGGTTAATTTCATTACAAATTTATAAATCTTACGTTTTTACTGTGCCTTTATAAGGTAGGCTTATCACATTTGATGTAAGTGTAAGACGATCCGCGAATTGTCTGTAATTCCCTCCTCACGTAATTCTTGACACCATACTGAGGGACCGCAATACCAGGTCCCCTTTTTTATTTACTGCTGGCAGAGGTTCGGAATGCAATCTGCAAGTTTTGAATTTATACTCTAGTGTAGTGATAACTGTACAGGTTTGTCATCTACAGGTGCTCTTCGGGTCAAATGTATGCCACTTGTATCAAAAATTAAATAATAACGAGGCATTTGAAAATAAGCAAATATGTAAGTATGATAATAGCCTGAACACGGCAGTAGAGACAAATCCCGAAAAGTGATTGTGTTAATACCTCAGACAATGGACAATGATCAATATTCCGAGTCGAATTTTGGTGTAATGAATGAATCTTTTTACAGTTCCTTACTTACTCCTTACTTACTTACTCCATGGAGTAGAGTCTTTCTTGAGAAACTAACCGGTTTGCAGCTAGTCAAGAAATTCTCCGAATTTTGTGGAAGCCGAAGGTTCTTTACCGCACTCACAATTGCCCGCCTCCTGTCCCTATCCTGAGCCAGCTCGATCATTGTACAGTTAGCACATAATTACAACCAAACACAACAATGCAGTTGTTGTAAAACACTCAATTTTTACATAATTATGGTAGACGTTCCAGCCATCACGGCCATAATTAGCCAACCATCAACGCGGCCACAATGGCTGAAGCATGTGGCATAATTGCGTAAAAAAAAAACTGAATGTTTTTACAATAAATCAATTGCTGTGTTTGACTGTAATTGTCCACTCACTTTATGGTTCTGACAGCACAAAGGGATTTATTTGATTAAGAGTAATCCGTTGTCACGAAACTTTAAAAGGTTTTTCTAAATTCTTCTCAGAGGGAAATTTTACACACCAGACGTGTATGTCAACTTAATTTTGATCACAAAACATGCGTTGTCATGTGTTATAAACACAGCAAGATTTAACGAAGCCACCAAGCACCACCGGGGACCGCGGTAGTAGAAATGTGGTAAAAATCGGAAGGTCACTGGTTCGATCCCATTGGAATTTTTCATTGACATAAATTCCTTCCGATCGCACTATGGGCCTGGGGTCGACTCAGCCTCTAACAGAAATCAGTACCAGGAGTATTTCCTGGGGGGGTAAAGGCGGCCGGTGCGTAAGGCTGACAACCTTACCACCATCCTGTGCCGTTGTCACGAAATCGGGGAAACTTAACTTCCTAGAACCCTCTGGGCCACTCCATGCCTGTAATGGGACTGCTTTACTTTTACCAGCACCACCACCAGCACCAGCACCATCACCCCCATCACCCCCATCACCCCCATCACCACCATCGTTTTTATCACAATCAGTATTCTGTTTATTGAGACGTCTTATGAATATACAAACCAGAACCTTTCCATCGCCTCAGAAGTCTTCCCAGAATTCTCCTTCTTACTTTTCCGGGTTTTGAGATACTTTTTCGAAATCCGGTTAGAACTCTTGTGTAACTTATAACCTAAAAATCAGTCTATAGCGTTAGTGCAGGGCGCACGGCAAACCTTTTCCAGCGTTATATTAATCTTCTCAGAAAGCTAAAATTACGGGACGTTGTTTGAATTCCTGTACACTGGACAAGGTTTCGCCCATTCTCAAAAGGAATTCCAGTTCTTCCGCTAGTCTAATATATGCCATATAAATAATTTTAATATGTTATTTCTTAGAAACCTCTGTGACACTGATGTGTAGGAAGCAGGATGTACGCAGTACACTATGTTATATTAATGTCACTCTCGTCCTCGTGTGGCAGAACCCGACACTACGAAAGCACTGAACAGGATTCTGACATTACACCTCTTACTTCACGTAGGGAGGAAATGCCAAGTGCAAAGTCAAGAAATAAAGTTTTCTGGTCTTATCATTGTGTTAGAGCACGTTCGAAACGTGATGGCACACGCGCATAAACCAGATTTGGTCTTTCAGCGAAACGGACGAGTCCATTTCAATCGGCCGGGGGGGGGGGGGGG
>Ga0136643_10018988_pt1 | contig 10383 bp, 7 predicted proteins | sample TergutLab28metaG_FD_96883 | JGI IMG/M metagenome (GOLD analysis project Ga0136643, IMG submission 96883) | Labiotermes labralis P1 segment gut microbial communities from Petit-Saut dam, French Guiana - Lab288 P1 (version 3) (version 3) | ecosystem: Host-associated > Arthropoda: Insects >... | reverse complement strand
TGGACTTTTACCTTTGGGGGACCTTGAAGGATGTCGTGTATCGCAAGAAACCGGCTACGCTGGGGGACCTTCGTGCAGAAATTAGAGCGGCATGTGCAGCAATTCCCATAAACACTTTGACCGAGGTTGCTCAGTCAACTGCTTGCCGTTGTAATAGGTGTCTGGCCGCTAACGGCAACCACTTTGAGCACCTCCATTAACTGTACAGGTACAGGAAACTTGTATTGTGCTCTATTGTAACGTGTATTCAACTTGTGATGTATAATTAAAGTTAGTACTAACATACAACATAGAGTTTTCTTTCGTTGAAGTGTGTACACATTTTTTTGGCGGACCCTGTATTTAGTCTGTATAGATTTTGTGTCAGGTATTGTGTGAGATCGGGCCAAACGTTAATACTCGTAGAAGTGAACATAACTATTTCAAATTCTCTCTCCTGTCTGCAAACAGTGGAAAACGTCACGATTACAGTTGACGACGCGTAGCATGGTTGATAGGTGTCAGCATATGTGATGTCACATCCTTATTAGACGGGACTGTTAGGTCTGTTCATATGTTCGTAATAAAGAAGCAGTTTAGAATGAATGTCGGGCGCCATTACGTAAGTTGTATGAGTTTTATAGACACCACTGACATTTCAAGGAGTGTATCCCACTGTCTCTTTGTGTTTTGTATGATACACATCATTTGCTTGTTATGCGTTTAAGTCGAGGTTGAAGAAGTATGGAGTTTATGGACACACATAACATTAACCCTTTGAAGGCGGAGAAACGTGAAAGTAATTTCTATCCAGTGCTCCCCGACTTCCTAAAAAACACTGCTTTTTGTAAGGTTCCCATGCTTCAACTGTTTGCCGCTCTGGTAAGAGTGACTTGTAGGCGAAGGGACATTGGTAGCATGATAATGACGGGGGAGACCCATATTACTGGAAATTAAACCTGCCCTTATGCTACTTTGTCCACCACGAAACTCACATGGATTGACCTGGAATGGAACCCGGCACTCCGCGGTGAGAAGCCGGCGACTGACGCAGAACACAGCATGGCCTCTGAAGGTGGAAGTGAAAGTACTTTTTTACTGTTCATTGCTCCACGATTTCCGAAAGAACTTTGCTTCAAAGAAGCTTTCCGGGCGTAGGCCGTTTGTCCTGGTAAGAGCAACGTACAGATGAACCTGAATCATTTGGAGCGTTGGCGGAGTGATAGTGACAGGGGAAAGCGGAATGACGGCGGACTTACTGAACTGAATTGTACTTAAAGACTCAGTTCGTACTGCACTCTCAGCACTCTGCTTCTCGGTTATAAAAGCTGGTCAGTTAATGCTGTATCGGGAAGCAGTCTCTGTTATGAAATCTATACGAACACATAAATACAATGTGTGGTAAAGTGCAGTGTGTGTAATGCTAGAGCATATGGCACATAGTTACCGCTGGGCTTTAAATGGTTAAGGTACAAGTAGTATTGGACTTAAGAATGGCCTCTTAGGGTCTTTACGTAAGGCTAGCTGTAATATTCTTCTGTACGGAACTAGGCACGACAATCATGATCTCTTTCCAGACAGTGGGCATATTGCGTGCTACAAGAGGCTTAAGCTGACCAAAAAAGTTCGCAAGATTGTAATCTCTCTGTAACAAAACGTGGCAGCAAATAAACTGATGTACTATATGTCAACTGAACTTGATAGCCCGTTACGTAGATGCGTAGTAGGATAACACGTGCGCTAGGGGCTTATGGGAGCACGTAAACTAGTTCGTGTAAAGTGTGGAACCGAGTCTAAGAGGCAACTGAAAGCGGCCAGACGTATCAGAACAGTGCTTCCCAAACGTTTTGCTCGCGGGTCCCTTTTGGCTTCGGAAAGTATCCACGAATTTGCACACCCCTGCTAACGTAAATATAGTGTGTCCGGAAGATAGGTATCCAAAATTAAAAATGTATATCTCAGAATTGATTTTAGACAGATACTAATAAATACTAGTCGCATACGCTGCAATGCAACTGTCGCTCGCTTCGTGGGTGTAGGAAGTTTCTTAATTAGATATTCTAAAGATCATGCGAAGTAAACACATCGCCAGTTAAAGAAGATTCACGATTATTTTTAACAAAACCGTATTCCTGTAATTAAACACCAGTAATACCAGCCCATTTGTTAGTAGAAACACGAATTGGTTGTCGGGTTTCGATGGTTTGATGCCGCTTCTCTTCGTCGCAAGTATGTTCGATATGGACAATAAGAACACTGTTATATGTTTCGGTGTTAGAGAGTCTACAAGATGGGAATGTCGGATGTAACGCACATTTGGAAAACTGCTTTATCCCAGGAGGATCACCAGGATTGAAACAGTCGCACTTATGGGAACACTTTCCAGTCCTTAGTCTAGATGGACATAATTGTTCTCACTGCATTGTCGATTGTAGGTCGATTGTTCTTAAAGTGACTGAAAGGTGTAAGAGTTAGCTCTTTCTCTACGTATCACTCCACGAAGATTTGTAGAGGCAATGAGGTAAGATTTCACAGATTCTGCTACTCGGCACTGAATGATGAGTGGTCGGATTTGTATTTTGGCTTTTACAGTGTTCGTGAAAGGGCAGGTAATGCCGGTGTGTCATTATGTTTTGTTTTTGTTACGTATAGTGGATGACTATAAATTTTCAACGAGACGTGATTTAATGTGACTGTTAAAATGTTCAAGAAAGCTGAAAACGATCAGTGGATGTTACCAGAAATTTTCAGAGCTATCTCATTACAGGCTTGGACAGGCTGTTAGGGCTGCAGGAGGTTGAGGCTCCCAGAGTTTTTAGACAGTCGGCACATGAAGTTGGTAAGGTTTTCCGTCCTACGCACCTGGCACCTTTACACTCCCCCCTCCCCAGGAGATACTCCTGGTACTCTTTTCTATTACAGGCTGAGTCGAACCCAGGGCCGGAAGAATTTAGTCAATGACAAATCCCATTGATCCCATCTGGAATGGAACATGCGACCTTCCGGCTTGTAGCGCTTTAATTCGTGTAACGAAATCTTAAACTGGGTGTTCAACAGAAACTGGAGATAGTTGTTAATGAGGACTTGGGTCTTCTGGGATGTGATGCTGTGACGTGTATTTCCCGACGTTAGGAACGTACTGCCTTCCTCTTCAAGGGTTCAGGGAGTCTTGGCCGCCTCAAGGCAGCGGCACGTCACATCCCCGGAGACCTGCAATTCCCGACAAAACCGTTGCTGAAACTTCAAATTTCGCAGGCGTTATTCTTAATCATCCCTCCCGCCTTAGTCTTGCCCTGTCTGAGGGACAATTACCTTATTATTATTTGCCTGCCGAAGTGCTTAATATTATATTTAAATTTCGGAATAATGTTGGAGGTTTGATTGCTGTACCAAGGTAAACCACAGAAAAATAAGATAGCCGGGGTTACCCTTTGATACCCTCATGTTGCGAGTCAGCAGTTGTGTAACCACTTTGCCACAGTATTCAGGCATATGTGCATACAGTTCCTTTTCAGAAAACTTGCAGTTGAAACACTCTGAACCGTATACTTGGATGAGATGATTATTTTAAAAAGTAGATATATATCTGTCTCAAAGAAATTTGTGTGGGGAGGTTTTGGTTTGTATTCATCCGGATAAGAATAGAGGCCAGCTGTGGGCTTTTGTGCGTTCGGTGATGATAATTCGGGATTGATAAAAGACATTGAATGTATGAACTATCTAATTGAGTACTAGGTCATCAGGGGCTTTTCTTTATGGAATTGGACTGGTTGGGGATGTAATGGAACCTGTCGGGCTGTGGTCTCAGTTGTGCCTCAGATCACGTGATATCAGTCAACATGTCGGACCCGAGACTCTATACAGCGATCTCTGGAATACACGTGCAGTCTTTCGCGACCGAGCTGGCCTGCTCGTTGTTGTTGTCGGCGACCCACTGCCATTCTTATGACGGGAATTTCATTTCAACGTTTGAATAATAATTCGTTTTCCAGCCGGAGATAAATATTTCTATCTTTCCAAAATCTTCCAGAAGGGATCTGAGCTCAACCAGCATTCTGTTCATTTGGTATTTTGAGCTCTTTGCAGGGAGTAGAGCGACCTGTGCGTAAAGGTTAGCACTAGTGCTGAGGCTAAGAATGTATGGAGCTAGACCTCCACTCCCTCGTGGGTATACATGGCATGCACAAGGAGAACATTAAGTTTACGTCACTGCGGCAGTAGTGGGAATCGCAGCTTTCTGCATTTTATTTCCAAGCCACAGTGCATTTGTTGTATTGTGATTCTTGTGTTAGTTGAAGGGCATGGTTTTAAATCCAATTGTACTGTTAGAATTGTCTGTCATTGCCATCCCAGGATCGTCATTTGCATAGGCTTAAGTTCTTAATTTGCGTAATAACTTCGTAGCTCACATTTTTTAGCTCTATGTATTTCTCATTATGTCTTTGATTGTCAAAACAAGTTCAGTGAGAAAATATTGTTTGTAATTTTTGCACTGTTATTCTTATGCGATTCACAGGAAGGACACTGCGTTAAAATATTAGTGGCAGGTAATCGCTCTGGCTGAGTTAGTAGTTCGTTATAGATACGTACCCCAGAATTCAACTGATCCATGCTTGTACTGTATGTCAGTAAATATTTGTGTCAGGTGAATCAACTTTTTAACTGATCCCGCACAGCACTGGCTTCTAAGGTGGTTGGCACTGTTAACCTTTCAGCTAAACCATTAAACGAAAATGATTCCGTTTTGGAAATGACAGTTAAAAAAAAAAAAAGGAAAATTGTGATCAGTCTTTGTATATCTTCTCTCATACATTATGTTGAACAAAATTGTTGAAACGTGTTCCGTACTGGTTTTGTCATTCAGAACACGAAGACTGCACGAGTGGTATTCCTCAGATGAATTTCTCGGCGTGAGTGTTGATGCTGCTGCTGTTTGACTGGTTACGACCTATAGGACTTTCACTTTTATGTTGGCCATCCCGTTGTATGTATATAATCATGACAACAAGTAAATTTCCACCAGACAAAACCCTTTGTTATTTTTTTAAACACTACATGCTGCGATCAGAAACTGATCATCTTCAGGTTCGTAAACAAAAACACCACAATGTATTTACTCGATACACCTTCGAGAATTGCAAAATGATTGTAATAGTTATGTACATCATTTGTGAGGTCTCGCAAAAGTTGCTTACATTTTTGTGCATTGTTTTTAAGACTTTTGCTTTGAAACACATGAAGATGATCAGTTACTGATCGAAACGTATAGTGTTTAAAAGAATAATAAAGGATTGTGTCTGGCTGAAATTACGCTTGTTGACGTGTGTGGTTTTGTCACAGCTAACCCACATCTGCAGTCGCGACTAAGATTCGTTTTATTCTTGGCAATTTTCTTATCGCGTTTACAAAATTGCGGAACGCGACTTTTAGCTTCGTCATACCTGTCAGTCCGTTTGGAACAGCTCGGCTGCCGCTTGACAGATTTTCATGAAATTTTATATTTGAGTATTTTTCGAAAATTTGTTGAGAAAATTCAAGTTCCATCACACTCTGACAAGAATAACGGGTCCTTCACAAGAAGACGTGTACATTTATGGTATCTCGCTCATTTCTTCTTAAAATTGGAAATGTTTACGAATATCATGCCCTTTATGAGTTAATGTGGAAAAATGTGATACAGCCATACTGACCACAAATGACAATACAGTACGGCCCATGCTTTTCGCATGCTGAATGACTGCAGCTACAAACACAATACTTACTCCTTTTCCACGGCAGCAGTGGTAACCCGAACGCGTCTCAGTGATACGGTGTACTTACGTTGACTGTGCTATTAATGTTGATCATTGACAATTGACCACTTGAATCCAGAAAGAAGAGCCCTTGAGAAAGTAGTAGTTCTTCAGATTTGCTGCCTGTGTTGAACCCTAAGTATAAGCATCGTGTTCAGAAGGGACCCGTTGTTGAACCATATCTTGAGCGAAATGAATGCTGTTCGCATACTTGCGTCGTACTTATTTAAGACTGCTATATTTTGTTATAGTTTTCTTCTAGTTTTATCATAATTTCGGAGGAATCCATTTTTGTTCTTCATGATTGGGGAATTACTAAGTTAGAAGCGGCAGACTCGTCGGATACAATGCTGAATTTCATATTCAGATATCAAGCCGTCCAAGAAGGTTACTTCTGTTAGGTCAAAATGTATTGAGCTGTGTAAGAAAAAATTATCGACATGAACAGTTGCCTGAGCTGCAGGTTAATCCATGAACTGTGACACCGGTCGGAAGTTGTGGTCGGTTGGTTTTTTGCGACTCTTGAACCTTTGAAGTCTTGAGGTCCATCGGAATTATGTAAATAATAGAGACTTTACGTTACAGAAAGTTCACAGCGTTTTCGGAGTACAAATAACGGTCAACTAATGTCGTGTGGGAATATAATGATTGTGTATTCTGAGACTCGTAGTGCCCCAATGAATACAGTCCGTGAGAAAAATTTGATGTCTTCTAACATTTAAACAGGTGCAGTGTAGTGTAACACTGTGCTTTTAGATTGAAGTGACGAAGGTTTTGTGTGCTACTGCTTTATGAATTGTAGACTCCGTGGAACGACAACGAAACCCTATTTTTCTCGGTAAAAAACGTTTTATTGTCGTCGAACTACAACTGACAGCGCACTGTACCCGTTCCGGTCTTTAGTTGAACACACCTTGTGTTTTTTTTTTTTGCGTTAATGAAAAACACAAATTCTGTTCTTGTTATCTACATTCCAGTTAAAAAATAACGGCAAAGGAATTGTGCGCGTGAAGGTTGGAAGTTAGCAATTTTCTCTGCGCACCGAAATAAAGAATCTCAGTTGTTTACTTGTGTTGAAATAGAATGGATGAGCGTGAATATGAAGCAATTGATACTCTATCCATACCGGGCGAGGAGTGCTGTTCTGGAACGTGCATAAGCATTCTGTATTCTCAGGTGTCCTTATAGGTTTTAAAATTATGTGTTTCATATTATAGTCTTACATGTAGGCCTACAATGAGGTTGAACTGGTCTGAACATTTTTTTATAAGGATCCAGGAAAAATTGCTCAGTATGGTACGGATTATAAGCCAGTTGGATACGAGGACGTTGAAAGACCAAGGAGAATTTGGGAAGACTTTTCCGCGACTAAACGAGCCATACGCTATACCCTGAAAAAAAAAAGATGAAATGAAAATGATGATAAGGATAATTTACGTGTATAGGGTCTTTAGTTTATATGACAATTATTGGCCATCACTCCCGGCGCAAATCCGCCGCGTGTTGTGTGGGCAGTCGGTTGTGTGGGCCAAAATACGATAAACGAGGCGACAGGAAGTGGCAACCGATAATTGTCACATAAAATAATAATCCTATGTAATGCCCTTGTATGACTGAGTGAGTCACACCCCGAAGGATATGTCTGCGATAGAGGATTAGATAGACTGTATTGTCCGTTAGGTACGCACTAAGGCCAAAGAAACAGTTTTCATGCGCCTTCGCAGAATCGCGAAAAGTGACTATTAACTTAGTCATATTTACGTAGTTCACACACCAACAAATGCACTATTTATTAACTTGGTTAAAAGTTGTGAATTTACATTAAAATACACAATAATATCGCTCCTACATGTTTCGGTCTTTAATGACCATCATCAAGTAGCTTTATCTGTACCTAACTAAAGTTATATTTATGTTAAAACACTCGGTAAAATTACGCCACATCATCTAATGCATATAACGACGTAATTTTACCGAGTGTTTTAACGTAAATATAACTTTAGTTAGGTACAGATAAAGCTCCCTGATGATGGTCATTAAAGACCGAAACATGTAGGAGCGATATTGTTGTGTATTTGAATGTAAATTTAAAAGTTTTAACCAAGTTAATAAGTAGTGCATTTGTTCGGTCACCTTTACACCTTGGCGCCTCTATTCCCGCTTGTAGAATTCCCGATGTCTGTTGGATGGGATGGCGGAACTCCTGGGCCAGCCTGACAGCTGTGGCGAAGAGAAAAACTCCGTTATTGCCAGAACTGGAGCTCAAATCTCCCGTTTTGTCCCCTGCTCTTCTGCCTACTCCCCCATACGTGTGTCAGGGCTTGCCCGTCTCAACTTGTCCAATTTTAGCTGTATGTGACCAGATGCATGTGCGTGAGTGTTTGTAATAGTTTCGAGTAGTTCACAGTTGCGTGCGCTTTATCTATTACGTTTATCGTATCTAAGAAGAATTCGACGAAGCTAAAAAATTAAAAGATGCGACTGATATTGACTGATATGACGCCTTTGCAGGTAGAATGTTTAATCGTAATTAACTCAGTATGAAAAAAGTTCAAATGCTTATTATTGTAATAGTTGCTTTTAGAGGTCGGGAGGTAGATACAGAAAGCTGGAAGGGAAATACGACAGTTAGTTTTGTAATCTCCGACTGTGGCATCGGTGGCGACACAAAGGGGATTTTGAAGAGGTTCGTATGAGGAAACATCTGGCAGTATTACTAGCCTAGCGCCATGTTTCTTGTATGATGTTGATGTGTTAACCTGGAACTTGAAGTGTTCTTAAAAGATAAACAGCAGACGGCTGTTTAGGTACAAAAGGGAGTAAGTACTATGTCTTGTGATGTCTTAAATTTGTAGTTGAAAGGCACTTTGGGTCTTGTGAACACTTGTGCATAGTTTGAAGAAGGAATTCGCTTCCATTGGCATAGAGTGTTGGTGTAGACCGCGTACCCAAACTGTTGCATGGAATTCCGCAAGGTATTATCGAGGATTTTACAGATATCATCGTGGTTTCCAACCTGAAAGCAATTTTCTTTGACAATTATAAATTATAAAGCAGTTACTGCCCCCAGGCACCTATGTAATGGGATAATCCATATGTAACTGTATCGGCATCTCGTATGGTAGACTACAAGTGCTTTCGAGATGAAGGAAAAAAGAGTCTTAAATGTTATTATTTGACATACATTTTACAGTTTTCGTCAGCACTATGAGACTACGTTACATATTGTAGTATTATCTAAGTACGTTGAAGTACCGCCCAGAATTTTCCATGTGTGATGTGATTTTCATATCCTTGTTACTGTTAAAGAACGCAGTTGCTCGAACTAACCTGGGAAGTGAACAACCTACATTCAGAGTCCACGTGCTGACGATGGTGATAAAATGAGACGCGCATCGTTAGGATATAGTATTTAACACAAACGTCAGAACATCTCTCTCCAAGTTTTATAAACATTGTTCTGATGAAGAATGGGCAAGATATTAATTATATGCCAAAGAAAAAAAAATGGAAGTAAATCGAAGAACAGAATTTAAAAGACTGTCTCACGTAACACACTGTAACTATAGGCGTTACTTGGCTAAGAACATTTAATTTGTGTATGTTTGGGAGGGGGGGGGGGCAAATTCGTCGATGAGTAGTAGAAACTGTAATTTGCGAAGTAGTGAAGTTAGAAAGAAAGAAACAATATTGGAGGGGCATTTGCCTCCCTTGCCCCCCCCCCTCCAAGTTACTCCTGTGACTGTACCTTATACTGAAAATCGTTTTTCTCGTTGACACCCGTGATTTTTATAAGTGATAACATATTTCTTCCTTATCAGTCTCTTTTGCTGACAATGTCACGTCTTGGGTGGTGGCTTTGAAACTTCTTACCTGTGTGCTACCGGACTTAGTAGCAGAATCATTTTGCATGTTTGTGTTTTTTATGGCTGTCAGAACAGACGGCAGTTGTTCCTCTTGTGTACCGCTAGCTCAGAGGTTAATATAAGTGAGGCTGAGTGTGTGTCAATGCGCAGTACGAACTGAATATTTAAACACAGTTCAAGGTAATCTTAGTCTATAATTTTATTATTACGATGGGGAAACACAACTGTGTCCTACTCTGAAGGTTTCCAGGCCACGCCCGCTCGTCCTTTTCGTAAGGGTAGTTTGGAGACGAGATAATCCGCTGGGAAGTGAGGAAGGTACGGTGATGGGAAGTGGACTGCTGGGAGTATGCAGCAGAGGAAAGAAGTTGAGCATTAGGTCTGCACTTTATGTTTGGAGGGCAACATTTTGGCGAAAATTTTGAAGTTAATGTTAGGAGGTCTACGTGAGAAGCACGCAGTGCATCTTGGATTTTGAGTATCAACGGAGCATTTGCTGTAGGAGCGAATAAACACGCGGAAAACCGAAATCCAGTTGGTCGGTTGCAGGACCTCCCAGATTCGTACTGACTTCTAACCAGCAGACCGGCATTCAAATACACGAACCCCAAACGGCAGTCCCGAAATTTGCTGTAGTGCCTATCACTGTACCCCCGCCCCCCCCGGTTTCTTTTTTTCTCTCTCTCTCTTTGTATGTTAATGGTTAAAGCTACAATCCGCTTTTTTTTTACTTTTATTTAACCGCA
>Ga0136643_10018985_pt1 | contig 10383 bp, 7 predicted proteins | sample TergutLab28metaG_FD_96883 | JGI IMG/M metagenome (GOLD analysis project Ga0136643, IMG submission 96883) | Labiotermes labralis P1 segment gut microbial communities from Petit-Saut dam, French Guiana - Lab288 P1 (version 3) (version 3) | ecosystem: Host-associated > Arthropoda: Insects >... | reverse complement strand
CCCGAAAATCAAGTCTGCGCTCAAAGGAACCAGGTTCGAGTCCGTGGATGCAGTGAAAGCAAAAGCGACGAAACTCTTGAACAGCTTAACACAAGATGACCTGCAGCACTGCTTCCAACAGTGGAAAATTCGCATGGAGCGGTGTAGGGATCGGGGAGGGGACTACATTGAAGGGGATAACGTTTCGATTGTCTGATTTTTTTTCAATAAAGGGTTAGAGCATGAATCCGGTTTCTTTATTGCCACACCTCGTAGATTCAAACGCAAATAACGAAATTGTAGAACTGCTTATAAATTAGAATAATACTTAAGTCTTCTCGTTAATGGGTGATGGTACTGTTCCAGAAGAGACGCGTTTTTGAGGACCCTAGCGACTCCAGTTACGTACCTAACACAGCAGCGCGTTACGAAGAATGTCTACGCCACTCTCAAAAGGTTAATGAAACGCACGCATTACTTCAGGAAGTTGTTATAGTTCGAGTACAAGTCTACAGGAATAGTTTCTGCGCATCTTGTCTTAAGATCTCACAATCAAATTTGGCAACACATTGCCTCTCCTTTCCTTTAGCGTCAAATATTCCACCAGTTCTGCAAGGATCATATCCCCAGACACAAGGGTTGTAGTTCGTTAACGATGTTTATGAAGGGGATATAAGGTATGTGGAGAGATGTCAGATCCAACAAGTGGAAAATATATTTTACAATGATCCGTCTGTTGCAACACAATTAATGCAATTTTGAACGCCCAATCAGTAATTAATCGAGGGGAGTATTGCTCACACCTACCGTTGAAAAAATGTTCGATTTGGATAAAGGTTCTTCTGGTTATTTCATAACACATAAAGAAGCTGAATGTACCATCGAAAAGTATATCTAAGAATATGGGAAATAAAATCAGCAACAAGACCAGCAGTATTAAAAATAACAAAAACGAAACAACAACTTTAATTTCTGTTGTGGCTTAACGACAATACATTCACTGGCTTAACATTTTTTTAACATATTTAAAACTGCTAAAATATTCTGTCATTCAGTGCCTTTCATTCGGAAATTTGCGACAACTATAAGACATTGTGTTCACTGTGTTAGGCACAGTGAAGTACATATAGCTGCACCATAGACAATCAAGCTTACTGCATTTAGGGTTGAGACAGTTATTGAAAAAATTTATATACATGGTTCCGTGCATCGTGAATCGAATTTAATAACTATCCAACAATATGTGACTTATTCAGTTCTTATTTTTCTGTATATATATATATATATATATTGTTGTATATTTTATATTTTGTTGTACATAATTTAAAAATACTGCTTTTAACCATCCACTATTGTTTTATATATCACATTCGTCAGGGCTAGTAACATTTAATATGACCAATCTAGAATTTTAAATAATATATTAATATTAACAGCAGCGTATTTTACTCATTGCAGTTAATCAATACCAGAAGCTGTAATTACAGCTGTACGAGTTCCTGATGATGGGTGTCAACACCCGAAACATGTAGAGCTGCCTACAGAAAAATAGTAAACTGAATAAGTCGCATCTTGTTGGAAAACAATTATTAAATTAGTTATTGAAAAGTTGGAGAGATTTGCAGGATGTCGTCAAGTAGTGATAAAATTCCAGCATTACTGATTTCAAGTAGGAGATATAATAGTGTGTTCTGACAAGCTGAGCTACATGAACTAATTAACTCTTGATTTTTTGGTTTTGCTGATCGTGCATCTCAGGATATTTATCTTAGTAATTAACCAACTTGATGCACAAAGTGTTTGTTTTAAAATAAAGTTTTTTTCGTGTCTCTACATGTTTCGAGCACCATGTGCTCATCATTTGACCTCCTGATGATGAGCACGTGGTGCTCGAAACATGTAGAGACATGAAATAAACTTACTGTAAAACAAAAATTTTGTGTATTAAGTTGGTTAATTACTAAGATAAATAATTAACTCTGTATGAAAAGAAGAACTGTTCCGGAAGTGGAAGGAGTCAAGCACTGCACTTGTTTATAAAAAGGGCGATAAAACAAAATATAGTATTTAACGAAGCATATAACTATTATCAACTACAGACACAATTTTGTCCACCGTTTTTTTCTCAAGGTTAACTCCACATGTAATATAAATTATTAAGTGTCACCGGCGTTGATTGCAACGTAATAGATCAACTACAGATCAACTGTTCGTCATTCAAAGAATACTTCAGGGAAATGGAAATGGCCTCTAACAGGGCAGTACTTGAGCTTTTACAGACCTCAGTAAAGTCTATAATTCAATCACATGGGAGTTTTGTATAACATCTGCATTGGGTTTGGAATCCCCATGAAAGTAGTTCGGTTAATAAAAAATGGGTTTAAGTGTAACCTAAAATAAGGCCCAGATAGGCTTATATTTGTCTGACACATGTCCTATTAAAATGATCTGAAACAAGGAGATGCTCTATCGCCACTGCTTTTCAACTTTGTTTTAGAATATGCCATTCTGAAGCTTCATACAAACTAGGAAGGGTTGAAGTTGAACGGGATACGTTAGCTTCTGGCCTAAGCTGATAATGTGAATATAATGGGCGAAAATGTTCATACTTTCTATCCTCTTTCTTTATCTGACCTCTTGTACCTATAAATTGTAGGGGCAGAGGGTTATTGCTGCGCCTGACACTCTATGACGCGCCCGGCCACACACACACTCGGTAGGACTCATCTGGGGGAGGGCTCGGGCCATCTCAGAGACCTGTACGTGACAACACACACCAAACACGAAACACGCATATGGATGCCCCCGGAAGGACTCGAACCCGCAATCACAGCAGGCAAGAGGTCGCAGACCTACGCCTTAGCCCTCGCGGCCACCGAGATTAGAAACGTACACATTATAAAAAAATACAGGCGTTTAATTAGCCGCTACTAAAGAAATCAGGCTTGAAAAAATGGTGAGAAATGTAATGATAGCGTCTCGTGAGCAGAATGCAAGGCTAAATCACGACATGCAGATGGCTAATAAATCACATGATAATGTGGCGAAGTTCGAATCCTTGGGAACGACCTAACAAATCAAGAATTGCAGTCATGAGGGAAGTAGGGGAAGATTAAACAAAGGAAATGCCTGCTACCATTCGGCCCGGAATCTTCTGTCTTCCCCTTTTCTCTCCAAAATAAGACAACCAATATGCACAGAGACGTACTTTTGCCCGTTGTGTTATATGGGTGTGAAACTTGGTATTTCACAACTAGAGAAGAATACAGATTGAGGTTTTTCCAGAATATGGGGTTGAGGAAAATATTCAGGCCTGAGGAGGAACAGAAACAGAGTCTGGAAACTCACTAGAAGTTTCATTATTTACGATCCCTACCAAATATTACACTGGCGAAAAAATCAAGAAAAATGCGATGGGTGACGTATGTGCTATGTATGGGGGAAAAGAGAAATGCAATCAGCGTTTTGGATGGGAATCCTGACGGATATGGATCACTTGGAAGATTAGGTTGAGAAAGGAAGATAATATTAAAATTAATCGTAAATAAATAGGATGGGAGGGCGTGGATTGGAACTCAGGATAAAGACAAGTGGCGGGATTGTGAAAACATGGTAATGACCACTTGGATTGTATAAAATGCAGAAAATTTCTTGACCTGCTTTGAAACTGTTAGCTTCTCAAGAAAAATTCTGCTCCATGGAATTATTTAGATAGTAACGAACAGTTTGCTCTTTTCTACAAAAACACGACATACCGAGTTACAGACAGTGAGTCTCAAATTACTTGCACTAAATCAGAAAATTAAATTAAGCCCGAGAGTCAGAATAAGCGCATGGTTGGGGGCGCTTTGTTAGTAAGAATGAAAAGTGTCAGGGGAAAAATGTGACAGGTAACATGTAGCAACCCCCAACTTAGATAATTCCGCTCTCATGTCGTTTGTCCTAGACCCAATACATTCAGACAAACGCGCAAAATCTTACGTGGGATGCTGAAGACTTCTTCGACCTGCTGAAATCTCATAATCAGAAGCATGCGATTGACGATATTTTTTAAATTCGAAAGCAAAGGGCCATTGAAGGACCCGAGACGCCTGAGCCTCTGACTGAGTCTGAGAAGAGGGGCATGACTTTTTAAAATTCACTGAGGAGCTTGGAATCTTTGAAGCTGGCATCAAGGTGTTTGAGGAAACTGTCAAGAGCAGCGAGCAGCAACAACTAGACAGGTGGTTATGAGGATGCTAAATTGGCTATGACATCGTTTAGCAAAAGAAGAGGTCTTCAGGGACTCGTGCATCGACACCTGTATTTTTGGACAATGGAGAAGGTGATCCAGACTAACCGCCTACAGTTCAAGTGAGAGTGCCTTCTCCTTAAATTTAATTCGTTTGTCATATCATTTTCTCTGTAAATGTATCTTTCTTTGTTGGTAATAACAGGTTTTATAGAAGCACCCTCACCAATTTTATATTGCATGTATGGGAAAATGTGTCTCGACTTACGTCGACTTGACTAAGGTCGCTGGACTCGAAATCACCCACAACTCAACTTCGGGTGATGACTATTTTATAGTTGCATCTGTTTACGAGTATTAGATTCACCAGTTTTTAGCCTAATAGCGTTTTAATATTTGAGGTCTAAAACAAATCTGCGTAATATATAGGTGCAACTCGTACCTAACGGAAAGCACAGAGTGGAAATGGAACCACTAAATACTGTAAAGGAGGACAATAGGTATTTATCGCGCGAAATGTACAGTACATAGACACAATGTGTGGAGAAAAGTATATATCCTCTTATTTCAAAGCATCCTCACCATATACAGATATATAAATGTCCAATACAAAATACAAAGCACAAGAAAGTCTAATTTTATTAAATAATAATCTGCAAAATGAACTTTCCTTCATAAAGTTCCGTAAATTTCGCATGAGGTCCACGTAGTAGATTCAGTGTAGGCTTACTGATGTGAAACGAGGTCAAACCTGCGTTAAGATAATTTACTGTAGACTACCAATATTAAATTTGATTTAAATTATTAGCCGATCTTGTAGTCTCACTACGAATGAGTACGAAAAAACGCACACATCGTACCTCCTATCATGTAATTTTAGAAGCCTCAGTCATAAATAGGCGTTTATAAGAGAATGATACAAAATTTGTGCTCTAGAAAAGTGATATGGAAGGATTATGTGGCAGAACTTGTCACTGTGTAAAGCCGCAACATCACGTTTAATTTTTAAAAACCGGCCACGTTCTGTGAATCGTGGAGAGATTTCACAAATGCGCACGGTTTAAAATCTAAATCCAGTATTTAGTGCTTCAACGCGAGAAATTAACATAGAAGAGTAGGAACATAACGTTCATAATAAGGATATTGCTTAGAATTAAGTCCTTTATTTGTCCAACTAATGCACACAAATTATTATAAAATTGTTAAAGAGTTAAAATTATTTAAAATTATAATAGTTGCTCCAACATGTTTCCGTTTACATAAACCATCATCAGGCAGCTCTCAGCCTTTGCTTCGCTAAAGTTACAATGTTGATATCGGTTACATATTTCGTTTTTTGAAGTTATCGGTACTGTGGCTGCATATTTTTTCAGTCCTGTTATGCGTGTGGATAGTGCACTGTGTGGAGTTGAACTGTGTTCCACTCCACACGCATAACAGGACTGAACAAAATATGCACCCACAGTACCGATAACTTCAAAAAACGAAATATGTAACCGATATCAACATTGTAACTTTGGCAAAGCACAGGCTGAGAGCTGCCTGATGATGGTTTATGTAAACGGAAATATGTCGGAGCAACTATTAAAATTTTAAATGATTTTCATAGTTTAATGATTTTATAAGAATTGTGTTCATTAGTTGGAAAAATAAAAGTCTTAATACTATCAACAGGCACGGTGCAACTACGAATATTGCTTAGAATATACAGCCCAGATTTACGTTCTCTCTATATTTCGGTTTTTTTTTAAGTGCAAGAAATGATCGTAAGTCAAACAGGCATTTCGTTTCTTTCTGTCTTCTAAAGTGTTTTATCTCCAAAACTCTGAATAGATTTCCGTTACATTTGTTATGTGGGGAGGGCTGCTAACATAATTTAATTTTGTCTATACTCAACCATTTGCGTCTTTGCAATTGAACGACAAAATAATTCAGTCTAGCGAAACTAACATTCTGTCATTATTTATTAAAAAACACACAGTTGCACGTTTCGGCTATATCCGACCCATCATCAGGCTGTACGGCTAATTAAGAGGTAGTATAAAACATGTATCAATTTATCGTACGGTACAATCAAATGTGATGTCCGTCTGTTACAACTCCATATTCGTGGTGCATTAATATGTCTAGACCTATTTTACGTTTTTTGAACCGTGCATTGTGAAATATATATGCAATAAGAACCAACAAGATTCACGCTTTTTTTATTAATAGTTTAAATCAATTATAGTGTCTTCGACATATTTCGAACAACCAAGTGTTCATCCTCAGGAAGACTTGTACATACAGTTTTATGGTATTTTTTCATGCATCCGTATCAGCAGTCTGGTTGGTGCCAGGATGTGTCTGAACATCCTGACATCAATTAAATCATTAATGAAAAAGTGTGAATTTTGTTGTTTCTTATTACATATGTCTGTACTTACATTTGTTAAGACGATGGTTTAATGTAGTTGTTTATCTGTTTAATTGTCAAATTAATTTATGATTAAAAACTTGGACAGCTAGTTTAAGATTAAAATGAAATCGTGTTTTGGCATACTGGTGTTGTCACAGATATGTGTAGACGTCTATCTTCGTGTGTATTCCAGTGGAATACACATTAATTTAATAGCAACCTTCGTTGATTTATCTTTAGATTATGTCCCTCACGAAAGAAAAGATTTCTTACACTTTCGGCTACATGAGACTCAACCTCTGGATATTGTGCCTTATATGAGGATCACACATAAAGAAAACGACTGGGGAATAAATATTATAGAATATGCATGGCGCGCCACGTGAATTTAAATCTTTGTGCGTTGTATCATGAAGTGACGGATGTTGCTACCTTCAGATATCGGTCGGTGTACCATGTTTTAACTCAAACGCAGTACACTGAGCTGGAGATCAAACTTCCAGCCGATAGCTTTTGATAGCTTTTACTCTTCAGTTTCAAAATTATCCTGAGAGCTTCTCCGAATCCTGTATACGTATATGATGAATGGGAAGCGTAAAAGCGTTGGTGTGTGAAGCTGTGTGAGGAATGAAGCAACAATTTCGATATCAAACCAGTGTAAAAAGCTGCAGGGTAGCTACAGAATTTGCAGCATATTTTAAACTGATGCTGAAGAATTCACTACCATTTTCCCGTCATTTCCCCTTTCTTTTCTTTTCTTTGCCACGACTGTTTGTTTCTTTCCTTCGATCTTATTTCTCATTCTATTTTTTTTTTTATTCTTCTTTCATTAGAATTTCTCTCACTGTCGCCGCACTTTGTGGGGCTTATATTACTTACAGAAAGAATGCAAAATTCGTAAGAAATTTTATTCGTAAGACCTGGAAAGAAGATACGACTAAAGAAACCTAAGTGTAGATGGTATATTACAACAAAACTCATATTAAAGTTATAATATCTAAAGATGTGGGTTGGATTCGTGTGGCTAGGGTATGGTCCAGTGGCGGACTTCCATGAACACTGAAAAACATTCAGCATTCCTAAAAAGGCGGATCTTCGTTTACTGGTTGAGCAAATAGTAGCTTCTCAAGATGGGCTGTAATTCAGTAGATACTTACTGCAGCCGTTTCAAAGGTGATCAAAGTATGGATTTATAAAGAATACTCTGCTTTCCATTTAACTGACTGCTATAAGGCTAGAATTAATTGAAGGCCCACACTATTTCTTTCACTTTTAATTAACTAGACGCATTCCGGATAATTTTCATATTATAACCACTCACGACATATTTTACACCGTCTTTAATTTCCGGTGGGCCAACAGTGACATCTCCTGAAAGAACGTGTTTCTTCCGGGGTTCATGATAAAGCCAGGGTCGCGGAGAATAAAAATTGTGTCCCATTATATTTTAAAAATTTACGCAGTTTCCTTAACAAAAGCAGTTCATATCAAGAGTGATAGTTGAATAAAACAGAATTACAATTTCGAAGTATTTATTTATATCAATGATTTAATAAGTACATCTACATTAAATGCAGGTTACCACTAGCAGGCACAAGTAATGCATAAGAATGCATAATCGTTACAGAAGAACTGTTTTTCCGCCTCCTTCTCTAACGTTACAAATCACACTAACCCTTGGTCCCGTCTGATTACAGATAACTTGTAGTTTCATTCAGACACGTGACAGTATTCCTTAAATAGCAGATCAGTCCATTAGTAAAGCCTTCGCAATAATAAATGCTCAGAGAAATATTCAAGCCAGGAATGAGACTGATTTCACGATTCGTGTGTGCGTGTGGACTGTGTGCGCGTGAATGCGTGAGTGGGGGTGCGCGCGTTCGATACGAGACACCTGAAGCCTTGCGCAATCGGGTTACAGGAATTGAAGCTGTGAACTTAGCTGTCAAAATACATTCAAATGTACAGCACCCATTCCCAATGTTTCCAGTGGGGCCCACCCAGCCTCCTATACAATGGGTACCGGGTCTTTGCCGGAGGTAAAGCGGCCGGGGTATGGCGTTGACCACCCACCCCCATCTAGTGCCGGGGTTAAGGAAAGAGTAGAGCTACACCTCTACTCCCCTCTGGGCTTTCGTGGCCTGTTGTAGCGTGAACTTCACCTTTACTTTACTTTACTTTACTTTACTTTACTTTACTTTCCTGTACTTTACTTTATTGTTCTTTAAAAATTTATGGGATATTTCCTTCATGACACAAAGGAACACTGAAAAAGCGCCGCAAATGAACACTCTTGATCAAAATAAACCACTGTCACAAGCAGTGAGCTGCTCTAGAAGAAACACAACACACAACTGAGCGAGGGTCTCAAGTTCCAGCACGGATAAAATTATACACTCGCGGTCGACTCAGATTCATCTATCCAAGATGCGAGAATGGATAAAAGATACAGTCTGTTTATCCCATCTGCTTCTTATCCTCTAACATATTCGTGCAGTTCTTCGGTTTATCAGAAAATGCGTACAATATTTCATTTAACCTGTCAAAAAAATTAAATTTCCGAAGTCTAACGCTAGGCAGAGTCCGTTACGTATTTACGTAGATATCCGTGTGATGAAGGTCGGTTAGATGTTTTACTGTAACAGTACTCTGTAAACAAAATCGACACAGTGTAAAATACATATCTACACTAGTGTTTCATCAAAAGATCAGGCCAAGGATTAGATTCAATAATCGACCTTTCTCTAATTTAGGACCCATCTGCCAGTATTCTTTGGCAGTTTCGTCATCAGAGTTACACATCTAAGCTACGTGTGGCAAACTGAATATTGCTTTCCTTAGCAGTAATTACGTACGTTATTAGACTTATATAAATGCGTGCACGAGACAAATTACACGGACTTCCCCTGTGAGGAAAGGATGCCAAGTTAGAATTAGACGCGTTCGCAAAATTAAGAAAAGTGACTATTAGCTCCGTCATACTTGTCTGTCCGCAAGCAACAACTCAGCTACCACTAGAAGGATTTTAATTAAATTTTGTATAAGAGGAATAACCGAATATCTGTCGAGAAAATTCAAGGTTCATTAAAATATGACCACAATAACGGGTACTGCAAACGAAGGCCTATGAGCATTTATAATAATATCTCACTCTATTCTTCTTAGAATGAGAAAGGGTTCAGACTAAACATGTAGATAAAATCAAAATGCACAGATTATGTTCAATATATTTTTACCGAATGTCGTGCCGTTGAAAATGTAATGTGAAAAAAGATGGTCGAACCAGACAGGCCACACATGCCAATATAATAAGAAGCATGAGCTTTACATGCTGGATATTTACGGCTACAGACACATCCACAATATGGAATACTTACTGCTTTTCCACGGCAGAAATAGTTACGCGAACGCAACTTAATGTTACATTATACGTATACTGCCTGTCTTCTTACGGTACTCAATGTGTCCACGTAAATATTCATCTGTCAGTGTATACGTCTAGCACATCAGCAATTAATCCATACATCTGTCCACCCATTCAACTACCTTTCTAACCATCTACCCACGAAAGACATGCAAAGATATTAGAATAACTGGTTAAACTTACGAAGAAACTTTCAAGAAGTTAGAAAGTGTCATTACGAATAATAAACAGTGAAGAACATAATCGACATATAACGGAATGTTAATGATATTTTCAAGAAGTTCAAGTCGTATATGGAAATAGGTTTTAACTGCATAGTAGAGTAAACTGTGCATCCATCCATCCATTTTT
>Ga0136643_10018984_pt1 | contig 10383 bp, 3 predicted proteins | sample TergutLab28metaG_FD_96883 | JGI IMG/M metagenome (GOLD analysis project Ga0136643, IMG submission 96883) | Labiotermes labralis P1 segment gut microbial communities from Petit-Saut dam, French Guiana - Lab288 P1 (version 3) (version 3) | ecosystem: Host-associated > Arthropoda: Insects >... | reverse complement strand
GTCAATTTCGGCCCATGAAACAGCTGACCGATTTCCACCAGACAGCACGAAATTCGCGGCTCTAAAGACGACCCAGAGCAGCAGTTCAGTTTCCTACATTCCATATTAACAACATGGAAGACGCGCGACGTGGCGAGGCCGAAGTATCGCTTGTTTGCAGAGCGTGAAATGATGCATTGTAGTCGACTTTGAAAATTAGCCATCTACCGTTAAGGTAATCTTTCTGCGGCATGTAAGACAACAAGCGGCTGACTGTGTGCAAATTTTCTTTAGCTTCCGACTCTTTTACGATAACTAATCATCCATAAGAACTAAGCTTCTGGAGTTCGGTAAGGAGACATGTCGTATACGTACCTACACACTAAATATATTATAATTATAATTATTATGATTATTATTATTAGTAGTAGTAGTAGTAGTAGTAGAAGCAGTAACAGTAGTAGTAAGACAAGTAGTAGGTCAGTAATTACAAATATAGCGATGATGAGAATGAGGTTACACCGAAAGGGTACATGGCACAAATAACCTGCAGATAATAAATTCTTTATATTATAAAATAAAATAATGAAATAAATTTAGAACCCTAAATCTATGCAATAGGTAAGTATGTTGAGATTTCTTCTCGGAACGTCTCATTGGCTTGTGTGTACACACAGTCGCTCTCTGTACCTATTTGTGGCTCGAACAACTCTGCCTTCCCAAGTAAATGCAAGTTCCACGAAGCTAATCGATCGGCCAATAAGTAATGGACTTAAAACGCTGACTGCTTATGAACGAAATTAGTGATGAAACCCGAGTAAGATCACGGGGAGCACAGGGACAATCTTAATCTTAGTCAGTTTAGACGATCGCTGCGTGCACGGGGACAGTCTAGTGACTAACCCGTTCAGATCATGAGCACGAGGACAGAACTAGTTATACGACGATTCATACGAACAACCCTAATCGATTAATGATGGAAGATTTCGGATCATAGTGTGCCCAAGGACAACCTCACTCAGTTCAGATTTTGCCAGTGTCCAAGCACAAGCCGTAATTCTCTCCTCCCCCCCTCAAACTGGTATTGTAGCAAATACAGGAATATTGTAAAATAATTTTAAAGTAATATTACCATGAAGAAGACGGCAACACCGAACATACTGACGATGTTTCATGCACTCTCGTAACCAATAAAATCGGTTCCAACTTACCTGTAACAAAGAAAACAATATGATCTCAATGTTATTCATGTTCGCGAATTAATAAACAGTTCATATAAAAAAACCAACAAGTGTTGTGCACACAATCCAACAGAACGTCGACATATTTCGATCTTGATTATCTTCTGGTAGTTATTCAGCATCAATAAAGCATGTATAAAAATATGGATGGATTATTAAATACATTTAAAAATGCCCATAAATTGTTTGTAGAAATAAAATTCGTTGTAGCAGTGCAGAAGTGTTTCTTAAGGTGTGGAGGTCGTAGTATTATACACTTCCACGATAGTTCTGGAATGTAACATAGAATAATAGTAGTAAATAATAAGTATAATTCAATGACAAAATAATAATAATAATGGTAAACAGTACAAATATTTGAGTAGTTATTATGTATGGGTAATACGATGGTTGTTTGTACATACCACATCACAAGGTCGTCAGTATGAGTTTCTTTTGCTACTAATTTTGGAGGCAACTTAAAGAACACAAATTTAAACAAGTTAAAAATAAAATAGCCAAAATCTACAACACTTAGCTCTTGTTACACATAAGAATAAAACTCACTCTCGGGGAGGGAAGCTACCTGGGGTGTCTGAGAATAAAATGTTGAGAAGACGATTTGGACTTAAGAGGGAAGATGATGATGATAATGATGATGATAATAATAAGGTGGAAATATATAATGAGAAGCTTCGTCATTTTTATTCTTCACTTTTTTTTCTACTTCGGTGATAAAAGACACGAGGAAGATTACTGGCGAATATTGAAGGCGTGGCTATAATAAGAAATGCACACAACATTTAGACTGAAATTCTGAAGTGAAGAGACCAGACTGGAGATAGAGGAATCTCTCCTGGGTGGATACGTAGCATTTGCAAAATATCAGTAAATCGTGAAAAAATCAGCACTGTCCACAAATAATTTTAATGTGTTAAGACGCTGAGCTCCAGGATCGTTGTGACGCAGAGCGACGCCGAGCGACCCTGGGCCCAACAAGTTATTCCTGCAAGGCTTACACTTTTCGACACAATTTAAACAAGGTTAGTGCAAAGTGTCCAGACGCAACAACAGGGCAAAGTGCCAGAACTTGTAGGTCACGCACACTTTTCCACACTTATATGTCAATGCCACCGACACAGTCCGACAAACGTTAACTTCTCTATTAGCCATTTCTCTATTCCTTGACGATGACTTTCATTAAGTATCGTCATCAGGTTAAAACCAGGCTGTTAACTGATTAACTTACGGGCTAATTTAGTAACCCCGTTGAAAGTCAAATGGTAAGTATACATACCACATGCTGTAACACATAAAGACTGAACTTATTTGTTTCATTCTACCCTCACAATGAACACAAATTATGTATCTGAACAACGTCAAATATGTAATTTGTGTTGATGAACTGCAGTGTGTTCTCTTATAAGCACTAACTGAAATGTTAACAAATGTTTGCAGTCACTTCAGGCTTAAAGGGTTAAGTCATTATATGTCACGAAAAGAGGGGAAAGAATGACACTTAAAATCTAACCAAATCGTACATTATTCCAGGAGGCCGGGTCTCCAGAAACTATGGAATACGTAAATCACTCTGCTTCCTTCGAACGCCATGAAAAACTGATGTAACACGTAATGTGACATTCGAAAAGGACACAAATTACTAGCGGAAAGTGATATGTCATATTTTAAGCCTACTGTGTGTCTGGTCGGACAGATGGGTTTTTATAAAATTTGGAGAACTGTATTTAGTAATTTCATGTCACTACGAAAGCAGAAAAGACAGACATTACCCGACTGCAATGCCACAAAACCTCGGACCAACTCGCGGAACACTGTCTTAGTTTGGGAACCACTACAATAGGCAATACACAGCTACACAAGTCAGTACAAGTATGTACAGAGTTGCCGAGGCTAATACGAACATAAGTATATAAACAAAAAAAGATTATTTGTCACAAGAAGGAATAATACAGGCGCTACAATGTGCTCCGAAAGTACGTATCGTAACGTAACAGATTAAAAGATTACATACGGGTAGGCAATCGCAATTGAATGAAATAATAAGGCCAATTAATAATTAATACTAGAAGCCATAATTAGGAATGTGTTAATATTGCTATCAGATTCTTCACCCTTGAAGATGGGACCGATAAGTTGTCCCGAAACGTCAGTAAGAAATTACCAAAACTCGCTGTATATTAACCCAGCAGAGCGCGGTTCTCGTCTACTCCGCGGTGGAAGTCCAAAATCTTGTATTCTATCACATGCAGTTTACATAAGTTTCTTCAGTAATCGAAGAAACTGAAGCAACATCACAGACTACAACAAATAAAAAAGTTGTCGATGCTTTCAAGCAGGAGTGCACATACAGGGCAAGCGAAGTTAAAGGTCCATGCACGTTTAACTTCAGTACTTGGTTGGTGAACGAAATTCCGCAGGTTCAAATATATAAAATATATCCATCTTCAGGAACTCGGCCCAGTTTAAAAATTCGAACTTTTCAATTACTGTGACACAAAAACACTGAAATATTCATTCTGTGGATGGTCTTCAGCTACATAAAAGTTCATATGAAGGGACTTTTTCCTTGTTGGACTTCAGCTTGCGTATTTGAAGTCAAGAGATCAATGTGTACAGCACGAGAAGGATTTCACTTTCTTCAATCTGCTCTCGGCAAACTAGAGCCTGAGCCTAGATATCAAGGTAAGAAACAATTCGACAGGATTTAGACCCAACACACACACACACACACACACACACAAACACCACGTAGACGGTAACGCATTTTTACCCTCACATACAAAAATTCAAAAATTGCAGATAAGACTTGAATTTTGTATTCCTGAAAGTATATAGGTCAGATAGGCTTGGAAAATTTGTGTTTACAGATCGCACTAAGTTTACACCGGCTGTCTGGACTGATTTTAAGATTTTTCTGTTTTTCTTCAGTACTCCAGGCAAATGTGAAAATATGTGAAATGTGGTCGTCACCGCTTCCTTCAACATCATTTGCAAACCCACCATTCGACACTACAGACACTTGGGCTAAGACTTAAACCCTTTGCTCGATTCCTGGCAGGGGGCCAAAAATTTTCCTCGAATGCATCCAGAACGTCTCTAGGAACCGTCCAGGCTCCAACTAAACCGGTGCTTGGCGTCTCTTCCACAGGAAATATGTGGCCACAGCGTGAAGCTGACAATTCAGCTACTTTTATTGCCGACTTTGAAAATGAGTGGAGCTTACCTGCACTTTCCATATGGCTTCATAGCTTGCACTGCGACAGCGGTTAGATTACTGAGCTCTTAGTGGCATTTCGTATTGTGCCACGTTTTACATTCTCGCTTTCAGATAAGAAGATGGAAGAAGCACTTCATATACACACTGTTACCCTTCTGCACCCGAAACCCGGGAATGAACTTTCTTTCGTAACAAGCGACTGAGTATGATATTGTTAAGAGACGTCAAAGCAAGAACGTAAGACTAGGAGGAACATGCAACATCCATGGAGAAAATGAGAAACGCATTTTGACTGAAAAATTGGAAGGAAGAGACCATTTGGGAAACATGTGAGTAGGTGAGAGAATAATATTATAATGGAATGGGCACAGTTTACTCACTCACTCACTTACTTACTTACTTACTTACTCCATGGGGCAGAGTCTTTCTTGAGAAGCTAATGGCCTCTCAGGTAGTCAAGAAATTCCTCGCATTGTATAGAACTCGAAGGCTCATTTCCACAATCACAAGTGCCCGCCACCTGTCCCTATCCTGAGCCAGACCGATCCAGTCCATGTCCCCACAACCCACTTCCTGAAGATCCATCTTAATATTATCCTCCCATCTATGCCTGTGTCTTCCAAGTGGTCCCCTTCCCTCAGGTTTCCCCACCGAAACCCTGTGTACACCTATACTATCCGCCATGTGTGCTACATGCCCCGCCCATGACTTGGATCAATAATCCTTCCGATTTTATTGACCGGCTTCGGCTGATCATTACAGCTCAGTGGGAATGAATCGCACAGCGTGTGGTGAGGGCAGGGAGGGGTGGTGGGGGTAAGTCCTTGCACGGAGACATTTGTTCACTCCTCTGTATTTTGGGATGGGACACGATCTTGACCTAAAATTAAAATTGCGGTAAAATATACAGCTACTTGGCTGAAAATGCCAACACAGATCGTGCAAAGGGACAAAACATGAATGTGCAGAATCAGAATACAGATTCACGTACAAGAAGACTCGTGGCCGCTGGGATGTTACGATTTTTCGACTGGTAAAGGATTTCCGACTTTTGTATGGATCATATCACATTCATCCCAGGATCAAGAAGTCCAACCAGAGTTCGAGTTGGACTGTGTGACCTTGCAGATGACGACACTATAGTCCTCCGAAACGTCAGCAAGAATTTACCACTCGATGCATCATCGCATCTCAGAAGACTTGAATCAGCAGCAATAGTGCTGAGGGCGCTCCAAATCTTGCAAGTGTACATAAATTACTTCCCGGAACGACAGCACTAGTCTAGGACAGTACACAATGTCATACAAATAAAAGTACAAACAAATTACCATGGCCAGATTCGTTGTTCTTGCGGCGATGACTGTAAAAACAACAGTCTTTATGGACGTGGCCTCTCAAGCTGTGGTGGTTATTTAACCACGTTGGGAAAGAAACCACCTTCTCCATCTGCAGGGTGGAGAAATTATATATGAATCATAATCGCTGTGCGATCTAAAGCGTGTACCATCTTCTACGTATCAAAGATTGTAATCGTGGTTTCTAATGCCACTTAAAGTATGGATATGTACAATTTGGGCCGACCCCAGTTCGTTTACTGCGAGTCTTTTGAACTTCAAGGAGCACTATTCATTGTCCGTGGGTACCGGTAACGTGTCCATTCATTATTATTCCAAAAGACTATAAACGTTTTCACATTGTGCTTTAGAATTTGTGTTTACTTTTCACAAATCCTCACAAGTCTAGTATCTTGTGTGTGTCGAGACTCCCAGGCAAACATGTTAAATACAACTATTAGATCCTTATTTTAGACGGAATAAATCACACGGGTTTCTGCTTTATACAGAAATTCAATGCATCTCTAACCGAGTGGGGTCATAAATATCAGAATAATTGAAACCAGCTGATGCAACACTTATTTTTATTCGGTTTCATTAAAAACGTCTGAATTGAAGGTATTTAAAAATTATGTACTTGCCATCCTCAGAGGTTCCATTTTACCACAAAGGCAATAAAACAAACGGCGATGGTAAGTAAACTGTACCAACTTGGAAAATTGTATGCAGTCAAACACAACTGTGTCACATGATGTGTATTTAATGACTATATAATGGACAACTACATGTTTCGGCCTGTACTGGTCATCTTCAGGTTGTCTTAGGGGAACTTAAGATCTTACTATAACCATGCACGCGCACGTGGTGTAGAGATCTCTACGTACGGGCCTTATTAGCAGAAACAAAAACAGGAATCTAATAAAAAAAACACAAAAAAAAACAGATACAGAAAAATAAAGCTACAGAACTTCATACCTGCCGAGTACACCCCCACAATAGCTTTATTTTTCTGTATCTGTTTTTGTTTTGTGTTGTTCTTATTAGATTCCTGTTTTTGTTTTTTGTTTTTGCTAATAAGGCCCGTATGTAGAGATCTGTACACCACGTGCGCGTGCATGGTTATAGTAAGATCGTAAGTTCCCCTAAGACAACCTGAAGTTGACCAGTACAGGCCGAAACATGTAGTTGTCCATTATATAGTCATTAAATACACCTCATGTGACACAGTTGTGTTTGACTACATACAATTTTCCAGGTTTCACACAAACAACGGGGATGACACACTTCCTAGATCCTAAACAGTACCAAAATACATACAGCACTGAGAGTCTTAATTGAATTTTAAGAGATGTATCAGATCGCTTTAATTATGGTGATGTATGATTAATCGATGGAGCAATGATGGTGTGAAATTTTGGATTCTTAATGTTAGATGGTAGATTTCCACTTACAAAATCTCTTACAGTCTTGTAGAAATAAAGTATGCTACCAGTTAAACATCGTATAAAAATAAAATTCACATCCCTCATCAAAGCCAGAAAAAACACGCAGCTTTGACAACCTTCAGCAAAATATACATCGCACACTGCTATATTTAAACATATGAAGTGTTCGGTTACCAAGCAACAGCCCAGATTCCTTTAATTCTAACACAACACAAGAGAATCCATTACTTTTCTCACAAGCAAAAAAGCGAAATTCTCCCAGCATTTGGCGATAAAATGTTTCCTGAACAAACTTTGGACTTTATGGCTATAACTTTTGATCCATCAGAGATTGGAAAACTCTTCTAGTGATGAGCGATGACCACAAGTTGAAGAGAATACTTGTCACGTGAAGGGTTGCAAAGCTTCAAATCGGGGTAGAAGTTACCCTGTGCCACCCTGATCATAGTTACCTCGTCATTTTTTCCTTCACTCTACAAATATACAAAATATGACAACAGAGTATTTACACGTAGTTGTACGGTGGGATGTTAAATCTTATCGACACAGCGTAACACACAAGTAGAATTCAATCCGCAGTAACACCACTGTGGGAACGTCATATGTAGTAGCAATCCACACAGAGCACTCTGATTTAAAATCCACACTCGAAGACAAATGAAACAGTCTCAGATTTCACAAATATCTTTTATTGCCAGTGTAGAAAAAAGCAGCGAAACTTTACCGATTCATGTAGTGAGGTCTCTGTGCACAAATAATCATTTGTTTTACAGATGGGGAGAGAAGTGCATACACAATTTGATTTGCCAAACTTGAAGAAAAAGGCCAGTTGGGAGAAGCAGTTGCAGATGAGTGGATAATATTAGAAGATAAATCAAAGAAATGTGCTTGGGAGTAGGATATTAATGCACTTGAAGTCTCTCGCGAACGAATTCGCGCCAAAAAAAATTTATTAATGTTCAGAAAAGTTTATTTTATGTAAGAAAATTAGAGTAGAAGTAACTAATCTTAGCAATTTGCCAACTTAATGTACAAATTCTTGTTTTATAACAAGTTTATTATATTCTTCTACATGTTTCGAACACTGTTGTGCTCATCATCAGGAGGTCAAATGGTATTATACAGCATGTGGTATCGTCACACTCTGCTGAATAATACAATTTGACCTCCTGATGATGAACACAACAGTGCTCGAAACATGTAGAGGAATATAATAAACTTATTATAAAACAAGAACTTGTGCTGGTCAGTTGCTAAGATTATACTGAGATGCACGGTCAGCAAAACATTATACCGAGATGCACGGTCAGCAAAACATTATACTGAGATGCACGGTCAGCAAAACATTATACTGAGATGCACGGTCAGCAAAACATTATACGGAGATGCACGGTCAGCAAAACATAAAAAAAAAACGGAAGTAGCTAGTAGTGAACCAGTAAATTCAGCAACGTGATAAGTTACAGACTAATTATAAAGGACGAGAACATTTTCAAAATTTATTTCAAAATGGATTTTCCCACAAAAACAACATTAGTAACAATTGAAACAATAATTGAAAATATTATTTCAATTAGCGACAGTTCCCGTTTAACCGTTCCTAGCACGAGCTAAACACTCGCTGCTTTTACTGTTAGGGCCAAACAGTTAATATTGTATAAGGGAGCAATCGATGCTTATTCTGAAAAATAAATGCAATACTCAAATACATTATATGGGCAAATTACACATTCCTGTTTATGTCAAAGTAAGAGCTAAAGTACATACAATGACCACTTTGCATTAAGGAACAAAGAAAAGACGCACAGTGAATCAATGAATGAACTGGCGTCAGTTTCGCAGCAAAGAGTTGCCCTGGTCGAGCGCTCTCTGGTTCTGCCCTGATCGACTGTTATATAGTTCTCATTATCTCGACTTGCAAACACACCTTCAGATTTTCAAATAAACCGGGACTCTTTCTCATGCATAAACAAGTTCTTACAAAATACTGGTATTGTAACACTTTTCAACAAGCATTCCGGTGTATGGGCAATTATTTACTCTGATTATTCATACAGTCATCAAACGGGAGCGGTTTGCTGGCTTCAATTTCCCTAGTTCTCAATACAAAAATCATAAGAAGGAATCTAAGATCGATGTTGTGTTGTGGTGCTTTTCAATGTAGCAGCCATATTGAATGTGCCCCTGCATTATCACTACTCAAAACAGAAAAAAAAACTCAAGTTTGTAGGTGCAATGAAAAAAAATCATATGGTTTCAATGTAGTATTGTCAAAAATATTTTTTAAGTAGACTGTAGTTTCCCCTACCTTCGCGCTTTCCCTTTTAAATATGTATACCAAAATGTTCATTTATTACAATGAATTATTATGTTTATCTTCGCCATTATATTGCTTACACGTCAGTTTCCTTTAAAAGAAATTAAATATCTCGGGCCTATCTCAGTGTGTCCTTCGACCTCAAAGACACAGTTCACTGTCCCTTAGCGAATAAACTCCCTCATTAAAAAAAAACGCAAAATGTAAAGGCCAAAAGTTTAGTATTCACATCCCCAGGAAGTTAAATAACATTCACTTAAAATAATTTGTGTAAGTTCTTGGATTCACTCAATACGTATATATTATTCAAAGAGTCAACGATCCCACAAATGAACTGGGTCATTATTTTTTTATCCTGACCTCATACGTCATAAAGTGTTCGTACATGTTCTAGAGCACAGTCTCCCTCAGCAACATAATAGTAGGAGTATTAGCAAAGAAACTTGTTTACACAGTGTGGTCCAAAAGTTTTAGTACTATTTTTTTTTAATCGAAGACACATGAGGAACACACATACCTTTTATTATTCAAAATAAGCTCCATTGGCATACATACAGGCTTTTGTGCGGTCGTACATTTCCTGAAAAGCTGCCGAGAATTCCTCTTTTTTAGCCTTCTTTAATTCATCAGTTACTGGTTCTTGGATATCAGCAACATCCGCAAAGTGGAGTCTTTTTCACTTCATTTTCAGCTTGGGGAACAGAAAATAGTCTGGCGGAGATAAATCTGAAGAGTATTGGGGGGGGGGGGGGGGAAAAAGGGTTTTAACCTTTTTGGGGGCAAAAATGGGAAAACCTTGCGCGCTTTTTTGGCGGGCGCATTACTGTACAAAAAAAAAAAAACCACAAAT
>Ga0136643_10018983_pt1 | contig 10383 bp, 1 predicted proteins | sample TergutLab28metaG_FD_96883 | JGI IMG/M metagenome (GOLD analysis project Ga0136643, IMG submission 96883) | Labiotermes labralis P1 segment gut microbial communities from Petit-Saut dam, French Guiana - Lab288 P1 (version 3) (version 3) | ecosystem: Host-associated > Arthropoda: Insects >... | reverse complement strand
GTGGTTTTTGTTTTGTTTTGTTTATGATTCGAGAGGGGGGGGGTAATGGGGGGGGTGGGGGGGGGGGGGGGGGGGGGGGTGGAGTTACTAACTCATTTAATATTAATATGTCCTCCCTACATTTAAATGCTTATTGTGAAACTAAAAATATAACATATTTGGCAAAATCTTTATTAACAAGAAGGCTAATGGTAATGTGTACGAACGGTAACTGAATTTTGAAACTGAATTCACCAATGAACACTTTACACCAGCCAGATACTGTAGGCGGAACGCGTCTGCGATGTTCTTATCATTCTGACTGGGAAAAGACAGGAACACATATCACAGCATGCTTAATGAACTATGTTTGGATTAAGTAAAGTGCAGCTTAGTAATCAATGTCGTCTGTTGTAACACTGAAATATCTAAATGTCGAATTCTTAACAGCAGCCTACTGGGAGAGCACTTTCAAATTGTCAGGATTATTGTTGTATTTTGTATATAAGTTTTTTTTTTTAAATATACACAGTTGACAGACAAACAGACATAAACGCGCGCATACACATTGCACTGGTGAAGTATCAGAGGATGTCGCCAGCTAAAAGGGAACTTAAATATATCAACTCTGTACGAGGCATGGGATTAGTAACACAAGAATGGGGTAGAGTTGTAAGAAAAACACGAATTCAGGGTGTGGCCACGCCATGCTGTATATATATATATATGAAATATGACTTACGTTTTTAAAACATACCACGTCCTTGTAACATTTCTGAACAAAGGACGATGTGGTGGCGGTAAACACAAACAAGTAGGCACCAAATGCGAAGTCTTCAGGACACAAATGCCTTAGCCCTGTTGTTTTTAATGTGTGATATTCGCGACATTTACTAAAAGGTGCTGCTGTGAATGTAATTGTAAGTACTGACTGGTACGTGAAACACCCTGTAAATATACTTATCTAAAAGCGAGGCCGAAAACTTAGTAGCGTAAAACTAATGCACCAAAGAGACCTTTGTGTGGGAATGGATACTCTTTTTTTTATTTTTTTCCTTTAGGGGAAAGAGAACATAACGGTACTAAACTGAAGACTCATTACAGAACACACAGATCACATGAAGAAATCAAATTGAAACTTTCACAACAATAAATATTAAAATTGAGAATAACACCACAGACGTCAAGTTAATAACAAAAATCACGTGGCGAATTGGGAATAGTCTTTCAGAATTTATGTTTAGTATAGTTTAATTTAAACTATAAGATTTCGTGGTATGATTGTGACTTATGGATTCTTCTGTGAAGACAATAATAAAGTTCAGGAGTTATTTCCTTTAGCGGTTTTTGGCTTTCACATTTGTAACCGAACCGTTTTCGTTGATTGTTTCAGAAAGACACAGGGGTTGTCCAAATGGCCTGGTTCCAACAGCCGAGCCTGGTGAACGGCCTGAAATCATTCGAAATCAAGTCAAATTGAACGACGACTCTTTATATTTATAATTTATTTTAGATACGAAATACGTTATAATTTCCATTACTGCTTGTAGCAAAAAAGACAAGTTTATTTAAAGAAGGATGACACATTAATGTACAAGAAGTTGAATCCGTAACTTAGTCAACAATATGAAAAAGATAACGGATGAAACCTGGGTGTAGTATTTCAGTATTTACAGAGTTACCACACAAAAATGACTATGTAGATTAATGATCATGTACACACTACGTATATTGGGATAGGTGCAGTACAGAGTAAATAATACCGGGTCCTTTTTACAACACGTACAAACCTAAAGATGAATTTGATAGAACTATCCCGTTGTGTTGTATTACTGACTAAAATGTCGTTCAGTCAAAATACAACAATCTATTCAATAATGTAAAGCTGCTACATGTTTCGGTTACAAGTAACCATCATTAGGCAGATATTTCAGTACATGGACATGACATGTTCAGTGCTTACAGTATGGGATCCCATATTGTTTACATTTGCTGTGTAGAATTTCAGACATTTAGATAATAAACTGCTCAATATTTAATATCTTAACTAATGTATTTTTTGAAATTATATACGAATCTATCAATGTAGGTCTATCAGTTAAAATTTAAAATCTTATAAACTACAACATTCAGCGTGTAAGCGTCTTGAAAGACTGCGGCACTTTTCAAATAGATGTATAGTTTTATATATATGAGAATTTAAAACACTTTTAACACTTTGGTATGTTCTTCTGTTCCATGAAATTGGATGCTGATAGACCGACATTAATAGGTTGAAATATAATTTCAGAAAGTACATTAGTTAAGATATTAAATATTAAGCAGTTTATTATCTAAATGTTTGAAATTCCACACAGCAAATGTAAACAATATGGGATTCCATACTGTAAGCACTGAACATGTCACGTCCATGTACTGAAATGTCTGCCTGATGATAGTTGCTTGTTACCGAAACGTGTAGCAGCTTTACATTATTCAGTATATTGTTATGTTTTGACTGATCGACATTTTAGTTACTAAAGATGAAACTCTCCTGAAATAAAACCTCAAAGCACGAGAGCTAAAATTATTTTACTGCCTAAAAATATTTATCACAATAAATTAAAGTAACATTGCATATAGTAGTTTTGCACGAGTTTTTGTTTACTAATTGCAATAATAATCCTATGCAAATTCATTTATTTCTAAAAAAAAAGAAGCACAACGAGCAAAATGAAAATAATAATCACTTTTGAATTTGTGAAGTTTTAGAACGATGTGATTGGATTGCCATTATCTGATATAAAATATATTATGAATTTCTGTTTACGGATTAAGTGAGAAATAAAAAGGAGTAAATTGACGAAAACTTCAGAAGATGTACATCGTAGACACTTTTTTTTGTTCCTGTTATTCAATGCAATTTCATAGAGCGCAGATGTCATTTCTTATTGCGTATTTTTTTTCCTTAAGGTCACTTAGGATGAGGGCACAAGCAAATAGAACACAAAACGTACACATTCGTCATTATGCTGAAAATATTAAACAAATCATGTGCAAAATAATGTTATAAAAATAACCTGTCTGTGTTCTTGAAACTAGAGAGTAAGTTCACTAATCAGCAGTCAATAATAATTCTTCACGTCAAAAATCCATCATTCACAGAAACTTCGCACAAACTGTTAGTCTGTTACAATAAACCCAACACGTTTCATCTACAACTGGCCATTATCAGGAGGCTCTCTTCCGAACACACGTAGCTACGTTTAAATTAAACAATAAAATAAATGGCACTACCCACTAATTTTGAACCACTTAATTATGCGGAATAATTAGCTAGTTAAACATGACTATGGATTCGAGCCATATCAAAACCAAAACTGACAGTAATGTTTCGGGTACAGTTCTATTAAGCATGCATTTATTTCCCCGACGTCTTGGGCACTTGCGGCCTGTTTCCCCACCACTGGCACTGTTCATGACTGTCGCTGTATCCTGTGGAAGAGAGGTTAAGCAAATAATATCCCCTCGCAGCAACAGCAATGCTGTACAGATGGAACTGATACTTTTCTGCCTCCACAGTGTCTGAATGTAGGCATTTTATGGGGCTTCCTTCCGTTAGAATTTTTTCATTCACGGACTGAGATATGACGTGAACATTTTGAAACCAATCACAGACCTTTAGTTTAAAACAGCAAAATGAACCCACGATTAACACAAAGCAGTCCCGCTACAGGCCCGGAATGGCCCAGAGGGTTCCTCGAAGTTAAGGTTCCCAGATTACATGACAACGGCACAGGATGGTGGTAAGGTTGTCAGCGCTACGCACCGGCCGCCTTTACCCCCAGGAAATGCTCCTGGTACTCATTTCTGTTAGAGGCTGAGTCGAACCCAGGGCCATAGTGCGATCGGAAGGATTATGTGAATTTAAAATTCCAATGACACCATCTGGAATCAAACCAGCGACCTTCCGATTTGTAGCACAGCACCTTAACCACTCTGCCACCGCGGTCCCCATTATTAACACGAAGTAGCATTAAATTACAGGTTTTCTGGATCATAAGCAGTTATTAGCAACAACACAATAACTACATCATTAATACCTTGTTATACACTCTCCGAAGTGTAATTTATTTCACATACAAGACGATTCGGGAGTCGACTATACTCCAGTCTTTGTGTCACTCGTTGTCATTATGGTGATAGAATTTTAATCTAAAATTCGTGCTCTAAATACCGAATGTCACGACTAACCATAACACAAATATAAGCCTGTCAATATTATTTTTAATTATAATTAACCATTCATATGAAAATGGAAGCAAGGCGAAACTAGAGTGTCGGCAAATCAATTTTATGTACTCCAGAAAATGGAGTCTCAAAAATAATATTGGACTACTGACCAACTACCGTCAGATACGTACGGAATCACCCTATTATATACGATAACGCACGTTAAAGGTCGTTACTGACAGGAAAGTTACTACAGACCGCTAAAAAAACGCCATTGTACATACAGGATAAATACCAACATCTGTTGCTACTACCAGTGGCCACAAAACATGTTTACATCTGTCAAGACCGTTACAAGGGTGAAATGCCTAACACTAATATCGTCTGCCTCTTATTCGTGAGTCCTGGGTTCAGTGTCTGTTCGAACCATCCTAAGACTTTCCGTTTTCCTCAGTCATTTCAATCAAATCTTCGGAGAATATCGAATTATGCCACTTCCACTTCCTGATTTACAGTTTTGGGGATATGCTTCGCCGATCACCCTATCACTGGATGACAAATAGCGACGTTAAATAAACCACAAAACATAAATAAATAAATAAATAAGATATATTTAATATTATACATATGTTAATTCCGTGCACCAGTTTGGATATAAGGGTCACTCCTACACAATTCGCCCAAACCAGGCAGTACATATTACACAACCATAAATTTTTTACCTTCAATTTACATTTTACAACTTAGCGAAGGTGACGTCATATATTAGCTGCACGTGAACTTATGTTACATGCACTCCCTGAAGACGGCCATATAGTACGGCCGGAACATGTAAGAGTAACCTTTATATATGAACTACTGCTATAAGTTGGAAATAAATTTGGCTGTATAGATACATACAGTACATTGTATAATATATTAACAATCTTAATGTACTGACAACCGCCGATGTAGCGTCACCATCACACCCTGTGAAGGTCTTTGAACAAAAATCGCCAATTACACAGTGTTTCGATATATCGCCGCCGTCAGCACACCGCCACAAACTGAGGTGGAAAAAAGTGGCTCTATATGGCTGTTTGACACTATTGTAAAGTTAGTCACTGAAGGTAATTACGGATTATTTATGGATACTGTCATTATTTCAGAATACTTAGTGCCAAACGGTCGGATTACCAGTCAGTAACGACTGTCACATGATATGTCAATAAATGTCCAACAAGATGCAACTATACACAGTCTATTTTATATGTAAACTGCTCTACATGTTTCGGGTGGTTTCTCCACCCATCATCAGGGGCACAAGTAACTGTATCTACAGCATCTGGTACTAAACAACCGTTGTTGCTACTTGTCACGATAGCGACAGGTAGCAACAACGGTTGACCAATACCAGATGCTGTAGATACAGTTACTTGTGCCCCTGATGATGGGTGGAGAAACCACCCGAAATATGTAGAGCAGTTTACAGATAAAATAGACTGTGTATAGTTGCATCTTTTTGGACATTTATTGAACAAGAATTGCGAAGCAAGTTCCCATGAACCAAAAATGTCACAGGATAGTGAAGAAAGTGGTCGTGGTGTAATTTGAGGCACTATTTTTTTACGTTTTGCTGACCGTGCATCTCAGTATAATCTTAGCGATTAACCAACTTAATGCACAAATTCTTGTTTTATAATAAGTTTATTACATGCCTCTGCATGTTTCGAGCACTGTGTGCACTATTGTGCTCGAAACATGTAGAGGCATGTAATAAACTTATTATAAAACAAGAACTTGTGCACTAAGTTTTTTAATGACTAAGACTGAGGCACTATTGTTATTGGCGTAAAGGAAATGAGGACGACAACGACAAACCTGACGGCCGGGTAGCCGGTCTAAGGACAGATATTTAAACTCGTGACATAGGAACGTTGATCGTCCACTGTGCCATTCATTTCATACGCGTCGAAAAACCCTCTCATGCACACGGCTTATAAGTGTTAATTCATGAAATACTTTTTTTTGGTGGCGAAACGGCCCAAATCGGGCCTAGGCCGCCTCATTGTCGAGGTTTGTAGATAACATACAATCAGACAAACACACCCTGTAGGGTTCATCTGTACGAGTTGTCAGCTCATTGCAGAGGCTTCTAGCTACCAATATTCACGCCGTCAACGGGATTCGAACCCGCAATTCCAGCAAAGAAGCGGCGGCAGCCCCAAATCTTAGACTGCAAGGCCACAGGGTTCGGCTCTTGGAAGATACAGAGCTACATAACCACTGAATTTGTTCCGAAAAACGTTGCCACTTATGGAGATCCTGTTCCGTCCTTTATGCAGTATATTTTCACAAGACGGATATAAACGCTTATGACTGGTTATCGTTTTCAAACACTATTTTTTAAATTTAATAGAGTAGACAAACTTTTAAGAAAACCATCCCGTCCAAAGAAAGCAAAGACAAATACACTGCAGGCAACTAATAATCAATGACGCATAAATTACATTAAACAATACAAACATATCAGATTATAGTAAAGCCATGATGTAATTAAGCAATATCCTACACCGACTTGCTTGTGTAGGATCGACATACTTTCTCTCAGCAAGCAACAGCCAGGACAAAACCAAACTTTCCTCTGGCATTAGAATCACTTGTTTGCTTACCTACCGATTGCAAGACGACAAGGACCGGGGGTTGTGTACCGGAAATGTCGTGCAGGTAACTTTTGCTAATTAGCCAAATGAGGACCATGAGTTTCTGAAGTTAATTTAGCAGAGGAATGCTGTCAGTGAAGAAGGTAGTGAAGCACTCTAAGACTTTCTCCTGTGTCGTGTCACTTTTACAATAGGCTTATCAAATTCGTCGAGTAGACTGGCGGTTCAGAGGCTTCTCTGAACTACACTCATGATAGAGCCAGCAAAACCTCTGAAACGTCGGTACACGTCGTCAAATCTCACAACATATTAATCTTCAGTCACCCCCAAAATAACTAAAAACCTCACGTATGAATAATAAGAGTTAATTACATTTTAGATTAGTTTTTCTGCTCCTGCTCCGCCGACGTGCTATAGCTCTCAGAAGGCAAATTATACAGAAAATAAATAATGAAAAGAATGAGTAAAAAGGTAAAGTTTTCCCGTTATAGGCCTAGTGTGGCCCAGAGGGTGGGTAGAAGTATAGCTCTACTCTTCCATGACCGCGGCACTAGAAGAGAGTGAGTGGTCAGCAGCACTCCCCGGCCGCACTTTACCCCCGGGATAGACCCGGTACCCATTTTACAGGAGACTGGGTGGGCCCCAGGTTCGGTCTGGACGGGCGGAAAATCTCGTCCCCACTGGGATTCGATCCCGGACCGTCCAGCCCGTAGCGCAGTCGCTATACCGACTGCGCTATCCGGCCCACAGAAAGGAATGGATAGCGAAACTTTTCTTTTCTCATATATAAAGTATAGCCTTTTATAAGAGGGCAGCAATTACTTTCATGGTCTAGAAATTTGTCGATTATTGTACAGGATGGCGCACAGCCGAATGACGCATTTCAAAGGGCACTTTCACCCTAAAAGCGGAGTAAGAGGCAGAGGGCAGAGGCTGCACATCGAGAAAGAGATATCATGTCATTTCAAACCCTGTTCAGTAACAATGGATCGGTGGCTTATGTAGTGCGTTACTGAGCGACGAAAAGTGTTCCTTTGTATCGGGTATAACACGGCCTGTACGCCTGCCCGACCTGACGGTCCCGGATTATCTTCCTGTGAAGAACACGAACACACAACAGTCGCTAACACACAATACAGTACCTGAAGCGTGCTATTCGGGATAGCAGTTATTGAGACGAGTTTTTGATAATTTTGTCATCGTCTTAAGACAATATTCTGCAAATGGAGTAGGCCACCTTCAAGAAGTTATCGATCAAAAGTGATAACTAAATAAGAACTTAGCAAATCTGGGTACAAGGTGGCGCATTTGGTTAAGACACTGCGCTACAAGTCAGAATGTCGTGGGTTCGATTCTTGATAGGTTCATTAATATTTTTCATTGACTTAATCCTTCCAGCCGCACTACGGCCTAGGGATCGACTCAGCGTCTAAGAGAAATGTATACAAGGAATATCTCCTGAGGGGTAAAGGCGGCCGGTGCGTAGGGCTGACAAACTTGCAACCTTGCCGATTGTCTAGAAATTCTGGCAGACCTACCGGCCTGTTCAGGCCTGTATTACGATATCTACTGCTTAATAAATTACTCGCTTTGTACACAAAATTTGCGCATTTAATTCCACCCCTTTGTTGTTGTGCAAAATATTATCGTGTGTCAAAACGTGTCGGCTCGGCTCGGCTCGTCTCCGCCCTTTAGAAGCGTACGCTCAAGTACCGTGGTTACATACAAACATCACCAGTACTCATCACGAACCAAATAAATTCAGTTTACAACTGCTTATACTATTCAGCCCAATATTATTTTTAAACTATCCGCCTATTTATACCCAATTATCTAAAGGGCTCTTTATGTCAAGGGTTCCAACTGAAATTAAGCACATAAATCTTCTGCTTGTTATATGCCCCGTACAGCACATACCCCTTAAATTTTACCTCTAATAATATTTCACAAAAAGTTTAACTTATGAGTCTCTATATGCAACATTTTCCAGGCTTCCGTCACTATGTTCTCCTACGGGCAGATTCCCCCCCCCCCATCCTGTTTTTTAATAACTTTTGGCTCTTAGAAAACAGCACGTATAAGATTATAATTTTTATATTTTAGCCGTTAAATGACGAGATAAATAGGGCGTGTGGGAAGACACAAGATTCTAAACGGAATGGAGGCTAGCATCCATCGAATTCAGTCTGACAGACTAAGATTAAATAATTTTGATGGCAAATGTCGCAGTAAATATGACTATTATTTAGGGCACTGCCTATCGTCTTGAGGCCTTCAAAGCAACATTTGACTGAATAAACTCACTTGCCAGTACTCACAGGAATAGCCTTGTTTACAAATCCGATACGCGAACAACTTTCATGCAGCCACTGTAAGAAATGTCTTCTTCAGCTTTACATGGTCCATATTTCATACATTAATAAATGAACACAATATAAATACAAACAAATGCACAAAGTATTTTGATACAGTTTCATTACAAGGTATCCTGCGACAAGTTTCGGCGACTTTATATGGCCATCTTCACGCAGACATAAACAAGAATATATTTATAATTAGTAAATTGTCAGAAACATTCCACCGTCGAAAGTAGTCACATAATCAAAGCATATAACCAATGGGGTACGCGCTTCATCAATCAAAATAGAGTCAAATTCGTCAATAAATAGAGTAGTTAAAAAGTAATTATAAAACAAATTTAAAATACAGGGATAAAATGTTATTAAGTACAAAATATATAATGTCTGAATGGATAAGGTACATAGAGGGTGCAATGCAGTTACCCACCATTGCAGTATCTTCAATGATGGAATGGTTCTAATACTTTTGTAATTATAATTGGATTATTGTTTATACTTCATTGAAGTTGACCACATAAGTGACCGAAACACGTTGGAAGGTACCCTGCAATAAAACTACATCAAAATACTATTGTGTATTTCTTGGTATTCATACTGTATTCTTTTTCAGCCTTTCATTACAGTCATCTGATTGGTTTATGCAACATTACAAAAGACGCGGGCATCCCTTTTAACTCTTAATTTGAACATGTGACAGGCATCTTGAATGCAGAAAAGAATACGCAAAATGACTTCTGAGACACGAAGGAGTGACAAGTTTACTGTCTGTGACACTGATCTTCAAAGCCTTCACTGCTATTTTCACTGACTGCAGACTTGATTTGCCTTTCCCAATATGAATGAAAAGTAGCGATCCCAAACACTGCAGGTATTGTGGCAAAATAAGAACCAAGTAGATGTTACTTATTGTTTTCTTATACTTATGATAGGCTCAACATGTTTCGGGCATTGCTATGTCCATCACCAGGGTTCACGACTATAGTGCTGATTACCACATGGGCCGTCCAGTTCTTGGGATGCTGTTGGTTGGAAGTTAGGTGCAGGTAGGCTGGATAAGTGTCCGGGGCTGCAGGCTATAGCCTGCACCTAACTTCCAACCAACAGTATCCCAAGAACCGGACGGCCCATGTGGTAATCAGCACTATAGTCGTGAGCTCCTGATGATGGGCATAGCAGTGCCCGAAACATGT
>Ga0136643_10018982_pt1 | contig 10383 bp, 6 predicted proteins | sample TergutLab28metaG_FD_96883 | JGI IMG/M metagenome (GOLD analysis project Ga0136643, IMG submission 96883) | Labiotermes labralis P1 segment gut microbial communities from Petit-Saut dam, French Guiana - Lab288 P1 (version 3) (version 3) | ecosystem: Host-associated > Arthropoda: Insects >... | reverse complement strand
TTTTTTTTACAATCATTAATTCACTCCCGCTTTCACCCCAGTCCTTCACTTCTCATCACTTACTACCCCTATAAACCTTTTCCATAAAGACTCTTCCCCCCCCCCCTTCCCTATACTGCACTTCAGTTCGCCTCATTCTACTTCACTTTGCTTCGTTCACTTCACTTCACTTTATTGCACTTCGCTACCATCCACATTAGATAACTTTTCACTTCACTAGACTCCGCTTCTCTGTACTTTTCGATGATTTCAAGCAGACTTTACTTCCTTTTAATTCAACTCAATTATCACTTTCCTTATCCTCTTTTTAAAAGTGATTGGTTTGCAGGGGAAAATTCCTAACCCTTCTGCGGGTAAATGATTCCATCTGCCGGTAGCTTATATACACACGGAACTGCTACACTTTTCGGCCAGTCATGTGGCCATCTTCAAGGATATAAAATACAAAGTTTGGATACATTAAAAGTGAAAAAGACAATAAAAAACATAATGGAATGAATCCATTAGGTGCTTAATGGATTGATTCTGATACTTCCAGAATTTCATTTTAAGTTTTAATGTATCTAACCTCTGTATTTTACCTCCCTGAAGATGTCTGCATGGCTGGCCGAAAAGTTTACGAGTTCATATAATAAGTAATTTTAATATACTTACAAGCAGTTGTTAGTACCTTTACTGCATATGTTCATCTCTGTTTTTGAAATAATGCCCTATTTACGTTCCGGTGGTCGTTATTACAGTGGTGACGTTGTGTAGGTACTGAAGTTTCGGAGGAGCCTGTAAACATACACTACACTCTATTAAATTTCCATTTTAGTAACATCATACTATTTACGCTCAGAAACTACAACGATTCTTTATCGCGAAATTTGTTACAACCAGCAAACAGTTCACTAGTTACGTGCTTGTTTCGGGAAAGAATTTAATGATGAAAAGCTTTATTTTGTAGATCTTTAGTCTGTCTGGTTGCATCTCGTGTGATTAGATCCTACACAAAATAGAAGCGCCTGAAGCCTGCCGTCACAAAGTGCAATTCAGGCTGCAAAATGAGATATCTAGCAATCCGATCGAATCGTGCAGCTCTAATTGAATTTTCATGTTATTGCGTCAACCAAAGACCGAGTGCTTCTCTAGGCTGGAGGACATTGGGCAGAATACACTAGCCCGGACACAGATGCCAGAGTACCAGTTTCTGAGTAACTTAATGTGGACATTACTGCGTCCGTAGAAACTACGTAAGTCAAACTATCTTTACCGTTGCACCGTGCATTTTGTAGTTTATTTAAGTAACACACCAATAAATGCACATATATAGTCTTTAATACGCTAAAATTTACATTAAAACACTTAAAACGCTCCTAAATGTTTCGATCATACGATCATCCTCAGGGAGAATACTTTGTTCCTTGCTAAAGTTACAACTTAAAACACTCTGTGATTTACTTCGTTATAATTAATTTGGTGCTGTGGCAGCAAACAGAGTGTTTTAAACTGTAACTTTAGCAAGAAACAAAGTACTCTCTCTGAGGATGATCGTATGATCGAAACATTTAGGATGGTTTTAATTTTTTAAATGTAAATTTTAGCTTATTAAAGACTATATATGTGCATTTGTTGGTGTGTTACTTAAACAAACGTGGGTCAAACTTTCAGGATTACGCGTATTGGTTTAGTTAAAAGGCAGATAAAAACGACAGTTAAATGCTCTGTTACCTTGAACTGGTCTTTAACTTCTTAGAAAATACAGATACGATATTTTCATATCATGGTGTTCAATGTTCTGACCTTAGGTAGGCTGCCGAAAACGTTTTGGAGGAATATAATTTTAGAAATTCTAGGTTTAAACCTGAAGGACTATGCAGCAGAATTCTCCGTAAGATTTCTGATTTGTCTGCTAAACTACATCGTGTCACCGTCTCCACTACAAAGCTCAACACATTACTCGACACATTGTGTTGTTTGTGTTATTGGGTCATACGGCGAGCAACATTCAAAACACAGAATACACTGCGCGAAAAAAAAAAAGCCCAGATATTTAGTGTTACAGAAGGTGGTGCCACCGTCGTTAAACCTATGAAACACTATGCTCAGGGCCGGTCTAAGGGGCTAGCCAGCCGGACATCAGCCTGGGTCGCCAAACAATAAGTGGTGCTAAGACGTCACTGGAGTAATCAGAAATATGTCGCTAGTAATCACAGGTTCTCCACAAGCGGAAGACTTTCTCCGAAAGTTATCCGCAATTTGGGCACGCGTCCACAAAAAAGTTCGCCAGCCCTTTTCTGGGCCGAAGAATATCGATTCGAAGGGGCGCCAAAATATTAGCTTGCTCGGGGCACCGACATGTCTGAGGCAGGCCCTGACTGCATTTACTGTGTTATCGCAACCTACATGAATATACAAGAAATCAGCGTTTTCCCCACACAGTATATATATATATATATATATATATATATATATATATATATACACACACACACACACACACACACGCGCGCGCTAATTTGTAGTGTCCGTAGCTAGTGGTAAAGAGGAGGCTCAGTACACTCGTTCGACAGGCACTGTTTATAGAAATCCTACAATCACCATCCGTTAGAATTGTGTGACGTAGGAGTGAAGTGCTGCCATCACATCTGAAGATTCGGATAAGTTTAGATTCGGGAAAATGAAGGATTTTTTAGTGCAGTCAAATAACGATTCCACTTGTGAATCTGATGTTTATTGGACCGTGCATCATTGCGATAAATGAAGAATCAAAGAACCAACTAGTTGCCACTCGATATTTTATTGTACTTCTTATAGGCTCAACATGTTTCAAGCACTACTATGCCCATCATCAGGAACCCGCGCCTGTGATGTTGTTTACCACATTGGTCGTGTCTTTCTTGGTTTGTTGTATGTTGGAGGTGAGGTGCGGTTAGGCTGGAGTAGTGTCCGGGTTGCAGGCTTGAGCCTGCAACGGATGTGCATTCTGTGCACAGAATGCACATCCGTTGCAGGGCACTCTTCGCAACATAACATTACACAACACGGCATGCTGCCACAACACCCTACTGGTACAGCGAAATTAATCTGTGACTATTTCTAATGTGACTTTAGCAAGGAATATATAGCTCCATGATGATTGTCTTGGGGCCGAAACATGTCGGAGCGTTTTTAATGTTTTAATGTGTAAATTTTATAAATATTATATACGTGCAGTAGTTGGTATAATAATTGAGTAGCCCAAAGGCCAGTTTACCGGTCAGTAAAACGTGAGAAACAAATGCGACAATTAAGACACCCCGGCACAAAGTTTGTTGTGCAGCGATGAGCTAGTGCCACCGAATTAGAAACAACGCGCGCGGCAGACTGCTAGCCGTGTTAACAGGTTTCCATTAATGCGAGACAGTGTCGTCGGTTAACTGTCTTGTGGGCCAATCTGTATAATACACTTGCTGAATTTTCATTGTGATGACGCAGATTTTTCTGCCCAGTTTTCGCTTGTTTTAATACCGACTATAAGAAGTGCTTGCTGGATTTTCATTTCTTTTCTTATCTTCCTTATACTCTCCAGAAAACGACAGCGACTCTTCTTTCTTAGCAAGTGTTTCAAGAGGGCTGCCAACCATGGTCAGCAGGCACAATGCCTATTGTTCGGTTTTGAGCTGTGCAGGTCTATTGATACTGATAACAGCTTTTTAAAATGTTAGTGGCTTTTATCCGTAGTTCCTAATCCCTAGGAGAGCCGTGATAGCTGAGTGGGTGTAGTGACTAGATTACGGAGTGGACGACCAGGCATTCGGTTTTCAATTTTCGCCAGAGAGGAGACTTTTTATTCTGGTGCTCAGAAAAGCGGCTCGAGGGCGCTTGGCCTTCTATACGGTGGATTTCGGGGCTTTTCCCCTAAAGCAAATCGTCCATCTGGTTACGAAGTTAAGAATTTATGGAGCTAAACCTCCTCTCTCCCAAATGACTCGCTGCCGTATCCTAATTTGATGCATTTGCAAAGTTAAGCCTAAATGCATAGAACTTTACAGTTGTTAACATGCATACCCATAAATCCGATTCGCCCTAAACAAAACAATGCTCACCTGGGTAGCTAATCCTTGAAATGCGAATACTCGTACAAACAGGTTGTTCGTGCAGTCCCTATCCACCGTAGTTCTTTGAAATGATAGTAAAATGTAGTGTTGTTTGGAGTCGTAATTCATATTGTCTCACCTACATGTTTGAGGAGCGTCATCCCCGTTGTGTTGTTAGAACATATGGTAATAATTCTGTAATGATATAGCAGTCATAACACAACTTTATTATCAAGTGTGTATAACTTATCAACTACATGTTTCGGTCATTTCTGCTGTGGCCATCATCAGGTTGGATACAATTTTTCAGAGAAGCTATATTGATATGATATAACACAGAACGAGATCTCGTCCCGTTACCTACACTAATACTAATAATTGTTCTGTGTTATATCACATCTATATAGCGTCTCTCATAAATTGTATCCAACCTGATGTTGGCCACAGCAGCATTGGCCGAAACAGGTAGTTGATAAGTTATACACACTTGATAATAAAGTTGTTTTATGACTGCTATATTTTTACAGAATTATTACCTTATCACCTACATGTAGTGCTGAGGTTAAGAATGAACGGATTTGTACCTCCATCTCCATAAGCCTTTATGGCGTCCATAGGGAAGACTTTATCCTTTCCTTACAACATCTCAAAACGAATGTACCAGACAGCGTGAGAGCAGCGTTTAGTGGAACCAAAGAAAGAATTTACAGAGGAGCTTGAAAGAAAATGTCACTAGTCTGGTCCTGCCAATAAACAAGTTCTTGATTTTCGCAGTAGTGAAATAAATGCGTACCTAATAGCCGTTCGCTATGAGAAACTTGAAAAACGAGAACTCAGAAATACCAGAGGACTTTTTGATAAAATATTGGCAGCCAGTCATAGCACTGACGAAATGCGTTTCATTATTACTTATCCGGTTTTTGTTTTGGTCAAGAACACCATCAAAGGACATGCACTTTGGTCCAGTTTTTTCGCTTTGTTTGGCCTTGCAAGTAAACATGCGTGGGATACCAACTGCTTTTCCATTGTGTCAGAAGCCGCCACTGCTTATGTGTTTTGGCCATTTAAACGTTTCAAATTACATTACCTTTTTATTCTTCAAAGCTACAACATGAGGTGGGAATGTTGTATAATTCTAGTGTTTTTTTTTGGCCTTTTGACACTGAACCCGTTTTGGCGCCAAAGAGGTGAAGTGATAAAGTTGAGGCAGGGGGATTCTGTAGGTCTGGTTGTGTTAAAACTGTGGAATCTTGAACTCTTATAGTAGAAGGCTCGACGAAATGGAATCATGTCTTCTGTTAATGTTCTTATGTACCGCAGCATCCATTTTACGACCAATAGTGCCTTCGTAATGTTTGACACGAATTCCAGAGCTTCTGAATGTTGTCTGCCAGTTGATGTTCGTGTCGTAGCTTGTTAATCGTCACCTCTACAGGGCACACAAAATGTATGACACAGTCTTTATCGCGCAGCTAGCGTGCGACGTTGTTGTCCAGAACATTTTTCGTTGCCAAATGGCTTCAAATGAATGTCGAAGAAAAGTAATATTAAGCGCACTGTGTGCTTAACTAAGCACCGAGGTATGAAGATACATGGAAGTCTGTAAACTTCTTCCAGTTCATATTCGCTCACTAACATCACTATATCAAATACTTACCTACTTACTTTCCTACTTACTTACTTTCTTAATTACTTGCTTTCTTACTTACTTCCTTACTCCATGGAACGGAGTCCTTCTTGAAAATCTAATCGGTTCTCAGCTAGTCCAGAAATTCCCTGCATTTTATGGAACCCGAACGTTCATTACAGCATTTACAAGACCCCTCCACCTGTCCCTATCCTGAACCACATCGATTTAGTCCATGCCGTGACATCCAACTTCCTGATATATTAATATTATCATTCCATCCACGCCTACTATATCAAATAACTACCGACAAATTCACTCCTGTATTATTAAGTCACCATTTTATTAAGGCTATTGTCACTCCAGCATTTTTCTGTCCTTAAAGAGTCATCTTAATGAGTTTAATTGATACATTCTAGCAGCAAGTTCAACAAAATGAGTCACCATTTGTCAAATTCAGCTTAGAGTGTATCGTGTACAGTTGACTGCAGGATCATATTGCTGCGGTACACAGTACACGCTACACACTAAGCTGAGTTGTGCATATGATGACTCACTTTGTTGGGGCATGAGGTGGTGCAGTTGGTTGAGGCACTGCGCTACACACCGTAAGGTCACGGTTTCGATTCCTCTTGGTGTCACTGGAATTTATTATTGACATAAACCTTCCGGCCGCACAATGGCCATGGAGTCGATTCAGCCTTTAAAAGCAATGAGTACTAGGGACTTTTCCTGCAGATAAAGGCGGCCGGTGTGTAGGGCTGACAACATGACCGCTCTCATGTGCCAATTGTCATGAATTCTGGGAGCGTCAACCTGCTGGAAGCCTCAGGGCCTGTCCAGGGATTGTTGTCTCTTTCTTGACCAATTTTGTTGAACTTGCTGCTAGAATGTATCAAATATACTCCCTGAAGATGCCTTGTTATGGGTTGAAATATTTTGGAGTGACGCATTGTGTAAATAAATTTGTGACTTAATAAAGTATGAATGCATTTGTTGGTATTTGTTCGATATAGCAATTCCACTTGTTCATAACCTAAGCAGTAGGAAATGAAGAGTGACCTGCTTGGCACGTCGGCCGCCTTACCCTTAGGTAAATAAATGCTGTACTGTTATATATTTTTTCTTTGATAAACAAGTAATTCTTTTATGTGCTCTTTGGGGAACCAGGAGAGTGTAGTGACAAGTCTCCGCATTGGACTTCCGATGAATCGTGGTTGACCACACACCCCATCTAGTACCAAGGTTAAAGAAAGGGTACAGCTATACCTCTTCTCCCACTCTGGGCCTTCGTGGCCTGCTCTAGGATGAACTTTACCTTTACCTTTTTACCTTCAGTTCATTATCCTATTCTTTCTCCGATTTATTTTTACAGATTTAATGTAGTTGTATATCGGCGTGTGTTCCATTCTCTCACTCTGTTCAAGCCGTGTATAGATATGCCTACCTGCTGAACAGCCCCATGCACAGTCGGTACAGCTGTAGATTCGACGAACCCCAATTTGATTCCCCACAGGTGCAAAATAGACTGGCCCTATTGCCCACTCATCTTCCATATAACGTGTGTCGGGAGCTCATTTCCCGGGATTAAAACGGCCGTGACGTGAAGCTAGCCACTCACTACTATCTAGTGCCAACATTAAGAATGCGTGAAGTTGAGTCGTCTTGGTGCGAAAATGAATTAAATATCGAGACAACATTACCTTATTTCAAAAGACGGATCCTGCGGAAACAGTTCCGTATTGTGAACAGTGTTTCGTATAGTGACCCTTGGAGGGGCTGGGAGGAGGGGGGGACTGGTGGGACATGCGTGTCTTACACAGGCGGGCGGCAAGAACGTCACACAAACATGTTCCCTCCAGCACCTCGAATATTTTCTGCTTCATCCTCTTTGTCCAAACTGGTTCTGGAATTTTGAAGCGAAGTCCTTTCTTTTTTTTTTTTTTTTACATCTGTTACAAGAAAATAATTGCGTAATTGTATGTATACATCCTTTCCGTAAGCATTGAAAGAGTATGCGATCAACACAGAAATGCCCTTTGTAAGTTTAAAAATGAATTTTGCCTTAATCTTTCATTTTTAGTCCCTATAAAAATAAAAGTGGCTTCTATTTGGAATGGAAAGAACTGGACAGGTTTTCGTAGCAGTCTATTTATATTCGGTAGGTGCCCGTTTCGAATCCAGACCGATACACTGTCTAACTTAACTAAAGCACTGTCTTTTATTCAACGCCTCCACACAAATTTCCGTGAAACAATTACCTTGAATTCATCCACAATTTCTTCCCATCACATAGCTTCCAGTTCATTGTTTACTAGTTCTACCAACGATGCTGTATTCCACGAGGCACTGATAGCTGCCTCATATAAATCGCACAAATAATTAAAGAGAGAAAATACGATGCAGTTGTATGTCAGTTGCACTGTTGCAAAATGACAATAAAATGTAGGAAGTTTGGAGTTTTAACAGCCAAGAATATTAGCATTACAGTATTCCGAGATGCTTATCGGTCACCTAAGAAGGCTATAAACTTAACATTGCAATGTCTCCTCATGCTTTCAATTTATTACTGGAAAACCGTCGAAGTTGTGATTCCCATATATATATATATATATATATATATATATATATATACAAGGGTGTATCACAAAGTTCCGAGACTGGACCTATAGACTAGAATGCATTTACTTGATTTAAGTTTGAGCAGCATCCCCTTCAAAATAGTGCCCTTGTGCAGTGACACATCGATCCCAGCGCCGTTGCCACTACTGGAACGCGTGCTGGGAAGTCCTGTTCTCGGAGCTTACCAAGAACATTCTGCGATTCCCGCTGGATCTCCTCCACTCTGTCAAAGCGGCGACCCTTTAGCTGCAGCTTCATCTTCGGAAGAGGAAGAAGTAGCAAGGTGCCAAATCTGGCAAGTAAGGCGGATACTGAAGTGTGATAATGCTGTTGTTGGCGAGAAACTCACGCGTTGCGAGAGCTCGGTGAGAGGGTACATTTTCATCATGAAGGAGCCAGTTGACCGCGCGCCACAGTTCAGGTCGTTTTCTCCCAATGTCCTCCCTCAGACGGCGAAGAACATTGCAGTAGAATCCAGCGTTCACGGTCTGGCCTTCGGGGACAAATTCATGGTGCACAATCCCTCGAATATCGAAAAACACAGTGAGCATGCTTTTGGTCGCGCTGCGGCTCTCTCACCTTCTTCGGTCTTGGGGATCCTGGGCTCTTCCATTGCGAAGAATGTTGTTTAGTCTCGGGATCATACACGTAGACCCAACTCTCGTTCTCAGTGATGACCCTCGACATGAAGGATGGGTCATCCAGGGCACACTGACGAAGCTCTTGACAAATTGCAACACGGTGCTCTTTCTGTTCGGGGGTCAGAAGCCTGGGCACGAACTTTGCTGCAACGCGGTGAATGTTCAAATCACACGTGAGAATTGGCTGCTCTGTTGCGTACGACACATTAACGATTGCAGCAATGTCCTTAATGGTTTTCCGACGATCCTCATGCAAAAGCCGCCGAATTGTTTCCACATTTTTAGGTGCTGAGTTCGTGGAAGTTCACCCTGACCTCTCGTCGTCTTCGAGTGATGTTCTGCCTCTCTCGAAACGCGCGTGCCACACGAAACACCTCGCACGACTCATTGCTTCATTTCCATAGTCACTTCGTATCATTTCAAAACTCTCCGCTCCAGAGTTTCACGCAGAATTTGATGTTTGCTCTCTGCTCCAGTTTCACGTCCATCCTGTAATCGCAAATGTGAAGCCACACGTGGCGACAAACACTCGTGTTGTGCAACTCCCAATCTTCACACAGCGACGCCACTCGGCATACTGAGTGGCGATGTTCCCTGCTCCCAAGCACAGCGCACGCATTCACGTACTGCCATCGGTTTGTGTTCTATGGAACTAGTCTCGAAACTTTTTGATACACCTACGTATATATATTCTTCAGGACACTAGCTACCTTCAAAGTTGTGTTGCTCAAGTACCTTATTCAGAATGCGGTGGCGCAGTTGCTTGAAGCACTCCGCTATAAGCCGGAAGGTTGGGGGTTTGATTCCCGATGGTGTCACTGGGATTTTGGTCCCGTTATTTTAGACGATCATATGACAGGACAAAGTTCCCTAGACTTTCTGCAAAATGAATTACCGAAACAACTAGAGGATGTTCCTTTGGCTACACGGATTGCTATGTACTTTCAGCATGACGGAGCCACTTCTCATTACACCCGACATGTGATGCAACATCTCAATGACACATTCCCTAATAGGTGGATCGGTCGTGGCAGTACAATTAACTGGCCACCAAGATCTCCAGACTTAACCCCGTTAGATTTTTGTTTATGGGGTTTGATGAAGAGTGAAGTGTACAAAAAAAAAGTGGATACACGAGAAGAACTGCTCGTTAACGTACTGGATGTTATCGCCTGCATAAAGGAACGTCAAGACGCACTCAGACGAACAACACGCCATGTCTTCACACGAGTTGCAAAATGCATTGATGTTGACGGTGGAATTTTCGAACATTTATTATAAACTGTACCATCTCTGTCACTTGAACAATAAATACTGGTATTAGAAACAGTACGTACACGTAATATCTCTTTCTTATCAACAATTTTGCGGTTGTACATTCAAATAGCTCTATCTCGGAAACCGTTCGGAATAGGACACATGTTCATATAAA
>Ga0136643_10018981_pt1 | contig 10384 bp, 6 predicted proteins | sample TergutLab28metaG_FD_96883 | JGI IMG/M metagenome (GOLD analysis project Ga0136643, IMG submission 96883) | Labiotermes labralis P1 segment gut microbial communities from Petit-Saut dam, French Guiana - Lab288 P1 (version 3) (version 3) | ecosystem: Host-associated > Arthropoda: Insects >... | reverse complement strand
AGTAGTAGCAGCTGCAACGGCAGTTGCTCTTGTTGTAGGTGTAAATAGTAAGAATGTTGCACAAATTTAGTCACACCGTTTGACACTTCATTCCGATCTCTAAGCATGTACTGAGGACTTGACACAACGTGAAATGTGGACTGGCATTTCTAATTCTCCGCTCGAATCTCGGAAGTGACTACTCTGAGCTAATTTTCGTGTTGTTCTAAGTACCGCCACCGCTGTACGCTCCGGCAGCGCTTCGTCCCGCTCGGCTGTAGCCATGGCAACCGCTTCCTTCACAACACATGATTGATTACATGACTTCACGGTTCCTTATTTTCACGGTGAATAAAATTCTGAATGAAGTGCTGAAGTTCAGAGTTCGAGTCCCTTATCGGGTTAATGTCTTTTGATTTTCATTTTGGTTGAAAGATATAGGATAACAGTTCTGTCCCAGTCAAACTTCCGGATCTGAGTGACGTTCAGGTGCTAAACACGCAGCTGGCGCTGCTGAACTGAAGTGCACATAAGTGTAAAGGTGTACAGTGTGTGTAGAAATATTAAGAAACAGAAGCACCTGTATGCCTACTCTAAATTTGTTCTTTCGTGCCTTTTTGATTCTTGTTTGTTTCGTGTTCATTTACTGTGGATACAACTGTTGCTTATGCCAATCAGTACTACAGATATTAATCATACCTCATACAGGCGTGGTGAGCCGGATAGCTCAGTCGATGTAGTGACTGGCTACGGGCTGGACGGTCCGGGAATCGAATCCCGGTGGGGACGAGATTTTCCACACCTGTCCGGACCGACCCTGGGGCGCACCCAGCCTCCTGTACAATGGGTACCGGGTCTTTCCCGGAGTAAAGAGCGGACGGGGCGTGGCGCTGACCCCTCACCCCCTTCTAGTGCCGTGGTCAAGAAAGAGTACAGCTATACCTCTACTCCCCCTATGGGCCTACGGTCTGTACAGAGCCTCAGTGCCTGTAAAAGGGTGCACTTACTTTACTTCATACAGACATACTTGATCTGTCTCTTGTATTTAGCAGGTCTTGGCACATTATCGAGGTCTTTCTGATAAACGTTACACATCTCAATCAGATCCGTATTGCGTCGTTTATCCAGTCTGTGTAACGCAACTTAAAGTAAATTAAGCATCAGTTAATACAACTCATACATCACGTTACGTATTTCGCTTTTCACCTAAGGCTGTGGAAGGCCTCGAAAATTAAACGTAAAAGTCCAATTAGACCCTTCATTAAGCAAATCCTTTGAATCAATTAATGTAAATGAAATTTACGTATGTATGTTAATTGTCAGCCGTTGCCAGTGTCCGCGCGTTCTAAGGCGTGGGTCTGCGGCAGCTCGCTTTCTGGGACTGCGGGTTGGAATCCCGCCGGGGGCACGGATGCCTGTCTCTTTGCGAAAGCTGATCACTCGTCCAGAGGAGTCGTACCGAGTGTGATGTGTATGAGTGTGATCGTGAAGCCTCTATAATGAGGAGACCCTGGCCCACTAGGGGCTGTTACGCCATTGGGGGGGGGGGGGAGAAATGTTAAGTCATGATGCAACTGTTATATCACTGTAAGTCAGAAGCCTGCAGTTACGCGGAAGAGTTTGTGTCGTAAAATACTGAAGCGGTTGTATAAATTATCCAACCAGTTTAATGGAAAGTGGTTCTTAATGAGAAGCTGGTAGTCGCTTACAAAGAAAGAATCTTTCGCCTTTTATGGTATCGTACCCAAAGTCGTCATATTCACAAGAACCTGCGAAACCACCGAAACGAAACTGAGATGTAAATGGCTTGGCGAAATCTGAGAGTTGTATCGTATGTGGTTTCGCCTAGATCAGGCAGTTTGAATGGAACCTGTTACATGCAGACGGTCATGCCACAACTAATAGATTGCATTCGAAGTTTGTTTTAGATATTCATCCAAAGTTCGGATATCCGTGCTGTGGTCGGATTGTTACCGACGTTTGGACTACCGTTGCATTGTTTGTGTTTGATATTACAACGATTGTCCTTCATGATTTGAGTCCCATCGGCACGGGAAATCACACTGTCTCTGCCCGTAGGGGCTTCAGGATCCTTCTCGGATTTCGACTCACAGACTATGTTGTTCTGTTTTTTTTTTTTTTAATGTTTTGCTGACCGTGCATCTCAGTATAATCTTAGTAATTAACCATGTACAAATTCTTATTTTATAATAAGTTTATTATATGCCCCTACATGTTTCGAGCACTATGTGCTCATCATCAATAGGTCAAAATTCTATTGTACAGCATCTGGTATGGTCACACCTGTAGGTGGCCGTCCCGTGCACCTGTGCACCGGACGGCCACCTACAGGTGTGATGATACCAGATGCTGTGTAATACAATTTGACCTCCTGATGATGAGCACAGCAGTGCTCGAAACATATAGAGGAATATGATAAACTTATTTTTAAAAAAAATTTGTGCATTACGTTGGTCAGTTGCTAAGTTTATATTGTCCTGGTACGCAAAATAAACAAGTAGGCCTAACTGCTTGTGTCAGGTACGTTAGTAGACTGCGCGCCTAACACTTGTGTCGGAGAAGTTGCCGTCCCATTACGGCGAACGGCCCACACGCGCTAATGAATAGGTTGTTGGAGAATACAGTGCAGTGTTGTAACATGGCAGTTTCTTTTTTCCTAAACTTGGAATTCTGGGTAACATTTTTAATTTAAAATAAACATGCATCTCTAATCCCTTCCTTTGTTTGACTATTTGTATGTTATTTATAATTTACTTATTAGCGATCCTCTTCTGCTGATGGGGAATTTTCAGTTTAAACACCAGTAATAATTGGTAGGTAGTATTTTTGTGTTTAACCGTGTATTATTAACAAACTCTTACGTCTTGTTTGTTGTTATTCTACACTTCTGCATAAAAAGCAAGCCATATTTGCGAATAATTTGATACTGTTACCCTTGACGATATCTTCGTATCCTTATGTACTGTACTTCATATGTTCATCTAAGTCAGGCGTCTACTTTTCTCGCACACAGTCATCTGTGAGCGTCTTCTCAGTGAATCTCTGATCTCTGTATTTGTTTCCCTGCCTACTCTTTCAGTTATGCGACAAAACGGTTGCCTTCTTTAGAGACTTACTGCTGAGCAGTTTGTTTGGTCATCTCTGCGTTCCATGTTTCAGTTCCGGACACCAAATTTGTGTGCACTAATTGACGCGTCTTCGTGTTACCAATATGGTGGGCATGGGAACTTGTGATTTTGGAAGCAACACTAGCGCCATTCAGTATCGGACAGTGTATGTGACCGGTTATAGGATAGTCGTGTTTTATATTGCATAAATCCTTCAGTACGACTGACGATATGTGGACGCATTTAGTCTGGAAAAGTTTGTTACTTGAGGCGTGGGATTTGTATGGTGGTGTGATACAAGCGTGCACAAATTTTATACGAAATCCTGTCTTTTTGACAACTGTCAAATTATAATCTGCTTTGGTTTGAGTTTAGGCGCACTGTCACGCTCTTTGTCTGCTTGGAAATAAATTCTTGTAAATATTAATTTGGAATTTAAGTTTGAAAGTTTTAAACGTTTGTGATGGAGTGGACTGTGCGCATGGTGAATGTGGCTGATCATTTGACACTTACCGTCACGTTTGTTCCCCGTCCTCTAGGCCTGTATGGCTAATAAGTCTGTGGCATATGCCTGCTTACGAACGGGACGTTCTTGTTACAGGTGCCGGAAGCGGAAGTGGCGAACGGACCTTCCAGCGACGAGTGTCATCATCACGTACCACAACGAGGCGAGATCCACGCTTCTCAGAACAGTCGTGAGGTTAGTCACAGGCACTTATAGCTGTACTGCATACAGCCGATATTCTGATCGCTACAGACAAGACGAGCCTAACATTCGAGGTGGGTGTGCAGGGTGGAACATTGTTATCAGATTAGTTGTGTCCCTGTGCGATTTAAAATGTGGAGGCACTAGGCTCTTCCGAAAATGAATAAATTTCTAACAGATTACACGGCGTCACATTCCAAAAGACAGCATTCTTCAGTGATGTCCCTAATCACGGTAAAAAGGTGTAAAGCAGCAGTTTCAGAGGCGTGAAAGTGCAGTTGTCGGGTTCGTTTTTAAAGCACTGTGGACTGAGTTGCAGACGGTCAGGTCCTTGATCACTGCATTCGAGACATTTGACAGTGTCATTTGACAGTGTGCTAACAATTAATGATGTCTGCCGTGATTTCAAGCTTCCACCGCGCAGTAGATGAGAACTGCGCTCTTCCGTGTTATTACGAAGCGAGTAGTGGCAATTTGTTTCCGAGGTTTTGGGGCAACCTATCGGTCCCATCTTAAAGGATCAGTATTCTTGACCCCTGAAATAGGACTGACAGGTTGTCCCGAAACGTCGGTAGGAAATTACCACTACTTGCTGCGTTATAACCAATAAGAGCGCATTTCTCGCTTAATAATGTAGCTGTAAAGCAAAGTGTGAAACCATCACGTCATGTTAATCCTTTAAGGACGAAGCTATATCTGATTTGAAGACCCAGTACGTACCGCGCAGTAAACACTCTGCCTCGGTTATACAAACCGATAAGTTAATTCTGTATAGAGAAATAATTGCTGTTTGTTCTGAGATCCATGCACAACACATAAATACACTGTGGGCAGAACACAGAATTTCTAAATGTTAAAGCTGGTGGCACATAAAGTAAGTCATAGGCTTTAAAAGGTTAAAATAGGCTGTAATATAAGACAAGGACTGAAAGGGGGGAAAATGAATAAAAATACAAATTGTAATTCGGATTTAATATATCCCAAGTAAAACTCTCTGGATATGTAAATAGTTATTGTGTAACTGATACGTGAACCATGACAGTCCTCCTCAACACACGTCACTGTATAATGTTTGTTGGACTGTGAATCATTGTGATAACTGAAGAATAAAAACCAACTAGATGCCACTTATTATTTTATTGTACTTCTTATAGGCTCAACATGTTTCGGGCACTACTGTGCCCATAATCAGGACCTCGCGACTATAATGTTGATTACCACATTGGTAGTTTCGTTCTTGGTTTGCTGTAGGTTGGAGGTTAGGTGCTGGTAGGCTGGAGTACTGTCCGGGCTGCAGGCTAAAGCACGACTCGTGCTTTAGCCTGCAGCCCGGACAGTACTCCAGCCTAATCGCACCTAACTTCCAACCTACAGCAAACCAAGAACGAAACGACCAATGTGGTAATCAACTTTATAGTCGCGAGCTCCTGATGATGGACATAGTAGTGCACGAAACATGTTGAGCCTATAAGAAGTACAATAAAATAATAAGTGACATCTAGTTGGTTTTCATTCTTCAGTTAACACGTCACTCTTGTTTGCTGACACTGAGATCTGATAAAGGCATTTGTTTGTTATCGCGGTTGCACTCTGATCGATGCAACTAATGCTTAGTTTGTGTTACGAATAAACAAACAACAAATGAACGGGTCCGTGGAGTAGCACATGATACTGTGATGAACACCAGGCTGTATATTCACAATTTTGTCATTATACCAGTAAATAAAGAAGTTCTTTACTTTTGTAGATTGTTAAATGGGGGCGGAGAACAGGCACTTTCGCTAGTCATATAGCTACAAAGACTCAGTCTGTACCTCCCAGAGAACATGGTCCTTGTCCATTAGAGAGACCAATCGGTGCCAGCTATATGAGAAATAATCGATGTCCATTTTGAGAATCATACGGTACCCATAAATTTAATGTGTGGCAGGATGCAGAGTTTTTAATTTCCTACCTGGTGGTACATGTACTAACTACTAGGGTTTAAATGATTTAACAAATATTAACTCTGTACGGGGAATAGATTATTGCTGAAAATACTCCAACCTGTACCTCTAACAATCAAGTTTTAGTGTCGGAGGTTACAGTCGCCAGGCGGCTGTTGACAGTACAACAACTAGCCTTTATTTATCTCAGTAATTAACAACTTGATGCACAACATTTTTGTTTTACAGTAAGTTTATTTCATGCCTCTACATGCTTCGAGCACATGTGCTCATCATCGGGAGGTCAAAATTGCATTACACAGCCTCTGGTATCATCACACTGAAACAAGTGAATGGTCTAAAATTACTAAAATATAATTCTATAAATATGAGCAAATAGTAGAATTGTATTTTAGTAAATTTAGACCACTCACTCATTTCATTGTGATGATACCAGAGGCTGTGTAATGCAATTTTGACCTTCTGATGATGAGCACATGTGCTGGAAACGTGTAGAGGCATGAAATAAACTTATTGTAAAACAAAAATGTTGTGCATCAAGTTGGTTAATTACTGAGATAAATATACTGATGCATGGCCAGCAAAACGTCAAAATTAGCCTTTAGTTTCGTGTTACCGTCAGGGCCCTAGTAACTGCACTGAAGAGGCTCTACCTTCCAAGGCTACCACGAGAAGTCTGATGAAACATCTTAGCAAGTGACCAACTCAATGCACAAATTCTTGTTTTATAATAAGTTTATTATATTCCTCTACATGTTTCGAGCACTGTTGTGCTCATCATCAGGAAGTCAAATTGTATTATACAGAATCTGGTATCGTCACACTCTGGTAAAGTCGTGGTTCGCGACCCTTTTTATGACGTGTGGCGTCACACTTTTAGTCTCTCCTGTACGAATTGGTAGTTCAGGTTTGGAGCATCACTCACTGTACAGCCTCATGGAAGAATATGGTTTTGTCGTCGCGTTAGGTCTGACCTTCATTTGCGTTGTCGGAAATATTGAAATTTCTGATCCGAGAAACACAGAACGTGTCTGGTGCACTGCATAGAGGAACTGCGTAATGTCGAGCGGGCTATTTGGTTTTCGCTTTGAATTCTTGATGTTTGATTCAGTTTGCGTCTTTTGTTACGATCTATGTTTTTAAAATGGCTGTGGGATTTACGTGTAAGCAGTGCTATAAATTATTCAACAGAAACATGGCGCCACATCTTGCAAACTGCCATTATACTCACGGAAACAAAAGTCGCACGCAATAAAATTATTACGTGGCGTCAATAAAAACCTGACGAACGCAAAACAAGAACCGGAAATTCCTCATTTGGTATGGTGAATTCCCGCAGCGCTGTAACAACGATGTTGGTCTTGGGCGAACAATTGCTAAGGTGGGAAATTACAAAGGGCTTTGAATTCAAGACATAGTTGATGGTTACTGAACCTGAAATAAAGACTAATGTCAAACACAATAGGGACAGTTGTTTCTCCGCACCGTGACTTGGTTGTCACAAATTCCTACGTAGGTAGTGGAATTTTATTTACACCAGAAGCGCTGGTCAGATGCATCAGTCCCAGACCAAAGCTGTAATGGTATGTTAGAATGCATTACATCAATTCCTCGATCGTAATCATTCTGCTCTTTCTGATTCTATGCTAAATAGCTAAACCAAGTAATTTAAATTTATGTTGGACAAATGGTACGCGGATCACACTTGGTTAGCCATTTCTCCATATCGGGGATGGCGAACCTTTTTTTTTTTTAAGACGAGTGTAATAAATACCAGCACTGTATAAGACGAACTTATAACATGCCCGTGTTTGGCAGTGTGGAAGGAGGGGGGGGGGAGGTTTCTGGTGCTGGAGGCGTTGTTCGTTAGTGTTGTAGGCTACGGTCGGTGTTATTTTGTGAAATGTGCTGAAGTAAATTATTTAAGAAAGAAGACAGGCAGTGTACGTGTAACGTGGGTCGGGAGAGCTCAGTCGGTATAGCGACTCGCTACAGGCTGGACGGTCCGGGGATCGAATCCCGGTGGGGCGAGATTTTCTGCGTCCGTCTAGACCGGCCCTGGGGCCGACTCCGCCTCCTATACAAGAGGTACCGGGTCTTTCCCGTGGGTAAAGCGGCCGGGCCGTGGCGTTGACCACCCACCCCATCTAGCGCCGAGGTTAAAGAAGGAGCAGAGTTATATCTCCTCGCCCCCCCCCCCTGGGCCTTTATTTATGAACATAAAAATTATCGATTCGGCCTCACCAGGACAGGTGAAGAGTGGCTGTTTCTTTGGTGTTCGTAACTTGCAGTGATTTTCGTTTTCACGTGAAACTGTGGCGGCGTATCAAGTACACTTACGTGCCAACAGATTCTCTTCGCACGTCACTTTGGGGAACGCGTGCCGTCCGTGTTGTACGTGCGACTGTTCTAATGGATAGACATGAGCAGGGGTTCACGTACTCGTATTTTCCAAAAATATTGGTTGCTCATTAAAATTGTAGGCGCCAGAAGGGTGACAAGAAACAAGTTAAATGCTGAGTGTGTAAAAATATTAGGTGCCACTGTACTAAATTCAGTCGCCACGGCGACCTGGCATCCGGGAGTCAGTTAAATGCTGAATTGATATATTGATATATTTTGTTAACTGCAATTGGGTTGACACCCGGTGGCAGAAGTACAATACGCATTTACACACAAAAAATACACAGAACAACACAATAAAACAGAATACACAGAGCAGAACATATATGAATACATAAACATAACAATAAAAGTACATAATTTACAAAATTAAACAGAAGCATACAAAACATACGACCATATATTCATGTGTGTTTTGTCCGTTTGGCAGTTTGCACTGTCAGTGGCGTACCCAGGAATTTTGTTCTTGGGGGGTTGAACAAATTCAGTTGAGGACAGAGGACAGAGAGGGGCAGTAGCCCCCTAGTCAGGGGTTCCGGAGGCAGCTGTAATTTGGTACAAGAAATTTAGTTTCATATTTTATTAATTTTTGGTACTTTAAGACTATTTATGATGACAACCAATTTATTTGTCATTGCTAATGTAAAACAATTGCGAAACTAGGTATCTTTAGAATTTTACTGCCTTTTTTTCCGAACATTTTGGGGTGTTGGCGTCCTAAATTCAGCAATTTGTAACAGTTTTCACAATCGGATTGAGTTTGGCACGATTTTGGAGGGCCTTCGGAATTTCGGGGGGGGGGAGGGTTGAACCCCCAAACCTCCCCCCCTCGGTACGCCACTGTGCACAGTGATCACAACATATTCCAGATTACACTTGAGCAGAATCGACCTAGGACCACCCAAAGATAGCAGTGAATAAGAATATGTCTGCTTTGGGTGTAAGATCCTCCAGTAATGTGAATTGCAACGCCATAAATCAACATGCGTATTATAAACTGGAAAGAAATTTTAGAGCTTACGGCATGAAGCTGTGCAGCAGGAGCACATAAATCAGTCTGTAACAGCGTTGCTGTCGTCAAGACCTAGGCCTATGCCTCGTTTCATTTAATTTCGATCCTCGCAGGTGAATTGAAACCCCTTGTGCGGGAATGCGTATTGTAGCGACTTGCCTTTGTTTTCTGACGAAGGTAACTGCACGCCTGTGTTCACATAGCGATACAGTCGAGTGAGGAAGAAATAACTGATTTGTGTATTCCATACGCAGCATTGCACCTTACGATATTTGTTTAACGACTCTTTATTGATTGTGGGGAGAATTGTATGTGATCCTGATTTCACCCCACAAGAATTGCTGCATAAAATCTAAGGCTTGCACGGCACTGATGATTGAGATTGTGGATTTGTGGCTTATGACATGATGTATTGTGGTAGGTGATTACCAGCATATCGAGGGCACCTGCTGGTTCCGTCTTGTATGTCTAGATATGGTGCAGCTAAGAAGTGCATTTTTGCAACTTTTCCATATGTTTGTCTGTGTGTTAGAGAGGAACCTTTCAAGTTATAACCCCGCCACTCTTGTTTTGCTTACAAAAGAACATGCTGTAACAGAGAAAGACTAGCTCGATGTCTAACCTAATTCGCTGTCGTAGGGAAGGAGGGAAACAAGAATGACAGAGAGAGAGAGAGTCTAACCTAACGTCTAATCGAAGCCCCTCTCGCGCTGCAACAGAGTGGTGGGGTTATAATAGGAAAGGTCCTAATACTGTGGAAGTCTGCAAGGATTGTCATGTCATTTCATGTGAGGGAGTTTACCTAGGCCAAACATTTCGGTACATATTCCAGTTCTGGTCAAAATCTAAAAACAACGAAGATTTGAATGCCTGTCTGAGCGTATCTCAAGTGTTACTCGCTAAATGTTTATTCGAAGCTAAATATATGCGAACGAAATTGCAGATAAACCTTACGTTTACGCACACGTTTTGTGCGAATGTGTTTTGTTTCGCGCTTCTTCTGAGATAAATAAATGAAACGGAATGTAAGTGCCGGAATTATTGCGGAGTCCCTACATTTCCTAACTTTAATCTTAGTAATTAACCTACTTAATGCACAAATTCTTGTTTTATAATAAGTTTATTATATGCCTCTACATGTTTCGAGCACTATGTGCTCATCATCAGGAGGTCAAAATTGTATTATACAGCATCTGGTATCATCACACCT
>Ga0136643_10018977_pt1 | contig 10385 bp, 5 predicted proteins | sample TergutLab28metaG_FD_96883 | JGI IMG/M metagenome (GOLD analysis project Ga0136643, IMG submission 96883) | Labiotermes labralis P1 segment gut microbial communities from Petit-Saut dam, French Guiana - Lab288 P1 (version 3) (version 3) | ecosystem: Host-associated > Arthropoda: Insects >... | reverse complement strand
GTTGTTTTTTTTTTTTTTTTATTTATTTATCATTTTACGTTTTTTTTTTATTTTTATTCTTCATTTTTATGTTTTTACTGGCCGATTATTCTGTCTACAAACACCAACTACGAATATTTTATTATGGAAATAAATCTACAAAATTAGTCTTAAAAAGTAATTAAACAAGACAGCACTGAAATATGAGTTGCAAAGAAAAATAATGCGGTTGTTAGTTGTTAGTTGTTATTAGAGTAAGCATAAAACATGGCACTTCTCCTCGCCTTATAATGGTTATAAAACACCGAATTTACAACACAAAGATAAAGAAAATTCTCTCTTTTTGTCACGATGTGTCAACAATACGTAAAGTGCTGAATTGTGCCGTGACATGATCATGAATGTGGAACGTAGATGTGAACCGTCTGAATATTATTCACGCTTGGTGACTAAAGCGACTTATGAGTAGGACAGTTATTGTTTCTTGTGACGCAACAGCCAAACTCGAGTATTGAGTTGAGATTTCCAGCTCACACACAATTAGACACACACATTCGATAGGACTCCCGTAAACTGGTGTCCAGATAGTTGCGGAGACAGTTAAGTACACAACACAAAAAAAGAAACAATAAACAGACATTCCTTCAGCGGGATTTTTTTTTTTGCAATTACTGGTCTTTATTACGTTTTCCAGTTCCACACAGTTGTCACTCAAAATAACAAACGGTAATGATTTATATAACACACCCCTGTGGTATACACAAACCATACATTTGATTCAATGGGACAGCTCACATTCCCGGAATGCTAAGACTTTTTTTTTTTCACTGAAAGAAAAGGACACTATTTTCTTTTAAATTCCCTGATTTAAGGGTAACTCATGTCAGATCTGGCCACACCAAGACTTCACCATTTTAGTCAGTCACAACTCAAAAGGCGTCTAGGTAGTCCCCAAAGGTCTTCAGCCGTGTATTGCACTGGTGCCGCTCCTTACGTCCACATTTTTTAGTAACAATAATTCGAACCCGCGATCGAGACAGTTAAACGACTTCAGACTGCTTAGAGGGTTTTGGTTGAGAGATCTTGGGGAAGAAGACCACTCTGAAGACCTAGGCGTATATGATAGAACATTCTAATTGATCGTAAAGAAGTGGGATGGAAAGACACGGACTGGATTCATCCGAAATGACAGGGGTAGGCGTCTGGCACTTGTGAGTGCGTTAATAAACCTTCGGGTTTCATAAGATGCGAGAAATTTATAGTCTAGATGAGAACCTGTTAGTTTATCGGGAAATACTGTGCTCTGTGGATTTAGTTGGTTGGTTGGTTGGTTTGGTTAGTTAGTTGGTTAGTTTCACAAATCCCCGCGGATGTAGTCAATAATAACCGGTACACATCCTTACAATACCCGTATAGTATGAACCAACAAGATGCAATATTTACTATTAATTTGTTTCAATAATAAGCCTCTACATGTTTCGAGCAGGCTTGCTGCTCATCATCAAGAGGATCAAATCTGTATAAACAGCAATTTGTATAGTCATGCACCAGTCAACATAAAGCATGACTGTACGAATTGCTGTTTATACAGAGTTTATCCGAAACATGTAGAGGCTTATTATTGAAATAAATTAAGAGAAAAATAGTGCATCCTGTCGGTTCATATTGTACGGATATATCACGATGCACGGTCAACAAAACATTAAATCTTTACCATACTGAGCCGTGCATAGGCGCAACTCTGCCACATTATTGCTTTTGTCAGGCTTGGGGAAAAAAAAAATTGTGCCAAATTTTCAATTCCATTCACAGTGATTACAGTGGAGCTTTAAATATCAGACCTAACGCATCCTTGATTTAATTAGTTGCACAATATTAATACAAGGATTAAGTATGAAGTTGCTTCTTATGTGTATATTCAGGTACTATAACTTCGTTTCGATACTAAATCCCAATATTCGCACCCGATAACTTCATCATCTAATTTCATTTGAAGGTAACTACTAATTAGCGTGTGGGGCGGGTAGCTCAGTCAGTATAGCGACTGGTTATGGGCTGGACGGTACGGGGATCGAATCCTGGTGGGTACGAGATTTTCCGCACGTGTCCAAACCGGCCCTGGGGCCCACCCAGCCTCCTGTACAATGGGTATCGGCTCATTCCCGTGGGTAAAGAGCGGCCGGGACGTGAAGTTGACCACTCTCCCCCTTCTAGTGCCGTGGTCAAGAAAGAATAGAGCTATACCTCTAATCCCCCTGTGGGCCGTACGGCCTGTACAGAGCCTCAGTGTCCTTATAAGTGTGCACTTTAACTTTTACCTTTACTAATTAGCGTGGTTTTATGAAAGGAAAAGGTACGGCTTCGTACACAAATTCTCAGGTTTTTGTACAGTAAATAAGTTCATTTGCATGTACAAGATACACCAAATGTGCAAAGAAGTCGTCGAAGAGGCCCTTGAAGCATATTGTCGCCTTCTTATCGGATCCTATTTGGCGTCTGTGGTTCTGTCGCTTAGCAACAAATGACGGTAATTTACATCTCGCAGTGCTCCGCGACGTAACTGCGAGACTCCTGTGTTATGTTCGGAAAGTTCTTTGGATAAATCACTTCTGGTAGATCAGTCAGTTTACCTGACGTGTTTTGTGATGATCCTGATTCAGTTCCTTTTTTGATGCACAGTCTGGAACCAGCTTTCAAGTTCTGACATTCAGCCATTTAGTGCACAGTATTTACTACGCATGTCTCGCGAATTGGCATTTTAAAAAAAATTTAAATTTTTTCAAAACCTAGTTTTTTTTTGTGTTTCGTAAATTTTTAAATGTTAATAGCCACTGCTTCCCTCAGAAGCGTCACGTGGGCGATTTCTGTCATGAAGTCTTATTGTGCTTTCTCCGGAAGACGCAGATTTTTTAATATTAGCTAAACGAATTACAAGATTTTATTAAACTTCTGCTATACCCTGTCTACAGCAAAGCTAATATCAGAATTCAACCCTGATTCAAAACTTGGTCGACATCTTTCGTCCGGATTCCGCTGAAATGTGACCATTTTCCATTAGTCTTCTTCAATTCCCAATATTGTTTCCCTTCTTGTTTTACCAGAAGGACGAGCGGGTACACTCTGGAGACCTTTAGAATCTTAAAATTTTCTATTTCCTTTAATGTATGTAGTGTCTGTTACTCTACTCTCTCTCTCTCTCTCTACTTCTCTGTATTTCTGTCTCTCTCCCATCAAGTTTCGAACTGGTAATAGGCACATGAACGGAACGATGCAGACGCATCCGAAGAAATATGTTTATGTGTGTGTCCCAGGAACTTCTTTATGTTTTCTTATACGTTATTGGGTTTCTTGATTTGTTGCACTCAACAGGTATGTTGTAAATAGTTACTAAACATTGATTATAGGACAACGTCGAGAAAATTGCCTTTCATTTATTTTGGAAGACGCCCAGTTTATGTAATAATGATTGACGCATCAGATATGACATATATTGTTGTGAACTTTACGCACAATACATGCAGTCTAGAATTTTGTGCGAAATGTTCTGTGATATCCACCCGAAAAAACTTTAATGCAGACGCGCAGCGATTTATTCTGTGCAATTCCGTCGAGTGACGTTGAAGCTGGGAAGTACACAGAGGTGGACTACGGACACAGAGCAAAATCTACACGACATTCTCATACGGTGGCAGCAAACTAACAAAATCAAGCGTGTCTTAAACCCCTTTCGATTCATAGAGTGTGACGGAAGTATGCAGGAATCGTATGCGACACAAATTTAAATGCCTTTGTAGGATCTTAATTGAGTGAGACTCAGTTCCATTCGACTAAAACATATTCACTCGGTGCTCCCTAATACATTAAGTTTTGTACATAAAATCCTTCTCCGTACGTAATTTAAACATTTGTTTTCTACCTACAAGAGAACACACAACTTCTTTCTCCCTAATTGTCGAACAGAAGAAGTGTAATATTTATAATATGCCGATTGCTTGTATCACTGTTGTTCTCATAAGCTCCTGAGCTGACATTAGGAAACGCAATAACAAGTTGGATCTCCTCGTAACTTTGATACCGGATCAAAATGAGATTCCATAACATTTGATACCCGCCCGACACGTCCACCCTTCCGCAGCCTCGCAAACTGTGTTAGTGTGCGCCTCCGTTTTCACGACTTCATCACGGCAACTGGTGTACAGGCAGTTCCTTTTCATAGTCCGTGTACAAGATACTTCTAATCCTGTAAACACAGACACCTTAGAAAACGACGATGTGCCGGTATGAGACTGTTAATAGAAAGATGGATTGAATTTAGTAGTGAAAGTCATAAACACGGGTATTTTAACCAGCTGTTGTCTATTTTAAATTTTTATCCTGTTTGCCTTTTTTGTATTTTTATGCATACGTGTTCGTTGATGTATGGTGTTTTGCATAATTGTACATTTCTCTTTCTAATTATTTGAAGCTAGTTGATAATGGACAATAGCGGCCGAAACATGCAGAGTCAAACTGCACTGCATCACTGAATCACACAGCCCAGTTTAATCTGCTGTCCTACAGAAGTGTGAATCACAGAGGAACTTAAATTTATGTTATCAGTACGCAGTGCAGATTAATAAAGAGGATTTTCATTTTGGAAAGCTGTATAGCGGAGAAATCATGTCAAAGTGTCGTAGGAAATTTGGATTATCTCTTACCGGTGTATCGGTTCCTTCGAATTGTAAGGCTTTTAATTTTGTTGTACCTCTGCTTTTAGTTTACACAAGAACTTCCTGTAGATAATGATCCCTTGCATACCAGTTTTACATGGGTGAAAAATGGGTCGCAGGTATAATTTTTGGTGAAAGTGTTGATGCTTGGCATTGGACTTTGAAGTTTTACCTTTCAGGCTGCTGCTGTTGTCTATGTAAATTCTGTTGGTACATGGGCATGAAGAAGGTATTATTTTATTGTGGTTTTCTTTAATTTCTGCTTTTCTGAGTGCAGTGCGTAAAATGCGTCATTCTATTTTATTCATATACGTTCCCTTGTTGCCTATGTTATAATTTTTATTTTATTTTTATATAGCCGTAAATATATCCTCTTCCCAGTATGTGTGTGTGTGTGTGTGTGTGTGTGTGTGTGTGTGTGTGGCATAACTGGATAAGTCAGTTGTATGCAACGGCATGTCGATGTTCTTCGAATCTCATTAGAAATTATTAACTGGCTTGTCCAACGTAGGATTCGGGACAGTGTATACCACTATAATCAAATTTACTATCTTTCTTTGGTCAAAATTCAGTACGTTTTTTGAGGAAATAGTTCTACGTTTAGACTGAATATGTATATGGATCCGTGAAAACTTCTTTACGGTTTCCATCTCTTTTGCAACGTAGTGAAATTCATCCATACATATATCTTCCACTCCTGTTCTCTTTCTTTTTCTTTTGTCTTCGTTCAGGTGGGGAACTGACAACTTATCTTTTTATACATGGCATGGATATGATATTGATTTCCTTTCAAGGTATTCTGTATCATATTTTTTTACTTTTTCTTCTTGATTTATTAGTTACAGCTCTGCCCTGTTGGTCAAATATTTTTTAGCTATTACTGCACCCTCGAAAGGATAAAAAGAATTAATATGTTTTATTAACAATTTGTCGGTTTTGTGCACATACGAAAGAGTTTGTTCACTTTCTTGTAGTTACGTATACCTTATATGTGTAGTCTACATTCATGTGTATACACACACGCAAAAATATACGTGCGTAATACATACTCACATGCCTACCAACATACGTGCATTCATACATACATAAGTACTCATGTACATATGTGTAAACACATATATTGTAACCACATTTAATTTCCTTTCCATAAAACCAAAACATATTACTCTTTCACGATATGTGAAGTTTATGTTCCTTGCATTATTCCTTAAAAAAACTGTAATTTGATTTCGCGTACTTTCGCGTCGTCTGTGTTTCTGTAATTCGTGATTTATACCATTACGGACGTTGAACAACACCAAATTTCTACAGTTGCTACAAACCTTTCTGTTGTATGCAAGAGCATAATTTATTTAGTGCGAAAAGCGCATAAACTATATTCTAAGAACTCTGGGTTTTGATCCAAAATGTTTAGTGACCCGGTTTCCTGCTTATGTTGAAGAAATGTTCCGTATATACAAGTAACTGCCGGAGATAAAATACGAAAGTCATGAAAAGTATATTATCACCTTGACAACCTCGGTACTCTATTCCTCACTATGTTAGGCGTTAAGAAGCATAGAACCCCGCGAAAAGAGAAGTTACCGTAAGGTGAAGAGAGAGAACCAACAAGATGCAACTAATTCTATGTTTATTATCAAACTTTCTATCTCAACACCTTTCGGGCATCATTATGCCCATCATCAGGAGAATAAGACCGTGTCCTATTGCATGCGGTGTTCTGCCTGGGTGTGTGGGCTGTGGTTGGCCACAACCAACCACAGCCTAGGTCTTATTCTCCTGATGATGGGCATAATGATGCCCGAAACATGTTGAGATAGCAAGTTTGATAATAAGCATCGAATTAGTTGCATCTTGTTGGTTCTTTCTCTTCACCTTATGTTTACGATGCACGGTCACAGGAACCTAAAAAGAAGTTACCGTGTTCAAATTAAGAGAGGTTATTATGTACACATGCAGAAGAGGCGACAACCTAGTTATTCGGGACTAAGAATCTGGAATCTCTCTGTGCTGTTTAGCCACAGACACGTTCTTTGATCTGTTCTCTGCGTGAACAAACAGAACCATCGAGGATGGCGAGCTAGCTCCATTTCGTCATGAGGTTTACCAAATGCCCATTTGCATGCAAAACTCAACCCCACTTGTCTCCTTAATCAGATCTGAACCTTCAGAGAGCGATGTGAATTTAGCATGAAATTCGTTCCTCTTGGGCACACGTGTTTATGTACAGAGTATACCTAAGCACATTGCCTGATTTTTAGATGGAATAAATAAGTGAAAATACATTTCGGCTCCGCAGATGCCTTCCTGCTGGTCTTTGACACAACATTAATGCTCGTCGTAGGTTACTGAACATACATACGCGTCTCTGCAAACCTAATCATGCTAAAATTTCAAATTATCTTCTACTAAACTTGGGAGGAAGAGAATATAATAGTTCATCGGCTGGTCAAAAAATTCCTCGCGTCTTTTGGAACCCAAAGGTTGTACGGCTTTATCCTAAGGTTGTACGGCTTTATCCTAAGGTTGTACGGCTTTATCCTAAGGTTGTACGGTTTTCACAACAATCCACCAATGGTTCCTATCATAAACCAGATAAACACAACCCACACTCTCCCTTCCTATCTCTCAAAGACCCGTTTCAATATTATCCTCCTCTCTAAGCCTGAGTCTTCAAAACACTTTCTTTCTTGTATGGTTTTTAGCTTTAAACACTGCAATAGCTACCGTTTCTCTCCCACTAGAAACATGCCACACCCATTTCTTCCTCCCAGAATTCATCTCCTTAGTACACCCTAGAGCAGAGTTTCTCAACCTTTGCGAGACCGCTGCCCGGTAAATTCTTTTTTCATAAGACGAGGGCCCGGTCCCAACAAATTTACTCGTTAATACCTTTCCATTTTTTTTAAGTTCATACATTAAACTAACATACGTATTAATAATTAATTATGGCATAATCATAAAGATTATTAGTACACTTATGTATACGGTGTGGCTTGTTGACAAATATAAAATTACTTTTAAATTAATCATCAGTCACTGGACTAATGAAATCTTGTAGCATATTGTAGTTATCTCAGGCCAACATCTGGGTCTGAGTTTTTCGACACATTCACGAATATTATTCTTCTCACAATATTTCCACTATAAAACATTTATTCATGAAAATTGCTTAGAAAAACAAAATGACAAATTCCAGGAGAACCTCTCACGGCCCGGTATAATTGATGCCAAGGCCCGGTACCGGGCCGCGGCCCGGCGGTTGAGAAACATTGCCCTAGAATAAAAATAAAAAAGCCCCTCATTGTGCAACATTTCCCACCTTCTTGTTACTTCCACACCTTAGGTTTAAATATCTTTCTCTGGATCCTGTTATCAAATGGTATTAGTTTATGCTGTTCCCTGAACGTGCGAGACCAGAGTTCAGAGCCATACAAAACCACGAGAACATATATAATTATGTGTTATAGCGTGTTTACATTTTTGGATAGCGGAGTAGAGCAAATTGACCAAAGAACGATCCAAGTGGCCGCACAGTCTAAGATGTGGGTCTGTGACCGCTCGCTTGCTGAAATTACGGGTTCGAATCTTGCTGGGGGCATGGATATCTTTTTCTTGTGAGTCTTGTGTGTTGTCAGGTAGTCTCTCTGTGTCGGGCTGATCACTCGTCCAGAGGGGTCCTACCAGACCATGAAAAAATCTATAAAGTTTCCAAATATTTATAGACATTAATAAAGTCTAATACTTAATGTTCCAACTTCAAGCATGTCGTTGAGACAATCGGTATGCTTTACCGACTAGAACTGAATGAACTTTGCTTATTAACTGTAAGTTTTTACTACTAACCAATAAGGAATTTGATCGAAACCTATTCAGTAAATTCGGGGACAAATTGGGCCAATCGACGGACACGATATCGTCTTTATAAATAAAGTATGTACAGTGTGTTCATAAACTGCTTAGGATATCCAGTAAATGTAAATTTCTGTGTGTTTCAAACCGTCATGATGCGTACACAGGATATGCAGAAGGAGATACACGGTTTCTCTGCTTCGATAAGAGTGAAGTTATTACACAGGTTTACGGCATGGACCACATTGGGGTGGACCCCAGAGTACGGCCTCTTCCATTTCCAAGAATCCACTTGGCGATCCTTCAGTTCGTAGCCCATATTTACAGAGCACTTCATAAACGATGCGTTCAGCGGGTGTTGTGTTATGAACGGGCCGTTTGTTGCCCCAGTTTTTGCATCTGCTACACAAACTGTCGCCCTTCTTTCTTGTTCAATTCCGTCTGCACTTCGTAATTAATTTGGTCAGTCTGGCTTTGTCTGACGTGTCGACAAGCAAAGCCTATTTCTGTCTTCATTTCAACTCTTTAATCACGCTGGTTAGATCTGAATATTTAACTACATCAGCAATTAACGAAATAAATCCTTGCCGTGACGTCTTCCTCGGAAAGCTACTGTACATGTGTACTGTAAGTTCTGTTCTGATATGTAATCCATAAATTTTAATACTGGCGATTACATAGCCCTGTAATTTGATCCAATTAAATTCAGTACATTCTGCAAATAGGCCTATGTTTTCTCTTTTCTAAGCTTTATTTTAATTCATTTTATTCTCTTGTGCAGTTCATCCTGGCTTTGGTGGTTGGATCTATCTAGAAATGATCTATGTTGACGATATTCCTTAGAGCACGCTACCTGTTTCCTTGGGTTCCAAACCCCGAAGATGGAGGCACTATATTCCTCTGAAGTGTCGGTAACACAGCTGACTCCCACGCGGACCCAACATCCACACACAGGATGAAAAGCAGCACTGACTTACCGTGAAAGCTTATAAACGGCTGAACTGTACTACATTATTTCCGGACAAAATGTTGAATGACTTCTCTTCCTTACACACTTGTTAAAAATTATGTCCGCCCGCGTAGGTCTTTTTATAACTATTATAATGGTATTAGGCGATGAGTACAAATAATACTGCTCTTTAGTGTCCTACGAAGTGAGTCAGCCAGTTGTCTCAAGAGACGTTAATTAACTGAGACCCAAAAGGCGGAACACTTTTGTAGATTCCTTGCGGTTTAATTCAGGACCATTAATGCAAATGCCCACTCAAGAGACAAGTATCTCGTACAGCCTTTGTTCCATGCCCCGCATTTTACAGTTCCGTCTTCCACCTTTAAACATCTCCTTATTTCGCAAAGAATTAAAATGACTTCTGTCTTTGACCAAGTGTCTTTATTAAAAGTTTTACTTAAGAGAAGTGAAAAATAGCAACGAGGCATCAGAAGTGAAAGATATGTGATAATAATATGATGTAACGCTATACAGTTCATTCACCAACAAATGCACTCTTTATTAAACTCGACAAAGTTGTAAAATTTACATACAAAATCACTTTGGCTTTCTCCTACGTGTTTCGGTCTATTATCATCATCAGAGAGCGTTCATTAGAGCCTAGCTAAAATTATATTTGGGTTAAAATTCGGTAAGAAACTATGTCGTTATTTGTTATGCGGTGGTGTGGCAGCATGTCATAGGTATGGTGTGTGTACTGTGTGCTGTGTTGAGTGCGACTGTATGGTGTGTGTATTGTGTGCTGTGTTGAGTGCGACTGTATGGTGTGTGTACTGTGTGCTGTGTTGAGTGCGACTGTATGGTGTGTGTACTGTGTGCTGTGTTGAGTGCGACTG
>Ga0136643_10018969_pt1 | contig 10386 bp, 6 predicted proteins | sample TergutLab28metaG_FD_96883 | JGI IMG/M metagenome (GOLD analysis project Ga0136643, IMG submission 96883) | Labiotermes labralis P1 segment gut microbial communities from Petit-Saut dam, French Guiana - Lab288 P1 (version 3) (version 3) | ecosystem: Host-associated > Arthropoda: Insects >... | reverse complement strand
TATTAGAAACTAGTCAGATTTTCATAAAGTGAAACTTAGAAAATGAGAAGTGTAAATAGAAGGAACTCCACAACTTTCATTCACAAGTTAAGGTTAATAAAACCGTCTGAGAGTATAGAAAGAATAATTCAATGTATTCAGGACAGCTGTTAAAAGAGAACACAACAGAAAGGACATCACATAATACAAGAAGTTCTTTCTGCTTGCAACAGAACTAAATATGGCTAACAGAAAAGCATAACTGGAAACTATAAAAAGGAACATAAAAATTTCTTGTGCTTTTGTAAACTGTATTAAAAAATGTAACACTTTTACATACCTACACATTTAGATGCCACTGATTATGGCAAAATTTGCTAAAACACCAAAGGCTATAGAACAAACTTTATTAATAAATTTTAATTGGTCCTATCAGATAATTATATTAACTTAAATTTCTTTTTCTGAGATATTTATGGGTCATTACTGACATTAACATGCTTATATGAGAAACATTGCATCAATATAATTTGAAATCATTAAAAGATTAGTATTTTCCTCCCAAAAATCAATAAATCATAATACAAGGTTCTTCACAATGGAGAATACACTACAAGCAAGATATACGTAGTAAATTTGTTCCTGTGCTTGACTAAGCACCATTGCATGACATATGGTAAAGTGGAATGCAGGTATAGTTTGACACATTCTTAACCTCAGCATTATCTTTTCCACTGGCTCTACAGTCCGTGTAGAACCCTGGCCTCCTTTACCAGCTAAAGGTGAACAATAAAATTCACACTTAAACTCTAGCATAGTCAGTCAATTTGTCTGTGTTTCTCTTTTACTCTATTCCTGTTCATCTCAGATCAAGTGGTCAGCAAGATATAATTTCCTTTTCCCCACATACTATGCAACCTTGTTGGAGATCATAGGGGTATTCAAGGATGCCTGCTTTAAATAGGTGTTGCTTTTATACATTTCTTTTACATGGCAGACAATCAGTATTCACTAAGGAGAAGGTCTGCTTCAACACCAACTGTAAGTTGTGCTGGCTTATATTAGAGTGGTTTGATTCTAATCTGATTCATTTATTGATTTGGGTCTGATTTTTGTCTTAGTTTTGAGTTTCTTTTCAGTTGGCTTCCTTTGGCTGGATCTCATTTGGTACCTTTTTTTTATGCAGTAGTTTCTTATGGACATTTCTATATTCATGTTGTTCATATATTCCATAAGCAGATCAGGAATATATTATACACAGCAGTAATTAAACAGGTTGAGATCTGGAGATTGATGGGACATTATTTTGCCATGCATATTACCTTGCAAAAATATGAAGTTGCCCTTCACTTGCAAGAACTAGATATCCGTAGCATGGAATAAGAAATTTCCAAGTAAAAGCTGAGTAACATCAATACAGCAGCAATGAATATGTGTTAGTACATGAGAATGATAATTTATTTGCATTATTTATTTTGTGTCCACTGTCATACATTGCCTCTCTACAAGCAGAGCTTAGAAATCCTGTTATTATACATGTCTTTCTCACAGCCAGGGACCCTGCATGTTCCCTTAGCTTACATGACACTTCTGTTTCTCTTTCTTTTTGGTTCTGTGCATCAAAAAGTCCAAAACATAAGCCACTACCAGAATATATTACCAACAATTAGGGGAATATCTCCTGTATGAATAATATGAATTATTATAATATTCTTAAATTATACTGCAGTAATGCAAATTGTCAGTCAAGATTACGGCAGATTTGTGAAACATTTTATAGGACATTGAGAATACATATCAACATCCAAAGTGTGCAGTTGCTGCTTAATTAGTAATTTAAAATACTAGAAAAAAGACATCCATAACCATACTCACAAAAACATACATCCCATCTATAGCACACTTTCTTTTTCCATTATAATATATGTATTTTAATTTCTGAAATGATAAGCTAACATCATTAGAGTAGGTGCCAAAGAATTTTCTTGCAGTGTTAGGAAGTCATTTGTACTGACTGGTTTGGACATGCTATTCAGCACACAAAGGCAATTTCACACTATGTAACAGCAATGCAAACTGATATGCCTATTCATCACAATTCAACTGACCATGAATGGCCATTAAATAACAGTTTTGGTGTTCAGACCGTCAGTGGCCAGAGTCATGCAGTTCTGTGGCAAAATAACAGTCAAGTGAGGATTTTCAAGAAAGAAAAATCGATCACTAGAAGAATTGCTCTGGAAAATACTAGATTCCAGGAGAAAATTTCTAGGTGCCATAATGACTCCAGATTTATCAAGCCCTGCTGAGAGTCATATCACATTTTGATTTTCGATATCTTGTGTAAAAACAACATAAAGACAACATACATACTGCAGATTGAGATGGTTACAAATTATGCAAAACACACATCTCAGAAAACAACAGACTGTGTGCTCAGCATAAAATACTGACAAGAAAGTCACTTCCTTTTCCATGAATAGTACCAGCATATCATCCACCTTGAGTGAAAACCAACAAGAAGTACTGTACGTAAAGTCATGGTCACCTGACACTTCTGCCTAAATAAACGGCGCAGAAACATCTGGTAATTAAAAGTTGAAATGTCATTATTTCCAAGGCATCCACACAGAAGTCTCACAATCAGTTCTTGCAGAAGGGAACTTCCAGAATCTTCTGCTCCATCCGTCAGAAGGGCCTCTTCCAGCTCCTAAAACAACACAGTTGAGAATAATACAAACTGATGATGCACTTGGGAATTTTTGTATGACTATCACACAATAATTTGGACATATTATTACAAAGACAAACTGAACATATCTGCATTATACACAATAATGTGCAATAAGAAAATTAAATTACCAAGGAGTTCTTTGATATACAAAAAGGGTTATGCAATGCATAAACAGCTAAAAATTAGTGACACTAATTAGTACGTATGGTATTTGGAAGAAACATTCTACCAGGAACTTAATAAATACGGACTCAAGACATGCAACTAGGACCTATTAGCAGCTTAATACAGTCTATCCATCCATCCACAGTGAACAGCTTCAACCAAATAAACATTTTTAAAATAACACAACACACAATTAAAGTTATAAATATGCTTGCTTTCATAAACATGCCTGCAATGAGTGGAGAAGTATATATCACAAGCCCTGACAAAGGAATATCACTAAACAATCAGCAACGAAATAAAATCAACCATTTACTAACTTGTCACATATATAAAATGAGAAACATAGATTTATTTTTCTGACCTCAATATCAAAGTCCAAGAGATTGAATGCTGCTCGAAACAATGAACAGAAATGAGCAATACTTGGTACTTCCCACCATGACTGTATATCTGTAACAAACAAAAAGTTCTACTTGTTCACATGTGCCAATGTAACCATGACATTTACACAGGTGCGGCGTATTTTTAAAAAACAATATTAACTTCTCAGCAGTAGGCATACCTAATATCTTACACATTTACATTTCATGATCCACAAGATATTCCAAAGTAAACTGATAAACATTAAATGAGCATGAGATGAAAAATTATAACGTATTTGTAAATTTCATAGGCTAACGAAGTTGATTTTAGGTGCACAAGTTACAATATTTTAACTCACTGGCAAAACCTTCAAGTCCCTGCTACGTTACACTGCACTCTATATTAAATAACAGGTCAGCAAAAATTAAACATATGTCCGAAAAATAATAATGTAATTAATATGAAGCAAACTTATCACATAATGCAGCAAAGACACACACTGTAAGAAATTTATGGCCACCAACTCACTATAGAAGTGCTTTAATGAGATTCTAACCTATACGTTAGGCCTAAGGATTGTAGACCTAATTTTCCCACCTACAGACACACTTTCAGTACATAATCCCTGCTACTTATCATTAATCACAGAAAGAGTACCAATACCTACAACAAATTTGATACTTACCATCCATCGATATCCCACCTATAGCGCTAGTTTATAAATTATTTGTAGTGCAAACACTATATAATCCCACCTATGTTTAGCTGTTTTGAATCACCGGAAGTACTCAACGTCCGGGACCTACTGACATGAAGAACAAGTGAAAAACTACGTCCGATTGCTAGTCTGTGTTCTTTTGTTTGCTACTGTCTCGTTAGGTAAATCGTATTGGGAAATTTTAGGGAGTGACAGAAATATTATGTTAATCCATGTTTCGTGAAATTCATGAATATTAGTCTAAATTTCTGTTTTATTTTTCACTATAGCACCGGGTCGTCTGAATGTTGACTATTTTACACTCAAGTATTCTGGAAAGTTACATCGTTTAAATTGGTAAGTAGTTATACTGCTTCACATCCGTGAAGACTTGCGTCGTCAACAACACGTAGACGTCGAATCTCGCATTGTTAAAGACTGCCGAAAACGTTAATAAAATATTCGCTGTTAACAGGTCCCTTATTTAAGGAATCACATATAGCCTTCTTAATTTCGTTCAAATGTGTATCTGAGAGCCAATGGCGTAGGCTATTCTGGTCACACTTTTGAAATTAAGTAGTGTTAAAATCTGCTTGGGCCCTTGGTAGCATTGAATTACGCGATAGAGAGGGAAATTTAAAACCGTAACAATTATCATTCCTGCAACACAGACTACGTACCGGAATACGAAGTACAGAAGGCAGTACGTTAGGAAGTAACAAGTAATACGAGTTGTCAAACCTTGCGTCGAGAACGCCTGTCTGATTACAGCAATATTAAAGGAAGTAGACTGGTAGGTGTTAACGGGTATGATCTCACAAGACTGCTCTGTCCTGTTACTGGACATATGTTTCTTCTAATGCTGTGATAGAGGAGTGGGCCTTTCGTATCCCATCAAATCTTCATGACCTCCGAAACTACTCCCGGGCCCCCTTTGCTTTCGGGCAGCTTAAATTAGCCGCAAATATTATTTTCTCAGCTCCATTTTAATCTGTGTCATAAGCAATGGGCATTAAAACTATATATGAATAAAAAGAAACTATCAAAAACCACCTATTGGTTTGACACTTAATGCTTCCATTCCAGTGTGTCTTAGTGATGGAAACTGAATATAAACAAGCTTCAAATCATAATTTTGGCTGTTACTGCCCATTGAACTTAACTTTGTGATAGTGGAGACTAGGAACAGTACTAATGTCTGAAGTTGATTCATTCTGTCCATGATTATGCCCATTCCTACAAACCACCATCAAATGTATATGCAACATTTGTATATTTTTATAGTTGATTTTATGAACAATAATAAGAGCTAGAAAGTGACTAACCCCATGGTTCAGAGTCCATCTTGAAATGAACATATTTACATACATGCATGTACATTTAATATCTCTCAAAAAAAGAGTCACAAAACAGTGGGAAATGAAGCAAGTCATAATATTACAATGCACAAGAATAGTACAAATCACAACACACACAATTAACCAGTGTAACGCAGTACAAGATCACATTTCTACAAAGTCACACTGAATTGTAATATAGTTTCATACATTTGTAATATTTTATAATTTATAAATAAAAAGTTTAAGTTGTAATTCATAATGATAAACTGTTTCCTTTCTTTAAGCCTGAATTTCATCAAGTGAATAAAGAATGTGCAGTAAGGTGTCTTCATATGCTCCAAGGTAGCAGAAGGTAGATTGTTGGGAAACATTACAGTTGCATAGGAAACACCCCTCCTGGAAACATGAGAAATTGCTAGAGGTCTATGTAGTTAAATTTTGTTTCTTGTATGTACACCATGTACTGTTGAGTTAGTCTGAGATGTTTACAGGTTATCCACAACAGATATCATCAATGAAAATAAGTATTGACATAGGATAGGTAAGATATCTAATCTCTTGAATTGCCTTCTATATGCACTACTAGATCTCATGCCAGCCATAAGTTGAATGATTTTTAATTTATTTTAACTTATTTTTTAACATCCAGTCTGTTACAATGTAAGTTGGGACTTGTCAAAAAAAGGAAATACAAATATCACAAATTGTAAATAACTGTTAACAGCACTCAGGAGATTATAGAAAAACAATTACAGTAAATTAGTTACACTGACTTAGACTGTAGAAACTCTTCAGTCATATAAAATGAATTATTCAACAAAGCTGATTTCACTTCTTTTCTAAAACGATTAAAATCATCTAATTTTTTAATCTTCGAAGGTAAGAAGTTGTACAACTTAAAACCCATGTTTAACACACTTTTCTGAAACAAAGTTGTATTACAAAATTGTGTATGCAAGTGGTATTTACTTCTCATGTTATATTCATGGATCACAAAGTTGTGCTTCAGATTCCCCTTATACTTCTGTATGAAACACAAAACTTCTGAAACATACAGTAAAGTCACCATAAGAATTATATTTTCTTTAAATTAATGTCTACATGATTAATATTTTTTTATACCTGTGTTGAATCTAATCACCTTTTTTTGAATATGCAGTACTTTTATACTTCCATTTGTTCCTCCCCAAAGTATAATGCCATATGTCAGTCAGAACTGAAAATAGCCAAAGTAAATATTCCAAAACATACAGTTACTTAGAATGTTCTTTAAAGGTTTGATGTTATAATAAGTTTTACTCAAACTATATGACACAGAGAACAGACACGAGTTTGCCAACTTAGATTTACCATGATATACATTCCTAAAAATTTTACTTGGGCGTATAAACAATTTCAGTATTTAGTAGTAAAATACGTGGTTTTTAGAGAGGTTTCAATTGACAAAGATGGTATGACATAGCAACCGTTGTAGTAATGTTTATGATAAGGTCATTTTTAAGAAATCAAACTTCTAATTGTTTCATAACTGAAGATAATCTGGCTTTTAGATCTTCTTCTTTTTATCAGCGACCAATACATTTTGGGTCGTCTGCGTACAGAACCAATTTTGCTTCCTGAGTATACAATGGTAAGTCATTCATATGCACTAAGAATAAGAGGATCCCTAAAATTGAGCTCTGCAGCACTCCATGTGCAGTCACCCTTAGTGAAGATTGGTATCTACATTGGGTGTGATTTCTAAAATCAGTTTGAGATATTTCAACGAATTGTGTTCTATTTGTCAAATATGATTTAAACCACATATTTGATGAGCCTCTAACTCCATAAGAATCTAATTTATCAAGTAAGATGTTATGATTTATTATGCCATACACTTTAGGAAGGTCAACAAAAATGCCTACTGCTTGCAGATATCTGTCCAAAGCTTCCTGGACACTCTGTGAATGAGTGACTGGCAGTCTCAGTTGATTTGTTATCCATAAACCCATATGGCACATTGGTTAATACATTATGTTTTTTAAAAATGAGAGTAGTCTGTTATACATTAATTTTTATGAAATACTGATAAGATGGATATCTGTCTATAATTCTGCATGTCTTATCTATCCCCTTTCTTAAAAGAGGTCTTATTTTTGCCGTTATCATCATATCTGGGAAAATGCCTTTTTTTATCTGGAATTGTAAATTTTACTTAAAGACAGTGGCAGTTGTTTTGGGATAAGAGATACTCAATTACTTTTGCAAAAAAGATGTTAAATCTGTTATCCTTTTATATAATATGAATACCCTTTCTGTATCTAGAATTTCACCCCAAAACTATCCCATATTTTATTACTGAGTGAAAGTATGCAAAGTAAATTATCCAAAAAAGTGTTTACATTACTAATTTGAAATATCATCATTGCATAACATGCAGCGCTCTATGTGGGAATTGACTTAAATTACAGTGTTTATTAAAATGTATATCAATAAATTTTATGTTACCCCATTTCTTAATTTTTCTTTATAACCAGTCATCAGTGGATAATGAGGTATATTATTGGTTCTAAATGTTTCTATATGTGTGTCCAGAAATTCTCTGCAGTTCATGGCAGGTTCATTATCACGTTTACAAGAACCAGCCGTTTGTCCCTATCCTGAGCCAGATGAATTCAGGACACTGCCACTGCACCTTTTGTTTAAGATCAATTTAATATTATCCTCCCATCTCTGCCTATGCCTCCCAAGTAGCAGTTGCATTTAGGTTTTCATACCAAAACTTTCTGTTTGGTTTTCTTCTCCCACATAACAGCTATGAAGTATGTTTTAGCTGAATGGATAGCATACTTATTTTTGCAATTGGCTCATATTCTGGAGTTATTACCCGTGTTGGCTACGTTGGCAACCTGGATCCTGCATGGTGTCCATGAAATCGCAGCCGAAGTTCGCGCCGTGCAGTAAGGCTCGTACGTTAAGATATAATTTACACGCGTCATTCTTTTTTTGCTAGATCTGTAGATACCACATATCATCTAGTATAGTCGATGTGATGGTGCTTGTATGGTTGTAAACACTTTCGTATTTCTGGAAAAATAAGGGAACCGCTCATTTCATGCACTGTGAGGACGGGCAGGTTCGTGAGCGGAAACCTTGGCTTCAACTGAAAAAAGTATTTTGCTTTGCTAATTTAGTAAGTACAAAGTCAGCGTTATATATATATATATATATATATATCGATTTGTCAATGTGGGAACTGGAAAATATATGCCAATTTCATTATTAACCTGTTGAATAATACTGCGGCCAGGTTTGCTTACAAACCATTCCGCGGTTTTGTCATCTGGGTATCGTAATTTGAGAATAATTATACCTACAATAGTAATATAATAATCAAGTAACTGTGTTAACAATCCGCTGGCATATATACATTGCATTTTGTACTTAGCAGTGGTGTTATAGTGTAATTTTAAGTGGGTATTGCCTTGTTTTGTCAACCCTAACCTAACTTGAATTTCAATCCTAAATTATATTATTTTCTTAAAAACTTAAGAATATATCCTAGTGTCACTAGGTGAATGATGACCAAGTGCAGTGTCGAAGACGTGAGCTGATACTGTCTCAAAATTTTACGTAAGTTGCTTGTAGTGAAATGTGGTGCAACATGCCACTTGAAACCGCATTGCGTCTGGAGTTGTAGGTTAGCGTCAAGTAAAGTGCTGTGAATTCAGCGGTTCGCGTTTCTGCCAGGTCCTCTCTAGAAGACATAAGTAAATCAAAGTAAAGTGAATGTGAAATGTAATAAAGAGTAGCAGACTAATTGAGTGAGCTTAGGTGACATGTTGAAAACAATAAACGTATAAAGCTCCTGTGTTAAACAGGGGTGCATTAGTGTATAAAAGTAAAACTCTGTGATATATATAGTGTATAAGTTGTAATTTAATTGTAATTGCAATCCCGATCTTGCCATCAACCAGTCAACATAAATGCATGACATATATGAGTTGCTGTATGTACAGAATAGTACCTCCTGATGATGAGCAGTAAGTCTGCTTGAAACATGTAGAGGTTAATTATTGAAAGTAAATAGATCATCTTGTTGGTTCTTATTGTACATATACTATATGTAATGGCATTTAACAGTTATGACTATACTCAACTTGAATTGCACATTAATCTTGAAGATAAAGGGAGGTGTGCTTTACCAGTTGTGGTGAAGGAAAGGTTAAAACATTCTGGCAACGTCCCTAGCGTCACTGGTGCATGATCTACACCTTTTTTGCTGTAAAGCTGGAATACAGATCCACATACTTGTAGTATGTTTAAATCACTGTAAATACACTGATCCAATATTGAGAATATTCATAATAATAATAATAATAATCTTAACTATTTACTGTTAGTAAGTAAGAGGACTCCTGAAAAAAACTGATGAATTATTAGTCCCTGTCAATGAGGATCACTTACCTTACATTCTGTGCTTAACAGAGGACTGCCTGGAATTAACAGCAATCTTGCAGGCAAATCTTGGTGATTACACTTTAGGAACTAACTTCTGCAGACACATTCTTGCAAAAGTATAATTGAGTTTTTTTTAACTGTCTAAAATTTTATCTGAGAGATCTAAATCATCACTGTCAGGAACAAGACATTCAATTCTGTGCCCTACTGTGGAATATGAACAACGTTTAAGAATGTTTGATGCAAGTTTATGTACTAAATCAGAGAAAAAATCTTGAAATCAATGAGTGGATAACTGAAGGGATTGAGATGGCTTGTAAGCTTAAAGATTAACGAAATCTTAATAGGTGAACAAACGCCAAGTAATAAAAACTCAGGTGAGGCTGCTACATCGTAACTCAGTTTATTAAAGATTCCTAACTTAGTCTCTGTAACAAGTGGATATTAAAGAGTCCATTGATAAAGTGAGTTCACTGGTACCAATGTCTGTTATCCTGAAAGTGACCATTTTCAGAACTGCATTAATGATTTCTGTACAAAGCTCTTATTTGAGTGAAAGAAGACAATTTGTAGAAATAAACTGTTGTAATAATATGGATCTTAGTAAACGTAACTGCATCTCTTCGAGCAGGATCTTAAAAAACGGGGTACCCCAAGGTTCGGTG
>Ga0136643_10018968_pt1 | contig 10386 bp, 5 predicted proteins | sample TergutLab28metaG_FD_96883 | JGI IMG/M metagenome (GOLD analysis project Ga0136643, IMG submission 96883) | Labiotermes labralis P1 segment gut microbial communities from Petit-Saut dam, French Guiana - Lab288 P1 (version 3) (version 3) | ecosystem: Host-associated > Arthropoda: Insects >... | reverse complement strand
TGTGGGAATGTGGACTGGATTGGGTTGGCCCAGGATAGGGATAGGTGGCGGACGCTTGTGAGTACGGTAATGAACCTTCGGGTTCCATGAAATGCGGGGAATTTCTTGACTAGCTGCAAGCCAGTTAGCTTCTCAAGAAGGACTCGGCACCATGGAGTAAGTAAGTAAGTAAGTAAGTATTATTCTGTACTAAATATCGTTGCAGAAATGATGCTTATTGATGTTCTTAGGCCTGCAGATAGCTTGTATTGATTTCTGTCGAATTACAACCGTTGTACTTTTCACAATTACGTGATATTGACCTCGTGAGTGTAGAACTGTCACGTAGCCATACCTATATAAAAGAAACGCGCCTGCACGCTTCTAGTTGCGTACTTAATGTGTAGTATATACTCATGGCTGAAGGACATTATAAATCCTTATAGAATCTCGGCTCATCATTCTAAAAAGTTCTATTAATTAAACAACCCTTCTGATTACTATTAATTTAACAAAACGACACTTTGTTCTTTAGCTTTGGACCATTACTTAACTAGAAGGTTCTGACCTTACTTAACACAGAGAAACTTCACTTGCTACTCTTGAAATAACGGCGTCCGAGTAGCACTGTGCGCATATTTTAAGACCGTTCTTGATTAAGAATCTACTAACTTCGTTCTCAAACTTTAATTGAAAGATAGCAGTTTATCCTGTAAATCCCGTGTGCCCTGTGTAGTAAATGCACTAATTATTTTACTTAAGGTTGGACACATTGAGAATAAAAGGTTGTATATTTATATTGACGTATATATTTATAACGCGTAGCCTGTTAGGTAGAAGAGAATTTATGACATTAATTGAATTACAAATACGTACCAAATTATTTTCTTTTTTTGTTAGTGTGTGTCCTTAAACGGAGCCTTTAGCTGCCGCTAGCTGGATCACGAAATCACTGACCGAAGCTAGCAAGGAGTGCTGCTGACAACAGATATTCCGGAATATTACCTTGTATTGCGACATGGTAGCGTGTAATTCGGCTGGTATTCAGCACAAAGGGAGTGACTCCGAGCTAAGAACAATAAGCAGTACAGCAATTGTGTTTGTTTCTGAACTGGAATAATCCACTACAATCCTAACAATAACATTTGTTTGTTTCGTGTATCATTGAAGAAAACTGCATTATCTGCTGAGATTATGGGAGGCAGAGGTGAAAGGGCAACAATGAAGGAGCCTAGGACGATAGGCAGGAAGTGTTGGCAGCGTATTTAATGTTCTTTCCCTCCAGCGATGTGAAACGGAAATGCCATTTTTGGCTAGTATTTTTCAGGTTCCGTTGCAAATTCCTACCCGTGGTTTTCTTATCACTATGGTAAAATCATATAATTTTTTAGGCATTCTATTGTGTGTGTGTGTATATATGTATGTATACACATATACACTATATATATATATATACATACACACACATGCATATGGAACAATAAATGTTATGAACATTTTGGATTCGAAGGGAATCTTACTGAAATAAATTATACTTGATATTCCATTAATATTTATGTCTGAAAATTTAAAAAGTATGTTGAAATGGCATGGACACGTAGTACGCATGGAGGATAACAGATAGCCTAAGCAAATAATGACCTGTTCACCGGGAGTTAGACGAGATGAGGAGGACGACCCGATTGAAAGTGGGGAAAAGAAAATAGTAAGTGCTATGAAGTAGAGGAATTTAACATCTAACGATGCAATAAAGACGATTGAAATCCAGTAACCTGTGGGCCACTGGAAAACTGATAGATATATGGATAGATAGATAGATATGTAGAGTGATAGGTAGATAGATAGATAGATAAATAGAGAGATAAATAGATAAATAGAAAGATGGATGGATAGATAGATAGATAGCAGCTCATGGCTGCTGAGATCATATGATTTGCAAAGCACAGGATGTGAAGCGAACACTAACACGAGTATTTTGGAACACTGAATGTTTGAAGACGTGCGAGATTTTACAAATAATTCGGTTGATTGTCAAACGCACATTCAGGGATTATTCGTGCCCTGTTACTGACGAGTTGATGTTTATTCCCAGAAGGGATTTCCCAAGGGGTAAATGGTGGCGTGTCCCTCAGCAGTCAGCAGTCAGCAATCGAAAGGGGGGATGAGAGGCTGCAAAGGGCAAAAACAACAACAACAACAACAACAACAACAGCACTACTGTTATTATTACGGCTACCTTCCGGAGCCAGCGTTGTGGCTCGTTAGCTGGCTTTATTGAATGGCAAGGGGACTGAAAATGGACGACACATGTCATGGTGTGTTATTGCTGCTAATCTTAGTTTGTCGTTTTATTTCGTTGGTTTTGAAGTGGCATGGAAGTGGCAGCGACTGGGCTACGTGTCTGAGCCTTGGCTTTTGACTGCCTCTTTCTCACTCTTATTTGCTCTTGTGTTTATTACATTCCAGACAGTGATATAATTGCGATGACTCAGATAAAAGTGTATTTCACCCTAGGTAATACCGGATTAGCGGCCTATGCAAATGAAGCAATGGACACACGACGGCACGCGGTTGTGTATTTAGAGTGCCTTATTTCTGTTCTGTTCTCCCTTTTCTCTACTACTCATTATGACGTTGTGATTAGGACTTGTAATTTTTTCGTATTCTGATGGGAGATGGACAAATGAAACTATGTGCATACAAAATGCATCATGTTTATGATAAAGCGTTTTTACTAAACTCGTGTAGTCATGAAAGCTGAAGAAATAAACTAAATTTATTTGATAATTTGTCCGTTTAGTACCTTCAGCACCAAACCATGAAGACGTACGAGGAAGTGAATGTACAGGTCCACTCATTCTTATTCTCAGAATAAAGTGTAGTTTGTGATAAATTTCGTTTCGACGCTGGTCCCCCCCCCCCCCTTCGGAGGAAGAGACCCCAGTCTAATTTGTAGGAGGCCACATGGAAACCACAGACGGTACGTCCACTTTAGAGAAGAGAAAAATAGCTTATTCCTGCAGGGAGTCGAAGCTGTTTCATCAGTTATCTAACCAGTAACATATTCGCTATGCCATCTAGTATAATAACCAATTAAAACTTAAAAAATGTGTGTAATAGGATGGTTAGAAATTTATCATCCGGGCCAGGTCGGAAGTCTTTTGTTAACAAGGAAATTAATGTTACATGTTGCATAAAAGTCGGCGAGTTTATTCATGAGGTAAGTCGCTGTTAGCTTTTCCAGGATCGTTTTGCTCCGTGAGGGTGAAATGCTGTTGCATTTAAACAGAATATTTACTAAATCTACCACACATCGAGACAGACGACCTGCAGGCTTGTGCCCGCTCTTCACATACAGGATCACGAAGGGAATGTATTCGTGATTGAATAAATGTAGGCCGCTGAATAACTATGTGTGTGCTTTGATCCCACGTTTTGTATGAATTCTGATACATACTGGCCTCACAGAACCTGTCTGCGGGGATGATTTTTCCCTTTACATTCTCTGCAGTTACAGATGCAATGAATGTGAATCGAAACATGTGTGTTTATGCGAGCTTGACGCGATATAACAGTTACAAACATTTTGACGTGTAGTGATGATACTGGGATGGGTCGAGGGTGAAGAGAGTTTTCAATAGACTTGGTTAATTACAACATCACATCTCCCCGGTTATTCCAGTGCCGCCATGGGTTTCATTCATGACAGTGGACATTCCCATGATGCATTCGTTTTATTGCAGTGTCCACTAGAAAGAGATAATGGACGTGATATTGAAGCACTATACATGCATACCTGACGCAAGAGACTCTGCTTAAGGCACTGTGGTTTTGTAACGAATAATATACTGTAGTACAGATTACAGGCTAACGGAATATGACGTCGTGTAGATAGGTAAATATACTGAAACTTCTACGGTGCCATATTCCAGAAAATGTGCCTCGTCGATAACATGACTGTGGAAGCTTGAAATCTCGGAAGATATACTGCTGTGCTGTAACTGTGTCTATTGCTCTATCTGATATGTAATAGTAGGCACCTAGTGCACACCGTCATTCCCGTTTTCCGTGTGTCGGTATCCAGCGTTTTATTTCGATGCCTTGTAGTTAATGTCAGGTTCTTACACTCCACATTTAAAACATGTGTTAGACGTGTTTTTCTTCGGCTCGCAGACTCGCGTATTATGTAACAAATACGTTATTCATTGCACACATGTTTTATTTATCAAGTGAGATAATGGGAAGTGACTAGAGACGACTGGCGTTTTAGTCAGTGAAGTGGCTGAATAGGAAAAGGACAATCGGGGTTCGAATCCTGGCACAGATAGGAAATTCTCTCGTCACCCCCAACGTTCTGGTATCTCCCGAATATGGGCACGCGAGGACAGCTGCTGAAGGAAAGCTTAAAGTTCTGTCTAGCCCCTAAGTGTGGAAGGTTCTGGTCTGCAACACTGTACTATATAAAGATTTGGTGCTGATACACAGCTGAAATTTCGTCACATTACTGGATGCTGCCTGATTATTAAATGTAGATTGTGATGCCAGTATTTCAGGATGGTACTTATTATTTACTGCAGCAATATAATGTAAAAAATAAGCACATACTGAATATTTTAATGCACGACATCACACATGAACGAGAGGAAGCATAACATGAACATACACTAAATTGCCTTAAGGTTAAGATAATGTTACGGTTACATCAGGGTACGCTGCTAAATACTCATTATACTTACTGCTGTGTATAGGAATTAAGTGGTGGCTGGGATGGCGTAGTCGGTTTGGCTGCTCGCCACTAGCTGGACGATCTGAGGATCGAATAACAGTGGGCGGGGATGAGAGGGGGGGTTCCCGGGTGTAGGGGACCGGAGCATGTTGCTCACCACCCACCTCCTTCTAGTGTCCGTTTGCGAATGGGTTCGAGCTATATGACCATCTCCCCTATCTGCCTGCATAGACGTGTCATGGGGTAACCTGTACTATGATAAAATTGAGAGTTACTGTCAAAGTAGAAATTATGTTGGAAGTCGGTCATACACATTACGTGTAAATATCAATTCCAAACTCATGTCCATGTTAAACATTTGTCTCATTTTTTACATCTGATTCTTGTGATGGATTTTTGTTACAATTCAAATCGGAGACCTAAAAAATTCCATTTAATGCCTGAGTCCGTATTGCCTGAGTAATTTACCATACCCATACTTATAAAGAAAATGTTTATGCCTGTGTGTGTATGTACGTCTGTCTGCTTAAAGATCTTGAATAGCATCGAAAGCCTACCCGTTACGTAGTCGTAACCAGACGTAAAGGACATTGGCCACAAGACGGACATTTGAGACGTCAAAACTAGGCGTTCTTTGTGACAGTTATAAATTGAGAGCACAAGTCGAATTTTTTTTATCAAGAATGTCTTGTAACATTCTCTTCGTTGAAACTCCCCCAACAGAGAGTTCGTGATAGCGGCACTCACCCACAAAGAGTTTAAAATTTGTAGGTTTGATATTTGACCAAAGTAATTTATGATGGAAAATTACTAATTTACTCAGTTAATGAAATGTCCCTACCCTTAGAAATTGATAAATCAAACTCACAAGCGCCTAATATGTTTTACTGCGTCGTTTTTATTTATTTTCTTCCCCTTTTTATGTAAAATAAGTGATTACATTATATTTGTGACCATTTTATTATTAGGACAGACTTTCCTTTGGTTAACACTGATGTATTCAGTATTATATCTTTGTGAATGTTTTTCATAACTGAATGTTACATGTTTAGTACACTCATGCTCTCCGAACAGGGTATCTCCAAATATCAGAAGTGATTTGACATGATGCATTCAGTCATGTCATGAACACTGGAGTTTATAACAGACTAAACACAAAGGTGCCCATTTTTCCTTCTATTATTTACCTCAATTATCGTTCTACAATTGTTACCGACAACGAATGTCATCATTTTTTCATAGCAATAAAATATATACAGACTGAAGCCTTTAGTACTGGCTTAACAAAGGCTTCGCAGAAAAAGAGCAGTTTTAATAAAATGATGTCATTTACTGTAATCCACGCGTAGGGCCGTGGACTGCCTGGATGCTACAGATAATGGACAAAAGTGACCGACGGATTTCACGCCGTTATCTGAACAACTATTTGTTAAAACACATGCACACGCTGACATAAAAGTGCGACGGCTGGCACTAATTTCGTAGCCCTAGTGTATGGCGAAACTGAAATTTGAATGGTGACGCTTTTGTGGTCAATACGAAGAGGATTGGTATTTGTGGTATAGAGAACTGGAATTTTTCAGTGCCTCTATTTTCGAAAGAAGAAAGAGCACACTATGCCGATGAGTTTTTTTTTTAAAGGGAAGATTTGTAAACTGATGGCCGATAAAAGCTTTTTTTTCAGACTTTGTAGACGCATAAATATTTGAGAACTTAAACTGAGTAGCGGTTTTACGAAGTCATATTTCACAGAGTTACGTAATGTGAATTTTGAAAATAGATACAGCACAGATTTTCAAAGGTGTAAAATAAATGAATAAAGAGAGACCAACTTGATGTCACTTGTTTTATTATTTCATTATTTACTGCTCAACTTGTTACGCGTTACGCACGTCACGACTAAACACTCGCCACTAAATAAGTACGCTAATGCATCAACCTCTATCCTTACAGAGCAATATAACCCATGAAATAACTCAACAAATAAGTCCAAGCTCCTGAGGATGGATGTATTAACATCCGAAACAAGTTGAGCAGTAAATAATGAAATAATAAAACAAGTGACATCAAGTTGGTCTCTCTTTATTCAACTATCAAGATGATGCACGGTCCAATAAACATAAGGTGTAAAATAAAATTTCTGATTCAAATCCTGCGATTATGTGATAGGAAATGCAAGTTAATGATTCACGGTGAAGGGATGTGTGAGTTTCTCAATTATCACACCAACCACTGCACACATATAAAATTTATAAAATTTAAGCATTAAAACATTAAAAACACTCCGACATGTTACGGTCCTAGGAACATCATCAGGGGGCCATATCGTCCTTGATAAAGTCACATTATAAAAAGTCACATTAATTTCGCTGTACCAGTTGTGTATTGTGGCAGCATGCCGTGTTGTGTAATGTTATGTTGCGAAGAGTGCCCTGCTACGGATGTGCATTCTGTGCTTCGTTGCAACGCACTCTTCGCAACATAACATTACACAACACGGCATGCTGCCACAACACGCAACTTGTACAACGAAATTAATCTGTGACTATATACAAACTTGTTGTTATAATAGTGTTTTTTTTTGTGGAAAGAAGCTGTACTTTTCCATCAGTTTGGCAAACATTATTACAATAATTCTACATTAAAATGTTAGCTCATTTGGATGGGTGCATTATATTGTACAATAATGCGAAGTGGTGTGCCCTTAATTAGCTGCCACAACATGAAGACGTATGGGAGTGCAAAGGTATAGCTCCACACAATCTTATCCTTGGTAAAATAATAATGGATTACGCAGCCTTCCGTCCTTTATACCGATCCCTACAAAGAATGAAATATCCCCGTTTCTGTGAACTGTGCGGTGTTAGAAGCCGAGAGTGTTCCGTCGTAAATAGCTGTCACTAAAACTCTGGTTTCTGAAAATGTGTACGCCTTACACAAAATCCAAGCAATATGTATCCCAGTCACGACTGAGAAAGGACATGATATTAAACTTGCCAGTTAATAGACTCGTAAAAGTTGGTCTTGCAAATTGGAGTCATTAAGGTGGGTTACCAGCAGAAGCTGAGGAGGGTAGTAAGCGAGATGTATTGGGGTAGGGGAATGGGGGAGGGTTATTTTATGCTACCCGAAATTTTGAAAAAAATTTCTTCACCCCACAAGGAAGATCTTTGTTTTACGCAGATTTTCCAAGACCCGGTTATGCCCACTGTTAACCTGTTCACATCATGAATACTGACAACTTTCTGTATGTAAATTCAGTAGCTGTAGCCAACATGAATACTACACTTACCTGGAGTTAAAATTAATTGGCAATTGTGTAGCACAGTAAGACGGCACTTTTTAGGAGAACAGTGATTCCACTTAAGAGGCCGAAAGGCTTCCATTAGAAATTAAAACTAATGGGATATTTTATGTGGTTTTGATTTTGAAAAAAAAACACATATCGTAGAAAAACACTTCAATGGAATCACATTTCCTTTCTCAACACTTGTGAGGTTTAGTTTTTATCTTCATGTTAATTTTTAGTGTCCTTACCCCTTTCGTGTACCATCCCGCTTTCTTTCCGAGTGAAACTTAAAACTATGGCTTGTGTAATGTGCTATTGGAAGTCGGACGCAGATGATAGAAATGTAAACAAAATATTAATTTCAAAAGAGCTACTGAACTTGAAAGCAGAATAAATAGAGACGGAAGTAATCAGTACGTAGAATGCAGAATGAAACAAAGGACATTTCTTTGAAGTAAAGAAGGCATACTGGGAAAGTAATCCTCCGCAGCAAATAATATATTGAGAAAAGTAGGTTTCATTCTACTCGATTAAAACGCATATGATAAAATTTGTAATGTGCAGTTGAAATGTGGTTGTGTGCTCGCTTGTTTAACAAGGTAAGCAATTTGCACCATCCATGATATTCTATATTGATAGATGCTTACACGGTGACCACTTCTTTCTCTCACGTGGCGCGTACCAGGAAGATGAATTTATGTTTCCATGTAATTTGCGAATATCGTTGGTCCACGAAGTGTAGAAATGCGACTATGAACTTTAGAGATTGGCGTGAGAAAGATGAACAATGAACTGAGGAAAGTTTTGGAGTATGAATATAACGAGTGTAAAGAAGCTAGTAACTGTGACGTTAACAGCTTTATCACAGCGGAAAAATAAATTTGATGTCCTGTGAGTTGCCTTTCTATTCTGGGGTTTTGGTGGGTTTTGTTGTGGAGGCTACACTTAATCTAATTGATTTGTTCAGAATCTTTATTATCTCAATCTTCGTGTTTGTACCGTGCACCAGTGACGATTAAAACACTTAATTATCCAACAGATGCACAAATATATAATTCGTAGATACAATTAGAATTATTATGAAGTATTTAAAAATATTTAAAATTGCTCCAAAATGTTTCGGATCACAAGGGATTCATTATCAGGGAGCTCTATACAGTGCTTGGCTAAAATTACAGTAATGGTTCTATCGTGTCCGTTGATATGCCTCTCTAGACTGTGCAGTACACACACGCACCACAGGCAAATATGCTGCCATAACACCGACTAAGTCCATATCAACGGACACGATAGAACCATTACTGTAATTTTAGCCAAGAACTGTATACAGCTCCCTGGTGATGGATCGCTTCTGATCGGAAACATGATGGAGCAATTTCAAATATTTTTAAATATTCTATAATAATTCTAATTGTATCTACGAATTATATATTTGTGCATCGGTTGGATAATAAAGTGTTTTAATCTTTATTATCTCAGTTACATCTACTCTATCTTCAATATCGCAGTATATCTGACGTATTATTTTTTACTGGCCACGACCGTCTCATATGATAGGATAAACACAAATTTCGCGCTCTTAAACTGAGCCATTTATAGCTGTGATTTCCACAGTTAACTATTCAGTTGCAACGTTCGCGCATATTGTAGCCCTAATATGGTACTATGAACTCACAGTTTCTCTGAATGTTCGCGCATGAATTGGAAATATTTTAAGATGGAGCTTGGCAGATTTTATTGGCAAAGTACGACGCTGCTCAGCAACTGAAATCATAAATACGCATTATTTCATTAATGTTTTATAGACTACTGACATGTGGCGCCACTATCCTGAACAAATCGCTCACATTCTCAAACCAAGCGCGTATTTCATGATAGATAATGACCTTGTAATATTTTAAATACGAATATATATGTCACATTTTCTCTCTTAATTCTTAATAAATCCTGTGGTGTTAAGTTCCATATATGTTGGTATGGTGATTAAATCAGTATCCGGCCTTGTGAATGTAGTTGATAGAGAGCTGTCAGGACAGATTGGACTGGGTGTCAGCCTGTGTCCCGTCCTATAGCTACAGAGTGCTGCACAACATAGAAGAAATTAATAGTCCACGTCCCAAGCGGGTTTCGAAACCCCAACCGCAGTATTCAGGAGCAGGAAACGGCACACTTTTAGACCGACAACACGCTGTTTTAGTTATGGATTAATAATTAACGTAACGATTTTAATGGACTTTAGCTGCTAGCAATAACTATTCTTATACTTATATTTGGGACGGATAAGGTACCACAAGTTCTTGGAAATTCACCCTGTTTCTGTGTTTTCCGTGAAAGAGGAAAGGTGGACAGTCATTATTTTGAATATTACCGCCCATGTTTCTCCGTGTGGTTA
>Ga0136643_10018964_pt1 | contig 10387 bp, 6 predicted proteins | sample TergutLab28metaG_FD_96883 | JGI IMG/M metagenome (GOLD analysis project Ga0136643, IMG submission 96883) | Labiotermes labralis P1 segment gut microbial communities from Petit-Saut dam, French Guiana - Lab288 P1 (version 3) (version 3) | ecosystem: Host-associated > Arthropoda: Insects >... | reverse complement strand
ATAGAGACAGGTGGCGGACGCTTGTGAGTGCGGTAATGAACCTTCGGGTTCCGTGAAATGCGGGGAATTTCTTGGCTAGCTGCAAACCAGTTAGCTTCTCAAGAAGGACTCTGCACCATGGAGCAAGTAAGTAAGTGAGTAAGTGTTATAGCTCTACGCATATACAAGCTCGGCGCCAGAGGGGGTGGGTGGTTAAAGCCATGCCCCGGCCGCTCGACCACCGGGAATGATCCGGTACCCATTGTATAGGAGACTATTTGGGCCTCGGGCCCGGTCTGGACGGGTAAGGAAAACCTCACCTCCACCGGTTTTTGAACCCCAGACCGTCCGGCTCGTAGCGATGCGTTCTTCGTTGTGAACATGAATTAATATCAAAGTGCCTAGTTTATTTGCACACTTTAAGAAATTCTCTCCGAAAATTTAACTCAGACGGGGCTGTTACATCTTTAAAAGTTATGTCACCTGCGCACGTCACGCAGGCATATCGGGGAGTAGATTTACAGCTCCAGTGGTTTTTAAACTCGGCACTAAATGGGGACTAGTGGTCAGCTTCAGGCTTCGGCCGCTTTACCTCAGGGAAAGCTTCCCCGTTACCTAATTACTAGGAAGGAGGTTGAGCCCTAGGGTTGGTCTGGGCGTTTTGGCGACGACAAAAACCTTTTGCCTCTGCCGGGAATCGAAGTACGATCCCTTGTCTTATGTCCAGCCAGTAGCCTTGGACACTACACCGATTATCCTATCCGGGCTTACGTCACATCACTATAGGTATTTCAATTCAGTTTACGTTAACAGTGATTACAGAACTCAAGGTGTGATGGGATCCGTGAAAAAGTACCGGTGTGGTGCATAGTTAATGAACGACTTTGGGTAAATCATTTGTAGTGCTACAGAAATAATTAGGGATGCCGTAAATGATATAAAACTCAAATTACGGAACAATGTAACACGATTTGTCCCAGTCACTTCTCGCACGACATTTCCGTACAGCTACTCACGTACGGACGCAATTTCATTCCACTCCGCCAATCAGTACGTGGGGAATCAGTTGCGCTCATTGCTTCTTTCCCTCCCTTTGTCAGCAGAGAAACCCCAAGCCGAGTCCCAATAATGCAATCAAGACACGGGGTGATGAGACGAGACGGACCGCTGCACGCAAGTACAGGCAGGTACACGCAGAATACGTGTGCTAGGTTTCTCCGCCACTTCATGTCAACACTCTGACGGAGAGCGGTGAGATTCTCAAGCGTGCTGCTGAATATCTGAGTTTTCTGGAATGTGACAAAAATGTCTGTATGAAGTATGGGGATGGTCTGCAGTTGCGTTGTTGACTGGCAACTGGTATTAGTTGGATTTTGGGAGCCTTGGATGACACGAAAATTAAAAATGGAAATATCATTATTATGTTAACTGAAGAATAAAAAAACCAACTAGATGCCACTTGATATTTTATTGTACTTCTTATAGGCTCAACATGTTTCAAGCATTACTATGCCCATCATCAGGAGCTCGCGTCTATGATGTTGGGTACACCTCACCTCCAACCTACAGCAAACCAAGAACGACATGACCAATGTGGTAAACAACATCATTGTCATGAGCTCCTGATGATGGGCATAGTAATGCTTGAAACATGTTGAGCCTGTAAGAAGTACAATAAAATATCAAATGGCATCTAGTTGGTTTTTTTTATTCTTCAGTTGTCACAATGATGCACGGTCCAATAAACATCAGATTCATTATTATGTTCTTTGATTATAACGACGTTGTGAAGTCGACATTAACATATTGCAAGAGTATACAGTACTTGTTCTTATAACAGGAATATGGCGACAACTGAAACACGAAACCTGCATATTTCACCCTGGTTAAGCTGTAGCATGAAGTTAGTCATGTCTCTATTCGTATTCCTTGTCAACTAACTAGCCAACCAACCAACCAACTAACTAATCAACCAACCAGATAACTAACTAACGAAAGAGCGAATCTACCAAACATCCAACTCCGTGGAGCGGAGTTCTTCCTGAGAAGCTAACAAGTCAATAAATACCACATTCACAAGTGCCGGCCACCTTTTCCTATCCTGAGCCATATCAATCCAGTCAACGCTCCCCATCCCACTTCATGAAGATCCTCCCACCTACGCCTGGGTCTTCCAAGTGGTTCTTTCCCTCAGGTTCCTCATCAAAACTCTGTATACACCTCTCCTCTTCCCCGTACGTGCTACATGCTCCGCCCAACTCATTCTTCTCAATTGGATCACCCGAACAATATTGGGTGATGAGTACGGATCATTAAGCTCCTAATTATGTAGTTTCCTCCACTCCCCTGTCACCTCGTCCCTCTTATGCCCAAATATTCTCCTCAGCACCTTATTCTCAAACATCCTCAGCCTAAGTTCCTCTCTCAATGTGAGCGACCAAGTTTCACACCCATACAAAACAACAAGCAAATTTATAGTTCTGTTAATTTTAATCTTTAGATTTTTGGATAGCAAACTGGAAGACAAAATATTCTGCACCGAATGATAGCAAGCATTCCCTGAATTCAATCTGCTCTTAATTTCTTCATGAATGGAATTTTGAATCGTTAGGCTTGTTCCCAAATATCTGAAATGTTCCAGTCTGTCAAATGATTTACTACCTATTTTTAAGATGTAATTAGGTCCTGAATGCTGGTTTCTAGACATGATCACATACTTCGTTTTCTCAGCATTTACTTCTAGAACAATCTCCTTACTAGCGACTGCTAACGCTTCTGTGTTTTAATTTACAGTATATGTGCTTCCACCCAACATATTACCGTCATCAGCATAAACCAGGAACTGGTGTGTACCATTTAATTCCAAGCACTCCTGGTTTGCCTGAACCTTCCTAATGGAGTACTGTAGAGCAAAGTTCAAAAAACAACTCGCCTCACTTGGCGCAGTCCTTATCTTTTTCTATAACAGTCTTTATTTTTCGGTACAAAAATGAAAATATATAGCTCATGGTTTTCCACTACGTTTTTCTATGCAGACCGCATTTTAAGAAACAGATACCAACAGATATAACTAACTTCATCATGGGTTCACGGAAGATGCACCTTCACAAATTTGTACCGCAACAAAACCGCATCCTGCACCCCGCAAATTACACCGCGTCTTATACCAAAAACGATCATCCTTAAGCAATTACATTTCATGTACATGGTTTTAACCGTTGCTCTGTTTTGTTTTAAACACAAAAAAGGATATATTCCTGAAACAAACCAAACAAATATAACTGCCGAAATTCATCATTCTCTGAGTACCGTGCTTATACATAGAACATTATTATTCACCGCATTCTTGAGGCAGTTGCCACCGGATGTCACAGCTGACGCTGTCTTTCTGTGCAATAAACTGTCGTTCTCACTGGCTCAATAAATGGGACAGCCTGTAGTTTATATGACTTGGCCCATGAATACCACGTCCACTCTATAGCAAGCATACTAACCACTGTCAGAATTCATTTGCCTGACAACAACCTGTTCGGGTTTCTATCCGCACAGGAATGTCCGAAACATGTAGGAAAGTAACACCACAGATAATTATAAAATTAAGTCCACGGAACAGAGAACGGCGGATTATAAACTTCTTCTCTGAGTATCGTAACAATTTAATAATGACTTGAAAGTACACACAACGTAACAATTCGTCAAAAGCATTAATCAATCATGTATTGCACGGTAGACTTCCTCGAGGGATCTGGGTCTGACTGACTGGTTGGAGGTGTATAACAGAAGTCCTCCTGTAGCTGGCCCTCCCGGGGCGGGCACAATCTGACTGGCAGGTTGTCTGTTCTCTCCCCGGGGGTGGATAGAGCTCCGCGGGAAGCTGACAACCCCAGCGCAGAGCTTAGTCTTCTCCAACCGATCTGGAAACACTCACTCTAACAAATATCCGCTTGTCACTTTGAAGTACCTGCGCCCTTAAATGCCTTTCCCTCTGCTTTCTTTTTCTATGGCCATCTAATTACAGGGAAAGACGAAAAATGTACAAAAGTCTTCCTTGGAAAGTATCAAGGGTAAAGGCCATTTGGCACAAGAAGGTGTAAATGGAAAGACAATGCTAAACTGATGTTAAATACATAGTGCGAAGACTGGGTTCAGGACAGGGCTCAGGGTGAGGGGGTCTTTTGTATACGGTAACGTGTATAAGGATATATAAAAGGAGGAAATTTTCTGATTAAACTATCAGGTAACCATGAAATGCTTTTCTACATGGAGTAGGAGAGGCTACCAGAATTGATCAATATTTTACTCTTCCTTTTATACAAATTCCCTTCCATTCCATTCCTATCAATCTATGGCGCTACAGCCCCTTCTGCCCTTCGCCTCGCTCAGAAGGTGCCTCTATTCCTCCACTCTTCTCTGTCTTCTGCTCGTTTAATCCATCCTCGTATTCCTAGAATCTATGATGTGTCCCTCCGGAAGACGTCCTCCCATTTTGTTCTTGGTTTTCCCACTACTTTTGTATTAAGAAATTTCACATTAAGAACCCCTTTTTAGGGTCCTTTCATCTTCCATTCTTATAATATGACCCGTCCATTCTTGTATTCTAATTTCAATATCGTCTACGATATTTAGATCTTAGTATAAATTATAAATTTCACCATTCCGTCTAGCATGCCATCGTCCGTTATAGTGTATTGGGCCATAAATGCTTCTTAAAATTTTCCTTTCAAATGTACATAAAATTTGTTCTGTCATTCGTATTAGGTTTCAGATTAAACTTCCAAAACACAGTACTGGCTTGATTAATGTTTTATAAAATCTTATTTTATTACTTCGGTGGCTTTGTTTAAATCTAAATACAGTTTTCAGACAGGCTTTTTTAGCAGCTAGGATTCTAGCTTTGATTTTTTCTGTTTCATCATTAGTATTAGTGATTACAGTCCCAAGTATTTAACGCACCTAGCAATGCCAGTGTCATGATCTCTGCCAAAATTTCGTTTATTCTTCTTGTTCTACTATTTATCATTGCTTTTGTTTTCTCGACACTGATGTTGAGTCCTACTTCTTTGGTTAATACAAATATCAAAGTATTTTGCTGCCTTGTTACTGAAGCCGGTTTTTCTGCAAATTATTAAGATAACAACTTGCGATAACATAGCAGTACGCAGGCCAAGTCTGTCTTCAAACTTCAGAAACATGCAAATGAACGAGAAAATGAAAAAAAGAAACGTAAACCAGTCGTCCATCCGCATAACCACAGAACTACACTTCCTGTAGATTTAATGACGCTCTGAAATCACTTAAGAAAAGTCCCCAGCTTATAAAACCTAACATAATGACCGTTTTTACAAGCAATTTTAATACCTTCTACAAAGCAGTGAACTTAATTTTTCCAGCAATACGCAGAAATGTCTACTAGTCCGAAGTACTGTATATTTGAAACTATGTGTAACGCTGTGGGCCATCAGACCATGATGTCAAAATAAAGAAGTTAAATAATATTGACACACCAAGACAATCCAGTGAAACCCAAATTATAAGAAAATTTAAAAACTATTCTAAAACAAAATTTAAGATTAATCTGAGTTACGAAAGGTGGGAAAATATCTTTTGCGAAAATGATGTTAATATAATATTCAGTAAGTTTCTTAACAGGCATCTAAGGATTTTTTACTCTAGTTTTACTAAAAGAGAAATACATATTAAACCTAAAGGCAACACTTGGATGACAACAGGTATGAAGATCTTATGTATTCACAAAAGAGATCTTTGTCTGCATTGTAGGAACAGTAATGATACAAACTTCAAGAGCACTACAAATTATACGGCAAAACTTTATCGTGGAAAAATCACATTGATCAATTAACGTCTAAATTGAGCTCTGCCTGTTATGCTGTCAGAAATGTTAAAGCTATCATGTCACAAGAAACTTTAAGGATGATCTAGTTTTCCTACGTACGGTCTATTATGATTTACGGTATAATTTTTTTGGGGAGGGGGTGGGGGGCAACTCGCCCTACGGTATTCATATTTTTAGGATCCAAAAAAGAATAATCAGAATTATTACGAATTCAAGAAATATAGACTCTCGTAGGAAACCGAGTAAAAACCCCAAAATTTTACTTTTAAATTCACTGTTTATATTTATGATTATTTGTACCAAAAAAAAGATCAATATAAATCAAATCAAGATTCATAGCATTAACACTAGATACAGCATTCATCGTCACCCTCCAACATAAAATGTAGCAACATTTCAAAAGAGTAGCCTACTATTTTGGAATTAATTATTTCAGTCAGCTTCCGTCTAGTATAAAAAGCCTGTTTAATGAGATGAAATTATTTAGACCATCCTTTATAAACTTTCTTCTTTCCAATTCATTTTATCCCATACATGAATATTTTAACTGAAACAATAATTAATGAATTTTGTCTCACATAAATTATTTTCTTTGCAATTATGTTATTTTATTATAACTATTTATATATTAATAAATAATATTATATCATACTTCAAATATTTATATGTAATTGGAGCTATAATTTATAGACTTTCGTCTCACATAACGTATTAAACTTGGTAATCACAAATTGTTAAATACTCGGTAATGCTGACATATAGTTGTTTTATATATATATATTTATTTATTTATTTATTTATGACAATTGCTAATTATCAGCAAGCATTTATTACTGATTATTTATTTTTCATTATTATGATTATTTATTTATTTATGTGACTTACTGTGCAATCTGTTGACTATTTCTATATCCATACGGTTTTGTAACCTTGGTAAGGATCCATGGAATGTGAATAAATGAATGAAAAAGCGAAGTTCTGTCTGTGTGTAACACCCAGTACAACGGTATTTACAATTCTGAGTTAAGCACAAACCCTCATACATTTCTTGAACAACTTTGAAGCAACGTTACTTATTCAGCTTGCATAAGGAATTATGTCTGTCACTGTGGAGAGTAGACACCTGGAATCATTTTAAACCGATTCTTAATATTCATGCTTGCTACACTGACAGACAAGAAAAAGTCTCGTTGAAAGGTAATGGAGTGAATGGAAGTGGAGGAAGGAAAAAATGAAGACAGGAGATGGAAGAATCTGAGTATGCCAAAATGACGTTCCTTTGAGAAATGGGATAGATGACTTGCTGGGAGAATCACTGTGACATATGAGTGTGACTTACATTATATGGATATCATGTGGTTTGTACAGACGTGAAACGCGTACAGAATTTTAGTCTGTAAATGTGAAGGGAAGAGGCGAAATGGAAGACCTAGGTGTAAAGGGATGAGTGATACTACAGGGAAGATTATAATAAAAAATCCGTCGTGAATGAATAAACAAGAGAGATATGCTGTGTGGTGGTGGTACGTATGGTGTACGTACCAACATTTTAGCAAACACCATCTTTTCATTCATGGAGAAATTTTTATGGATCATTTGTTTCCTGAAAAAAATCTTATAAATCTGAATTTAGTACTGTACATATTTCTAATATTATGCACCCATTAGTGCATCTTTAATAAGTTAATTTATTGCTGCTAAAAACCTATTACTTAAAAGTAGGTATTCTTAAGCTAAATTTGTATTTTAAGTTCACTTTATTTGACTGGATGACCAAGTTATTTGCGCACTCTTTGGTTTCCTTTACGACCCTTCTGAAGGACAAAAAAGAAAGCATGGAAGTCGCATTCATTGCTTATGTAATTACCCTGTCTACAAATATTGATACTTTCTGCAATGTGATAACTAGCCTCACCACATAATGTTAAAAACACATTTTGTCAGCTTCTTAGAATCCTTGGTTCGCGTAAAGAAAAGACGTGAGGTGTTGTGTGCTTCTATGGGTTTCGCGTTGGGAATTTTCTAAGTTTGTTCTCCTCTATGACTACGAGGGTGAGCAATGTCCACTATTCCACCAGACCTTAGGTCACTGCTTCCCATAATGTCCCCATTATTTTCATTTTTAGTGATATTTCACTCAGACTTATTCCTGTAGACATATACAGCTCTTCACCTTCAGTCGTAACGAATACACTTGTATAAATAGTGCTATTTAGAATGCAAAACTAATACAGGTTTACAATGGTTCTTAGAAATGGCTTAACGCTTGTTCAGTATAAGCTCATTCCTCCAAATACTACCTTATTAAAATGCGCATATCCTGGTTTGTTTTCTACATCGTAGTACAAAGCGATAAAGCTTTGCTGGCGTAATTAAATAACTTTACTAAAATAACAATTGTACAGAAAGTTTCTCAAAGTAAATGTTTCATTTAACGCCGCATTGTAATAAGTATCTGGTAAGATAAATAAGTCTTTGTAACAGTCAAGAAAACGCTGTACAATACAACAGTCTTTAAAGCGAATGTTACTGTTGTCTGTCCTCTTTTTCTTTTTCCTTGTGAACCATAAGCCGACACAAGTGGGTGGAGACTCCTTTCAAAGTGCACTTAAAATTCGTGTTTAATGGAGCAGACACATGGCTTCAAGAAGGCTGGGATAGCAGAGTGCCTGTTTACACTGCGGAAGGATGGAGCCGCCTGCCCCAACCACGACACCGCGTTGGACCGGATTCTTCACTTCCGGTTATTGCCGTGTTAACTCGAGTGCTTTAATTCGTCGTAATTAAAACAGGAGAAAAGAAGATAAAGCAAGAGGAGCATCTTCAGCCTAAGATGTAAAACAGGGATGTCCAAACGCTCTCTACTACATTTTCGGAACATAATTTTGACGAATGACGTGCAAACCTTTTATCCTCAATGCTATTACAGGTTCACAAACTGATAAGCCAATAGAACTGCGAGTTGTGTTACTAGTGCTTATTCAAATACTTCCCATTAGGGCCAGTACAGTACTGTACGGGCGGCAAACGGAAGAAAGGAAATGCGTACCAATCAGGGAATTGCTATGATTTCACATATCGATATACAAACCTCTTACAGTGCGAACTATTTAAAGACTACTTGCAACATAATGTTCTACCCGCTATAACATTTAAAAGATTAATTTCTTTTACAGGATGTGTTTGTGTTTTGTATGCTTCTCAGGATAGCGATTGTTTATTTAAACAACGTTCACTGAATGGTTCTTATAAAGGAGGCGGATTTTATTCTCTGTGAAGAACCAACTGAACCTTTATAACACCGTAAATTCGGACAGGCAGACTGACCGACATTTGCAAAAGAAGGTCGAGTTCGCCTCCAAATGTTTGAAGTTCCTGAGCGCTTTCGTAGGGACAAGTCATTCTTTACAGCGACGAACCTGGCACAGAGACTCAATGAACATTGCACTTAAGAAATTCTGAGAAGTTTTACAAAGTTCGATGTAGTGGTATTTTTTTTAATACAATTTCAGATTCAAATCATAAAATTAAATTTATTCACAATATCAGAAAAATGTTTCAGCTGGCGTTATTAAGAAAGCTGTCAAATTTTGATATAACGGAATTAAAGTACATATCACCAGCTTCGGAAGAGGATTCAAATTTGAGTGCTCGTGACACTTCAGAAGAATGTAGCTTGTGCAGACCTTTTTAAAACATGTTAATCATGACTCTGAAATAAACTATAAGAATACATGTTTCTTCTTTATAGAAACTTCAATATAATCTTCCCAAGAGGCACAAACATTTGTCCCGGGATACGATCACGCCCTACAAAAGGGACCACTCCCATCATATTAACCCCAGCAGAGCGTGACACAGACACACTACACCAATCTGATACCAAATAAACACAACAAAATCACGACCATACGCAATAACACATGATACAGCAAATACAGTTTCAATACTGGTAGTCCCATCTAGCGCACGCACACACACACACACACGCACACGCACACACACACACACGCACACACACACACACACACAAAAGAAGAATCCAGCTGGTCATGACCTCTACATAATCGCCATCAAATCCACTACTCACACGGAGGAGCATGAGTGAATAATAATACGTGTTTAACGTATAAAGCAACTACGTATACAGTGCAAAGAGTGCCCATTTCCTTGCAAATGTCAGCTTCATGTATCTGCAAAACGCTGGTAAATAACAACATACGATCCCATTCAAAATTACAGCGTCCAGCGTGGCACACAATGCAGCCAGTACAGTATTTTTCCTTCATTGGCTAGCTTTGCTTATATGTGTCTCTAATATCAAGTCTACTCAAACCAAACTGAACTCACAGCACCTTTCTTCCGTTATTTGTGAGCGATTCTAGAACGAATGCAAAGCGAACGAATGTTAACTATAATACTTGAAACTAATGCGAACTGTGCGCAAAAGGTACAATATCCCATTTGCGAAATAAAAGTCCCTACTCTAATTATAGCGTCCATTCGATTCCACGCAAAGCAAGCGATTCATGTTCAGGCCTGTTCAGGCCTACT
>Ga0136643_10018962_pt1 | contig 10387 bp, 5 predicted proteins | sample TergutLab28metaG_FD_96883 | JGI IMG/M metagenome (GOLD analysis project Ga0136643, IMG submission 96883) | Labiotermes labralis P1 segment gut microbial communities from Petit-Saut dam, French Guiana - Lab288 P1 (version 3) (version 3) | ecosystem: Host-associated > Arthropoda: Insects >... | reverse complement strand
TTTTCCATTGTTCAAAACAGTTCTGGAACTCTTGCAAAGTGATAGCCTTCAGTGCCTCCGTCGTTTTCTCCCTCACCTCCTCTACATTCTGAAAACGCTTTCCTTTAAGGTTCCTCTTCATTCTTGGAAACAGGAAAAAAATGTGATGATTTTGGACAAAGTCTGGATTAGTTTTCAGCTGATCTTTCATTTCACGGCACACATCCAAACGATTGGCTGTCTGATCCTTCGAGACCAAGAGAGGAACGAATTTCGCAGCAACTCGTTTCATGTGAAGTTCTTCTGTTAAAATTCGTTGACATGAGCTCCACAAAACTCCAGTCAATGCTTCTAACTCGTCGAATGTTCGACGACAATCAAACATTATCGCATCGCGAATTTTGTTAATGTTTTCGTCGGTTCTGCTTGTTGAAGGACGCCCAGATCGCGGTTTAGTCTTCAAGTGACAAGTCACCAAGTTTGAACCGAGGAAACCATTCGTAAACTCTTGCCTGGCTCAAAGCTTCTTCTTTAAAACCCTCTCGAAGCATTGTGACAGATTCTGCTGCTGTTTTCCCCAAAAGGAAAAAACTGATGCAAGCACGTTGTTCTTTTAAGTCTGCCATCGAAAAATCGACAAAAACAATGACAGAGGCTCAAGAAAAAAATCACACGGACCCTATAGACCTTTCCTCAAGGACGCCGCTTGGCCAATTGATGCGGAGGGCAGTCACGTGCACGCACCAAGCGGGAGCAGACGGAAGTACCGCCCCTCTCCCCTCCATAAAAAAATTCTCGTTATTTTTGGGTCCCCCCAGGTATATTGGTCTTTATGAAAAGTACCCCTTATTCTTGTCATCTTTTGTTGAAACTTGAAATTTCTAGACAGATTTTCGAAAAATTCTCAAATATCAAATTTCATTAAAATCCGTCGAATGGGAGCCGAGTTTTTTCCATTCGGACAGACAGACATGACGAAGCTAATAGTCAGTTTTCGCAATTTTGCGAACGCGCCTGAAAACGACAGAAGCTGCTGTACTTAGGGACGCTAGCATTAAAAATCCGAATTAACCAGTGAAGCTCGTGACAACAAATACTTTCCGAAACTCATTCTTGTTACAGGTACTTCAGTGTCTGTAAGTCGGATGTCAGTTAATATTATGACTGATTTCTCTGGATTTATTCAACAGTACTATGCAAACAAGTGGGCCGGGTAGCTCAGTCGGTATAAACACTGGCTACGGGCTGGACGGTCCGGGGATCGAATCCCGGTCGAGGCGAGACTTTCCGTACCTGTCCAGACCGGCCCTGGGGCCCTCCAAGTCTCCAGTGCAATGGGTACCGGGTCTTTCCCGGGGGTAAAGAGCGGCCGGGGCGTGACGCTGGTCCCTCCATCCTTCTAGTGCCGTGGTCAAGAAAGAGTAGAGCTATACCTCTACTCCCCCTATGGGCCGTACGGCCTGTACACAGCCTCAGTGCCAGTACAAGAGTGCAATTAACCTTTACCTTTACTATGTAAACAATAATTCTGGTTAAACACGTCGAATAACAAATGATAAGTGTGCGGGTAACAAACCAACTAGATGTCACTTTTGTGTAATACTTTATTTTCTCCTTTATAAGTTGCTCAACATGTTTCGGGCAACTATGTGTCCATCTTCAGGAGTTGACGACTGAGTAGTGTTTTCGCCACGCGTTGGTATTGTGCCGTGGCTGCAGTAAGGCTGTCAAAACCGGTTGGCAGGTAGTGTGTCCATTATGGAGTTCGTAGCACCAAATGATAAAAGAGTTATTACTGTTGAAGCATGGTTAAGAGAATCTTAAAGAAAAGTTGTGGAATGCTTTTACTACCACAGGAATAACGAAGTCGTGTGGTAGACTGTTGTAAACATGGGAATGAAAATTCAAGTATCAAAAAAGCAGTTTAATTTATTTAAGAGCTGAGCGACTATAACATCTCCATGAAGAATCTGCTCCATGGAGTTAGTACGAGGCTTAGATACACAATTAAACAAAAGCAGAGGCATTTAATTAAAGTCTAAACCCCAAAATATTTCAACTTTACCCAGATGTTGACTTTACTTCGCCCTACCTCGAAACGTTATAAGATGTTACCAAAACAGAAACGACGCACGTGCTTAGGATGACGTTCCTCAACGCCCATTCTTTCTCTCGCACCCTCTGTGTAATCAGGAAGATCCATATTTTCCTCTGGAACTACCATCATCTCCTTCACACATCTCTGGCACAATTGTCCTCTCTACCCCCATACACTTCAACCTCTTTGTTTCACTAACACTGTCTGCCTCATTCAGCTCACGTTGCCGATCCAACCCTACGCCACCCTGTCAGTTATATCTCTTCTCCTCTTCCTCCCGCAACTACCACCCCAGCGCCAGTGAGCTCAGAAGCTAACATGGGAGGGTAGGAAGAAATACGGAAGAGAGGGAGGTATTACAAAGGATTATATATAGCTGGAAGCCCTATTTGCGAAACTTAGCCATAATCTCAACAATTACCATCCCTGAACACATCTATCCAAACTTACGATTATCAAGTAAGCTGAACGGTAATTAAGATTCGACTGTAATGTAAACGTCTGAGTTCTTATTCAGTGTGGAAGCAGCAGTCTCCCTTCATTATGACAGATGTGGAACAAGGAATGTCATGAGAAATGAATATAGGCTTCATCTATTCAGTGGTTCGAGTACATAAATCCAATTACAGCCTTCCTAAAAACTACACAAATCGGGAGCTTCTGTTGGAATATCTTTACTTGCAGTGCTGAGAGCTAGTTTATCACAAGACAGAGTTATATGACTAAAACAAAAAGGCACAAACATAAATCATGAAAATTAACTCCAATCCTTCTGCCTCTCTCAAGCTTCGTCATTTATAAAGGCACAAGTATTCGTATCCTGTAAGATTTAGGAGACAGAGCTGCATGTTCAGTGAAAAATAATTCACGTCAAATACACTTTTAACTAAATATTTGTTAAATGCCTAGTAGCGTGCCTTACTGTATTGTCTCCCCATATATCTTAACGGTTACTATATTCACCGCTAGATAACCCTCAGAGCTGTGAATTTTGTGCCCATGGTGTATTATATATTCCATAGGATTCTTACAAAAAACATCCATTATTTCCCCATAGAGCATTCACCATAATATTTGCAGATCGTACTCTCAGCGAGGTATGAACTTAATCTTAATAAATAGCAGAGATTTCAGTCTTTAAAGGGTTAATACTGAAATTCAGTTTTTTCCATATCTATGGTATGTCACCAATATCATCATCATTTTTGTTATTTGTTTTGGGGCGTTATGATTTTTCTGTAATGGACAAATTAGCTGTTCACTTGGAACGTCAATGAAAAAAGTTGAATTTATTTTTGTTGTTGTTGTTGCTGTTGCTGCTGCTGCTGCTGTTGTTGTTGTTGTTGTTGTTGTTAGTGGGCCGGGATGGCGCAGTCGGTATAGCGACTGGATACGGGCTGGACATTCCGGGGATGGAATCCCAGTGGGAGCGAGATTTTTCGCACCTGTCTTGACCGACCCTGGGGCCCACCCAGCCTCCTATACAATGGGTACCTGGTCTTTACCGAAATTAAAGCGACCGGGTCGTGGGGCTGACCACCCACCCGCATCATCGTGAAATTTGAAATTCCTGCACTATTAAAGTAACAGATTGTTTTGGCAGTTCTCCAAACACGTACTTGTGAAACGCACTAAAGGGCAATCTGGTCAAGTCGGAGGCCCTGTGCAACGTTTATTCATTTGCTTATTTGTAACGGTAAGGACTTTTAAACACTCAAGGAGGGATCCAGCCCTCGTCGGCTGTTCGCAACTTCTTATTCAATACACAGTATTCTCAGTTTTTCCCCAGTTCTAAAGGCAATTATTAGTTCCTCAATCAGGACTCTGCTCTGTGGAATTTCAATAAAATATGATTATGGACCAATGTGTAATACAAACGAGTTCAGCTTGTTGATTTTTGTTGGTATATATCCGTAGCATATAATAATGATAGTTACTGCCCGGACTGGTTTACTTGTGCTGTTGTCATCACCACCACCACCACCAACATCATCATCATCATCATCATCTCAATTAGATGGAAAGCCGCTGCTGAAGTTGGGTAAATCAAAGGAATGGTCAAAGGAGAGATGTCAGAAGTGCTGACATGGGCAGCATATTGAATCAACATCGCGGTTTCGCAGGTTAAAGCATATTCCCAGCCCGCGCCTCGACCCGGCTGACTCGGCGATATCTGCCAGAGAACTGCCAAGACTAACTCCTCCTCAACTCCGTCTCTCGCAAGCTGCCTATTACAAACAGTGGAATTTAATGAGAGGCGTTTTACACAAACGACACTTTATAATTCATTCTAATATAGGATTATGAAAATGATATATTCATTAAATTTATGGCTACTTAGTTTCCTGCCTACAGTCATCGTATAGTCCACAAAGTAGGAGAAAATTAAAACAAAGCTTTGGAAACTGGACCAATTTCAGTCGTCGGGTAGAAAAAGAGACGTAAGCAGCTGAGTCTGATAGTCGGATATAGGTACAGCTTCTAAAAAGCTGGGATTGCTTTCTTATATTTTTGAAACACAAAACGATGAAAACAATCCAAAAACCAAGCACTACAACTTGGTAGTAAATCCGTACAATAAACTCTCTACACTAGTCTCCAATTCGAAGGTAATCGAACTGACGTATTTTGTTCAGAACACCAATATAAAAGGAATAATATTCAAGGAAAGAACATTCATTCTGCATAAAATGGAAATACTTCTTTTCTGACACAAAGCAGCTGCTCCTTTCCCTTTTCTTCTTTCCCAGAATTATGTTACGACCAGACGTAACAAGACACGACACTGATTTGTCATTCAGAGGACCGTGCATCGTGATATATTTCTCAACTTTATTTGGTAAAGAGCTCTACATGTTCGGACATAACTAGTTATTTTTATCTCAGTAATTAACCAACTTGATGCACAAAAGTTTTGTTTTACAATAAGTTTATTTCATGCCTCTACATGTTTCGAGCACATGTGCTCATCATCATGAGGTCAAAATTGCATTACACAGCGTCTGGTATCATCAAACCTATAGGTGGCCGTCTCGTGCACCAGAGGGCCACCTATAGGTGTGATGATACCAGAGGCTGTGTAATGCAATTTTGACCTCCTGATGACGAGCACATGTGTTCGAAACATGTAGAGGCATGAAATAAACTTATTGTAAAACAAAACTTTTGTGCATCAAGTTGGTTAATTACTGAGATAAATAAACTGAGATGCACGGTCAGCAAAACGTCAAAAAATAACTATGTATGTAAACAAAAATTTTACTACATCGGTAGAATCTTTCGCATTTTTTGGAATATTTCTACTGTTTTAAGCTTTTATATAACATATAATTCTACCTACAATATGTTTTACAATTTAACTACAATGTACATATATATACACTAGCAATTTTAACCATCTTTAAAATTTCAATATGACGAATACCTATTGCTGTGAATACAGTGTTAAGACTCCTGATGATGGACATTAAATGTGTCCGAAACATGTAGAGTTCTTTACCAAATAAATTTGAGAAATCGTGCATCTCTTTGGCTTTTTTTTACAAGAATAAAGACGACAATCATATGACGTCCCAGAGACATCATTTTTGACTTCCAGCTATTGTGTTATGTCTAGTTACCTTCCTCAAAATGCTACAATACTAGATACATAACAGAGCAAGGTCATTCGCCATTTCTTTCTAATTTACCCGCTGCAACAGAAAATTAATGATCCAATTCATTTTAGTCTTACACGGGTCAATAACTTGATATTAATTCCCCATTTGTTTTGAGGACTCTTTCGATGAAAATGAGTGCCATATAAAGGAAGTTCGTAATTGCTGATCCTCGGAAGAGTTAATTTAAAAAATTAAGATACTCCTCTTTCATGGAATCCAGCAGTGAGTAAACCGGGGACTAAAAGCTATGCTACTTATACTGTCACTAAAATACTGTATAAAATTTTACCAATTTAGTGTAAATTGTAAGTTACAGTTATTACACACTTTCAAATAGTAAAAAAACAATTAATATAGAGCAATGTACTTTGTAAACTAATGGCGTTCTAATTTTTAAATTACTTCTATAAATATTTCCTAAAATTCGATAATTCCAAGTTCGCGGAATTTGCAAGTTCCTGCAGTAAAATATTTTGATATATTTCGTGAAGTCTATTATTGTAATTTAGAAGAAAAAGCAAATTATTAAGATTAAAATGTTGTAAACGACAAATGAAAATACAGCATCTAAATGCTATCATAAATCAATTTAATTCGTCCTAAAATTAAAAACCCATATCCTGTAGTCTTTACTTTAGTTTATTAATAGGCAGTGAAATTATACCGTCATCATTGTTCAGAAACATAAGCAGTAGTTAGTTATAAGTTCATTTTCTCTGCAGTAGAATTACCGCTCTGGCCCCTGGAAAAAAAAGTCCATATCCCTCTGGACAAAAATTTCATAATTATTTTATAAAAGAGAAGGAAATATTAAAAACATAATTGCATTCCCGAAAATGATTATGCAATCTGTTCATGCCAAAAAATTTGTTAAGTGGCCATGAAAATTAAAGATCCACTGCTTACGTGGTGCACACCATGTATGGTGTTACTTAGTGCTTTGTGCCTACACTAAGAGGTAATGTCAAAATCACAAATTTAAAAAAAAAGTTATAGCTTAACAGGTTCTAAATTACTAGTATACGTTATGAAAAGTAAATTCTTGGGTCACTCCGAATTATGTTTAACGAAAACAACAAAATCCATCTTCCCAATTTAGTCACGCAGTTGGAAGATCAAGATTTAAGTGTCATAAAACCACGAAAATATGCGGCCGTGATTTACCGAATTGCTTCCTAAATAATTCACATTCCATCTACGTTGCACTTGAATTTTTCATTTCGCGAGTTGATAAAACACATGTCCTAAAATTTGCCTTCCAGTTCGTAATAAGAACTGCTGCCTAGATTTCAGGGACAAAGTTTAGCGAAATACTCTCAAGAGGTCCACTGGCTGAGGACATGAAACTTTAACGTAATGAACGAGCCAGACAGGGAACGACACAAGACTATCCGTGGGTGTGCGCAGCGGGCGAAGACGCCTCGCTGACTAAGCTTAATGAACGTGGTAACGGCGCTTGGTTTCAGCCCGACAAACACACACCCTTCCTTTACTTGCCTCTGTAAATCATTCAGAATGTGTTCTAGGCCACACTTTGCCAGCACAGACTGAAATGCACGTTTATATGTAAAAGGCAAACTTCTCCCTCTGAAAGCCACGAAGGCATATAACAGAGTGGAGATCTAGCTCCACGCACTCCTAACGTCCGCAACAGATAGACGTGAGCGATCATCTTCACGCCTTGGCCACTTTACCCCGGGGGGAAATAGCCCCCTCTACCCACTGAATGAAAGGCTGGGTGGACTTCAGAGTCCTTCAGGAAGTTTCGGAGAACAGAGAATATCTTGCTGTTTCAGGAAATCATTTCCCTTTTCATCAATCGACCAGTGTGCATCCTACTCACAAAGCGACTGTGCTCTCTACACGTACACGATATTTATGTACTGCAAGTACAACTTTTAATATAGGCCTAAAGGTCTGTGCTTTGTGCTGGTAAATTACAACTCATACAGGATCGAGGTAACAGGAGAGTGGAGGAAACTAAATAATGAGGAGCTTAATGAACTGTACTCCACTCAAATACTATTCGGGTGATCAAATCGAGAAGAATGAGATTGGCGGGGCATGCAGCAATTATTGGGGGAGAGGAAAGATGTATACAAGGCTTAGTTGGGGTAACCCGAGGGAAAGAGACCAGTTTGAAGACCGAGGCACAGGTGGCAGAATAATAATAAAATGAATCTTAAGGAAGTGAGATGGGGGAGGGGGGCATGGACTGGATTGATGTGGCTCAGGATAGGGAGAGGCAGCGGACTCTTGTGAATGCGGTAATGAACCTCAGGGTTCCACAAAATGCTGGGAATTTACTGACTAACTGAAAACTTTTTACTCGTAGCTTCTCGAAGAATGTGCTGCATGGAGTTGAAGTTACTTAGTTGAAGTTACTTAGTTACCCAAGATCAGCCAGTTTCAACACGGTATATGCTTTTTTTTAAAGGAGAAAAAACACTATTCTCTACTTCGCCTCTCAGTGAAAGAATTTCGATGACGGTCACTTCACCTACAGCTTAAAATTTACTGCAGGAGGGGGGGGGGATGCACGATGCACGAATCTCTAGCATTTTCTGAACTCACTAAATATGTAAGTTGTTTCAAGTGTGACTACCTGTTAATGGGAATGACTAATTCGATTTTATTATAATTTAAAAGGACCTTCAATTAAAAACCACAAAATGTCGAATGTAAAATATCCAAAAATCTTATTGGATTGGAATCTAGTAATCCACTGACTTATACAATTTTGAATATTGTCTGTAGCACCTTACTACGACTACAATTGGAATGTCACGTCAGTGAGGGGGAAGTGTGAATGTTACAAAGAAGTGCAGGGTATGAATTTTCATATACAGAACCGCAACTGTACGTAGACAAGGAATCAGGACGACTGTAAGGACACTTCCTCTTCAACTTATTTATAGAGCAAGGACGATAAACAACTTCGATTTTAAAAGCCAAGCCGTCGTATTATGCACTTAGCGATCAAAACTTTCTGCCAAACATAATATTTGTATGTGACGGAAATTTATGACCTGTTATGGAATAAATTCATATACTGGGAATCAAATCCTTCTTTAAGGACCTACTGTTGTCACAATGGGGACCGTGGTGGCACAGCGGTTAAGGTACTGTGCTACAAATCGGATCGGTTCGTTCCCGGCTAGTGTCAGTGGAATTTTTCATAGACATAAAATCCTTCCGATCGCACTTTGGCCCTGGGGTCGACACAGCCTCTAACAGAAATGAGTACCAGGAACATTTCCTGGGGATAAATGCGGCCGGTGCGTAAGGCTGACAACCTTACCACCACCCTATGTCGTTGTCACGAAATCTGGGAACCTTAACTTCCTGGAACCCTCTGGGCCACTCCAGGCCTGTAACAGGACTGCTGCTTGCTTTATCGTCACAATGTTTCCATACTTCATGGAGAAGTATTTAACCTTCATTTATCTGTGATAGAAAGGTAGTTGGAGCAAGTGGCTTCTTTACGAGACCCTGCTTGATTGACACGGTGGTTTTACACTGGGTGGTGCTTATTCATGCAAAGTAATTACGATTACGGTTATAGCACACAGAAGGGAGGAACTACTACTGCTTCCGCGTCCCTGCACTCACAACAAGAAGCAGCCAACCGCTTTGACACCACACAGGTCCTCATTGCTTCTCACAGCATTATCTTGAGTCGCTGTAAGCAACTTTCATCACCACTACAGTAAGCAGCAGTAAGGAGAACTAATTTACGAGCAGACAACTGTCGTTATAACCACACAACAGATATAGTAACACGCAACAAAATGTTGTAAGTTATGGATATAAAAGCCGTATTGAACAGTAGCAAAATAACTTATCAGAAAACCTGAATTTTTTTCTAATAACCACTATTTCCACTACAGCAAAGAGACTCATATTTGAAAAAGTAACTGGGGTGTAGACAAATATGTAACCATTGACGGAATTTGAACGTCAGGAAGTCAAGAATAAAGTTTAAAACTTCTAATCTTCTTCTTATTCTACTATTATTATTATTACTACTACTACTATTACCACCACCACCACAACCACCACTATTACCACTATTATCACTACCACTACCACTGCTACTACTACCACCACCACCACCACCACCACCACCACCATCACCACCACTATTACCACTATTATCACTACCACTAACACTACTACTATTACTATCACCACCAACACCACCACCACCATTATTACCACTATTATCACTACCACTACCACTACTACTATTACTACTACTACTACTACCACCACTACTATTGCCACCACCACAACCACCACCATTACCACTATTATCACTACCACTACCACTACTACTACTACTACCACCACCACCACCATCACCACCACTATTACCACTATTATCACTACCACTACTACTATTACTACTACTACTACCACCACCACCACCACTACCACTATTATCACTATTATCACTACTACTACTACCACCACAACCACCACTATTACCGCTATTATCACTAACACTACCACTACTACTACTACTACGACATTTACCTCAAATATTATTTAGTATATCAGTTCCCAGGGGCCAATCAACTTTGTATTTGAACTGTTCGAGTAATGGTTAATGGTAAATTAGTGGTGTGTTAACAGAAGATAATTTATT
>Ga0136643_10018961_pt1 | contig 10388 bp, 4 predicted proteins | sample TergutLab28metaG_FD_96883 | JGI IMG/M metagenome (GOLD analysis project Ga0136643, IMG submission 96883) | Labiotermes labralis P1 segment gut microbial communities from Petit-Saut dam, French Guiana - Lab288 P1 (version 3) (version 3) | ecosystem: Host-associated > Arthropoda: Insects >... | reverse complement strand
TCCTCACCCAATATTGTGCGGGTGATAAAATCGAGAAGAATGAGATGGGCTGGGCATGTGGCGCGTATGGGTGAGGAGAGGGGGTTGTATAGGGTCTTGGTGGGGAAACCGGAGGGAAAGAGATCACTGGGAAGACCTAGGCGTAGATGGGTGGGTAATATTAGGACGGATCTCCAGGAGGTGGGATTTGGTTATATGGACTGGATTGGGCTGGTCCAGGATAGGGACAGGTGGCGGACGCTTGTGAGTGCTGTAATGAACCTTCGGGTTCCGTGAAATGCGGGGAATTTCTTGACTAGCTGCAAAAAAGTTAGCTTCTCAAGAAGGACTCTGCACCATGGAGTAAGTAAGTAAGTAAGTTACGTGTACATTATATACTTGGATATTTCATACTGTTTATGTACGCTGTAAGTTATAGACGAGAATTTATTTTCTTTCTAATTGTCTTTTTGATTACCAAATTCGACATGTTAATTGAGATTATTTTTTGTTTGTGTAATTTTAAATTATTAACCCCAATTTATATGACCCTCAGATCCAAAAGTAACCGGTGTTTGAAAAAAATTCCTCGTGCAATTTAAGTTCACTTTCTGTAAAATGTAGATGGATAAATATCTACAACTTTAATTACACATTTTTTTTCACGCGATGAATATTCTGAACGGTCTAACAAAGAAGATTTTGTAAATTTGTGCACCGTAAAAAAATTTGGACTTTTTGGTAGTGTAATAACTTGAATTTGTTTCGGTATGCAGTTAAGTGGAAAGACATTCCAATATGTGTTTGCATAAATCTGTAGAGATTTTATTGAACGGTGTTGCAAAGTGTATAGCTTAACGGCATAGCTGGTGTGATTGTGATTGTGATTCCTATCTGAAATTGCACAAATTTGTCATAAAACGTGGCTCCTGCTAAAACTGAATACTTCATTTAGTGTCACAAATTGAAAAGTCACTCGAGGTGAGGTTTATATGTCGTAGTATTTTCTGATATTTGAAATGTTTTCAGCAATTACGTGTTAACATTTCACCGCTGTTTTATTTTGGGGGGAGGGGTGGGGTTTGGCGTGGGGGTTCATGTAGCCACGTTTTCTTGAAATTAAAAGCCGATTTTAAATCACGTGATTTACTTTCGTTTCCGATAAAATAAGATTTTCCCTTGGAAGTTGAATTTAGATGCCTGTTATTAAAGTTTTGGATTTTGGCAGGATGATTACCAAGATATGGTCCCTCAATTTTGATCCATGCTTCAAGGAAATGTTTTCACACCCAGCTCTCACTCCACATTTTCTAAACATAAATTAATGATCTGATGTGTGGCTGACCGTGCATCGTAATTCAGTATGGGATAAGGAACCAACTACATGTAACTTTTGTGTTATCCCTTATTTCTCCTTTACAAATTGCTCAACATGTTTCGGGCAACCATGTGACCATCTTCAGGAGCTGACGACTGCGTAGTGTTGTAGCCACGTGTAGGTATTGTACCGTGGCTGCAGGAAGGTAAACCAACTAGATGCTACTGAATGGTTTATTACACTTATGATCTGCTCGACATGTTTCGGGCACTTATATGCCCATCATCAGGAGTTCGAGACTATACTTGTGTTATTACCGCATATGGTGTGTAATGATTTGGTTGCTAGTGGTCGGTGGTCAGGTGCAGAGCAGCAGGCTATGTGTCTGTTCGACTTGTCGAACAGATTATCTCATCCCAGACGCATAGCCTGCTGCCGTGCACCTGACCGCCGACCTCCAGCAACCAAGGCATTACACACCATATGTGGTAATAACACAAATATAGTCTCGAGCTCCTGATGGTGGGCATATAAGTGCCCGAAACATGTCGAGTAGATCATAAGTGCAATAAACCATTAAGTAAAATTTAGTTGGTTTTCTTTTCTGCGCTTATACTACGATGCACGAACGAACATACATCAAATTCACGCTGTTAAGTTATTAATAAATTGACATTTCTGTGCATGGGTAAAAGTAAATTTGTTTCTATGCAAGTCTTGCAACCATCTGTAAAAATAAACTTTGCTGATCTTGAGATCTTCACTCTTCTGACACACTGCGCAGCGTATTGCGGCAATTTGTTACAGACGTTTCGGGACAATCTATCGTCATCATCTTCGAAGGTCAAGAAATCCAAGTGTGGATTTGGCCCTGAAGAAATAGGCATTACGTTCTTTTGAAACGTTGGTAGCTACACACCAAAAACAAGCGTTACATTTCAGAATATTTCAAACTTAAAGTTCAAAGAATAACGGGATATATATGAAAATTTTGTCATATAATTTACCACTTTCATGGCAGGATAAATTTTGAAGTAACGGTGATAAATTTAATGTTTTCCACCCCTAAGTGTTATAATATATACATACAACGTGTCAGTAAATAACACAATACTTTATCTTATATACAATAAAAATATTATATTGTCAGGGCGACATGTTTCGACCTTTATTAGGTCATCTTCAGGCCCTCTGGAAAAACAGATCCAAGATATATATATATACACAGATAGCTCTTGGATCTATTTTCTCAGAGGGTCTGAAGTGACCTAATAAAGGTCGAAACATGTCGCCCTGACAATATACTATTTTTATTTTATATAAAATGAAGTGTTTTTTTATTGACTGATACGTTTTATTTATAATGGTGATGAACATAGTGTCGTTTTAATTAAATTAGCAATTAAGCCTGCATCTAACAGAGATGATGCCTTCATTTCTTACTACAAACCTCTTCTGCCTATCCATGTAGGCATAAAGGATTTTTGTTGCTTCTGATCGCACTCAATGACACACAAACACACACACGCAGTCGGTAAGACTACTCTGGATGAGGTATCGGCCCTTCGCAGAGGCCCCTAACAGTTCAATACACCACATTTACAAGAGACAGGCATGCATAACCCACGCTGCCTTCAAACCCCCCAGTCCCAAAATCGATCGGCTGCTGACATACACCTTAGATAATACAGCTAAATAATGCGTGTTTTGAAGTTTTAATGTTGTCCATTACGTGAATTTTTTTAGATAAATATGCTACGTTTATCCTTATTGTTGTACCGTGCATATCGTCGAATTATTTAATTAGTATACCTACTGATGCACATACATAAAAATTCCACATTAAAACATTAAAGTTGCTCCGACATGTTTCGATCCTAAAATCATCATCAGGGAGCGACACTTTCCTCGGTAAATTCACTATTAAAATTAGTCACTGATTAATTTCGTTGTATAAACAGTGTGTTGTGGCAGCATGTCTTATTGTGTAAGGTTATGTTGTTGAGAGTGCCCGAATACGGGTGTGCGTCCTGTGCTTTGCTGCAGCAATAATGCTAAGCTTATTATACTAATCAAATGCACGGTGTGAAATAAATATAAATATCAAGGACATATCTGCGACATGTTTCGATACAAGTTTACCATATTCAGGGGGCACATAATGCCAGTTTTAAACCAACTGCCAAAGATAATTCATTATATACAACATTGCACCTTCTGCAGTAGGTCCGTTGCTGACATAAATGCCAAATAAAGAATAATTAATATTGTAAAGATATTTTAGAAAATTTTAACTCTATGTTTCTGAAAAATTGTACAATTTTTACCTCTTATATGTAACTGACATCAGTAACGAAGTTACTACAGACTGTGAAGCATTGTAAATAACTGCTTATCTTTGGCAATTGGTTTATAACAGCTCCCTGAAGATGGAACCCTTGTTCCGAAACATGTTGGAGATACGTTTTTTAATATTTGTACACATTTAATACTGTGCTTTCTTTGTGGATGCAATTAGTTGAACACAGTATTATTTATTTATTTTTTATTAGCAATCAGAAAAATTACAACCTATAAACTAATGTCATAATTATACACAGTACGCTACGATACCATGTATTTCAATGACGTGGTAGGTTATTCATCTAGCGATGTCATCTCAGGTGCCTTGCAAGTCTAAAGGCCAGCATCGTTTTAGTCTCCTAGTGTTTACAGGTTGTAGTAGTGGCTCTAATAGTGGTTTGGGATGGGCTTCCAGTTTGTTGTGATGATTATTGAGTCTTTCATGGATGACTTCACTTACGTAAGGGATGTTGAAGTCTGTATGTCGAGTATGATTTGTTACGTACCGGGGTTTATTTGCTATGGCTGTGAGAATTTTGGATTGGGATCTCTGCATGGTGACTGTGTTGGACTTGCTGGCGGAACACCACAGTTCTATTCCGTAGCTCCATATCCGTTTAATTACCGCTTTGTAGCCGGGGAATTTATTTTTTATAGTTAGACGGGATTTTTTTCCTATTAACCAGTTGATCTCTTTTGTTTTTAAGTCAATTTGATTCCTTTTCCTAACGACGTTTTCTTTCCACCTTAACCTGCAATCGAAGTGTAGTCCTGGGTATTCTATTACTTCTGTTTGAGGTATGAGAGTTTGGTTGATGTTGGCTGCAGGGCAGTGGCCTTTCCGGAGTGTACACTTTATATGCGACGACTTGGATTCGTTAACCTTAATTTTCCATTTCTTTAGCCATTTTTCGATGACGTCTAAGTGCTCTTGAAGATTAAGTGAGGCTATCGAGTACAGTAATGAGTGTGTTTATTCAACCGGCACAATACATTTCGGTTCTTTACGTTGTATTCCGTGTCTCCACTCTCGTATTGTTGAGATATTTACTTTGACGAAGATTTAAACACAGGACATTGAAAGTGAGTCACTGCAGAGGTAGTGGCTGTATATCCTGTGAGTATACTCTACAGAACAAACTGAATATGTTGTCAGTAATCCTTTATTTTGTCTGCGTGTATTGTCAACAACGTATTCACCGTCCTAGGCCACCCATCCATGTAGTCATACAGACGAACTCTGTCGATATCCGAAGCACGACAGTCTCACAACAGTGCCTAACCATTAGTTACAATGTCAGGACATCGCATTCTCCGCCACCGTAACAAGGGCGTTACTAACACTGCCTAATCTGACGCAAGGTTTTGTAGCTCTTGATGTATCCATTAGAAAGGCAGCTTATACAGGGTGTACGAAAAAGTGGACGACAAAAGCTAGAAGCTGGAGCAGTAGGTATAACGAATTAGTTTACTGGCTGGAAGTTCGAGGGATCTTGTTTGGATTACTGGCAGGCACAGTAGATTATCCTCTTATTGAAAGTGCCCTGAAGGGCTCTGGGACACACCCTGCGTCATATTTTGTGGATAGCGGCTGTTATTTTTCTCTGTGGTAAAGCGCTTACACATGAAGTTAACATGAGAGTTGTTTGACTGTGCATCTTCCTCATGAAATAATGTGGAATGCCAACTTGATGCAACAATGTAATTTTATTTATGTCGTGTGTGCGGTGCGAATGGTGCCGTCGCACGGCACCATTTGCACCGTACACACGACCTACGCAGTGGCTCTCAAGATCACCACCCATCCAAAAACTCGGTGAAGAAAACCGTATGCTGCAACTCAACATCTAATGTTCCTGATGATGAGCATATGTACCCGAAACATGTCGAGCTAAGAATATATCAATAAAATTACCTTGTTGCATCAAGTTGGCATTCCACATGATTTCATGAAGTTAACACTTTGCCTCCACTATATTACCAACGACAAGAATGACTGGGGCTGTAATCCCGCTCCCCCCCATACAATTTCACGGTGCGAGTAGGAACAACTTTTATTAGTTTTTGTGGAAGAACTAAAAACAACAGTTCAAATACTTTTATTTAGAAAATTTTATATAAAAATAATAATATATAGAAAGAAATAAGGCGATATTGTAGCCCCGATATAGTGCCACTGTTTGTTCGCCGCAATTTGTGGAGGAATTGGCTGAAAATCGAAATATTCTACAGTAACAAATTTCTGCTCACAAACTTCCATGGGCCCTACGTGAGCCTGGTATTAAATTTTGGGTTCCTGTGTCCATCTGCTTCACCTCCTCCTCCTTATCCTCCTCCAGTTCTTCGTTGTTTATTCTTTTTATTCTCCTTTTTCTCTTCTTCTTCTTCGTCTTCCTCTTCTTCTTCTTCTTCTTATTCTTCGTCTGCTCCTTCTTTTTCCTCTTCTTTTACTTCTTCTTCTGCTTCTTCTTCTTCTTCTTCTTCTTCTTCTGTTTCTTCTTCTTCTTTTTCTTCTGCTTTGCACTGCTTCGCAAATGACTGCACCGAGATCCTAACCATTTTTAAGCGGCAAGCAGTATTTTGCCAAGCTGCCCACAAACAAAGCGCAATGCCTTTTCCATCACTAATAAAGGCACCCAGACATGCGCCCTGTCTTCTCCTGTTAAAGTAACTAATTTCATAACACAAAGTTCCAATCCCACCGTGTTTCTGTTACAATATAAACTTCTAAGGCAAAGTTATATGCGTGCTTAGTGAGGGATTCGCCGAGACCTGAATTGTAAGCTACATAACGCTGTAGAATTCCTTCATACACGTTGAGAAGGGGCTTTGGAAAGTCGTCATGGGAGAAACACGACTGCCAGTCGTGGCAGTAAATTCTGTCCTCACTTCTATCTCTGGTTTCCCGGATTCAATCCCTCGTCTGAGGATCTCAGTATCAGTAACGGGATCGGCTGAGGAAGAAAACTGAATTCTTTATTTTGCAGTCAGATTTAATTAAAATTAATTCCCTCTCAAATGCAAATTCCCCGGTCACCAAACAATAAATCTGCCCGTAATCATTCTCGTCAGTCTGAGATAAGGTACACGATTGTGACGTATTTCAAGAATTAGGTTCATGTTACTTTTTGGCATCACTTGTCTTGCAGAAAAATATAACATTTTAGGAGCAACCTGCTGCCATACAATCCGTGGGGCCCCTAAGAGGGTAAGTACCGAACGTCGTCACAATCCGCCTTGCCACAACCGGAGAACTCGGAGCCATGAAAACGCCAAGTTTTCACAATGTGCGAGATTCGAAGCTCTAACACGAGTCTTGCTGAAGATTATAAAGTCTGGTTTTTAAGCAATACTTCTACTGGACCTTGAAGATGAGTGCTCTACCATCCTACGTATCGGCGCACACTACTTGCCAAACATAGCAGAATCACATCCCAATAAAAGTGAATCTTCAAATCTCAGTGAACCTAAATTGATTCAAAATACTATAGGAAAGCGAGTAGAAATGCGAGGAGGACGTACTGACACTCTTCTTGTGCTTTTATGCTTGAACTCAAAAGAAATGGCTATGTGAGCAATTCATTGGCCCCAAAGTGCAGTGACACCCTTCAGAACTTGCTAATTACTGACTCCACGGTGAAGTTATGTTTTTCAAAACTGGCTGATTACTGCGTGCAAAGTGCAATTCTGCTCTTCAAAATTTTCTAATTACTTACTCCAAAGTGCAGATCTGCTTTTCAAAGCTTGCTAATTAGTTACTCCAAAGTGCAGTTCTACTCTTCAAAACTTTCTAATTACTTACTCAAAAGTGCAGATCTGCTTTTCAAAACTTGCTAATTAGTGACTCCAAAGTGCAGTTCTACTCTTCAAAACTTTCTAATTACTTACTCAAAAGTGCAGATCTGCTCTTCAAAACTCGCTAATTACTGACTCCATAGTTCAGTTCTACTCTTCAAAACTTTCTAATTACTGACTCCAAAGTGCAGATCTACTCTTCAAAACTTGCTAATTACTGACCCCGAAGTGCAGTTCTGCTCTTCAAAACCTGCCAATTACTGGGCCCAAGGTGCAGTTCCCCTCTTCAAAACTTGCTTATTCTTGACCCCAAAAGTGCAGTTCTGTTCTTCAAAACTGCTTATCGCTGTCCGTAACGTGCTGTGCCACACTTAAACTCTAGCTAGTTTAAGAATGATTAGAAGTACAACTCTACTTTCTCCATACGCCTTCTCGGTGTGGACAGGGACAACTTTATCGCTTACCGCAATTAGAAAATTATTGCTCTATTTCTCTCTCCCTCCCTCTCTCTCTCTCTCTCTCTCTCTGTCTCTCCGTCCCTAATGTAAGCCGTAATATAGAAAATATTATGCGAGGTTTCATGTTCTCGTACAGATGTTGATGAAGATTCACCATGTTTGAGATTTTACGACTTTTCGACTGGTCAGTAATTGGCGGACGTTTCGAAGCCTCTTCCAAACGTCTTTAATTGTTTTGCATTCGACGAGACCTAACATGAGAGATTAGAATTTTCTTGAAAAAATGCTTATTGACTGCCATGGTCGTCTCACATTTCAACTGTGTCTCGTTTTTGCTCTCAACGCCCACCTTGTCTATCGGCATGTAAATTTTTGAACTTCATACCTACTGTATCATTAAGATGTATCATCTTTAAACATGTCTGATGCCAGCAGCCTTCTCAGCTGTATTTGTCAGCTACTTACCAGATGGTAGAATGAAGGGTATTTATTCTGAGTTACCACCAATGTCTTTCCTTTGTCACAGCACTCCCTCTCAATTAACCAAGCGTTGTGTAGCTCAGTGATTTGTACACGCCATGCGGAATCACCAAGAGCACTGGGGAGTGGCACGAAATATACGGTAACCAGCTCCAGCCATTGTAGAGAGGCTTGATGTAAGTTCCCTTATAAATTGCAGGATAATTTGTTATTTTACTTTATGAAATGGAGATCTACCGTCTGCTGCTTATATTTTCTCTCCCAGACACTTTTTCTATTATATCCAAGATATAATAATACTAAAACCAGAGACATTAGTTGTTGCGACACTTTGTTTACTGTTCTGTGCCATGTAGCAGCATTTTGACAAGGAGAGGGTAGAGAGATGCTGATAAGCTTCGGTTGTTTTATGTTGTCGTAGAAATATTTAGAAGTAATGCAAGCAGAAATGTATCGACTTAAAGTACTAAAGGAGCGCTGCAACCGATGTTTATTTCCGACAGTGTCAAAGCTGGGGAGGGGGGGGGGTTACTACAAGGTACCAAAGTTCTACGATGCTTCCTGATTAATGCATCCCACCTTCAATTTTCTCTGGTATAAAACGACCGTCGCGTGAAGTTGAAACACACAAACATATTCAGAAACAATTGAAAAATTTCAAAGAGTTATTACACGGTAAAGAAGTGTCGTATGAACGTCTATTACGCACCAGGTTCTAGAGCTACTCTTATTCTTTCTCCAGATTTTGGCGCCTGTTTTTCTTCGAATTTCCTCCAACAAGGGCACTCAGTGTTCCATGGCGACTATACTTACTTACTCCATGGTGCAGAGTACTTCTTGAGAAGTTAACTGATTTGCAGCTAGTCAAGAAATTCCCCGTATTTCACGGAACCCGAAGGTTCATCACCGCACTCACAAGCGCCCGCCACCTGTCTCTATCCTGGGCCAGCCCAATCCAGTCCATATACCCACATCCCACCTCCTGGAGATCCATCTTAATATTATCCACCCATCTCCGCCTAGGTCTCTCCAGTGGTCTCTTTCCCTCCGGTTTCCCCAACAAGACCCTATACACCCCCCTCTCCTGACCCATACGCGCCACATGCCCAGCCCATGTCATTCTTCTCGATTTTATCACCCGCAGAATTTTGGGGGCGACTATGGAGTGATAAATTTTTTGAAAAAATTTAATTCCTTTTGAATCACCCTGTATATAGATCCAGAGCACAGTCAGAATACTGGATTAAAAGACGCCAGGTTTCTGGTAACCTCATAACTTATGTGACCATAATAAAGTGTTAAAATTTATGGAATTAATGATAGCAGGATACGTAAAGTTAACAAAGATGGTCGATTTGTTAACAGGAAATTTTATTATTTATTTATTTGTTCATAGTTTGTTTAACGAGTCTGATAATATTTCAAGCAGTGTAAGTGTTTAGAGCGTACATAACTATCAGTTTTAATTTTTTGCTATTGACGTACTGACTTACCTGATGATCTTGATTTGTGAAGTCTTCTTACAAAATATCCGGTAACGCCTTCCTTTCCTTCCAAATGACGCTGCTGTAAGGCTACCACGCGCTGTCATTAATAATCATGTCCTTTGAAAGAGTAAAACTTCCGTCAAAGGTGAAGTTGCCCTGTCCACCATGAAGACATGGTGGGGGGGACAAGTTGAAACTTCTGTCACGTTGCAGCTCAGTAGTATATCGAGGTGGGGGGCCAGGATAGGTCAGTCGGGACAGCGACTCACGGGCTGGGCGGTCCGGGGATCGCGTCTTGGTGTGGGCGAGATTTTCCGCACCCGTCCACACCGGTCCTGGGGTCCATTCAGTCTCCTATACAATGTGTACCGGACCTTTCCTGGGCCTAAAGCGGCCGGGGCGTGTCATTGATCACCCACCCCATCTAGTGCCGAGGTTAAAGAAAGAGTAGAGGTATATATTTATTCCCACTCTGGGCCTTCGTGGCCAGTTCTAGGGTGAATTTTACGTTAAACTTCTAGTAGGTGG
>Ga0136643_10018955_pt1 | contig 10388 bp, 8 predicted proteins | sample TergutLab28metaG_FD_96883 | JGI IMG/M metagenome (GOLD analysis project Ga0136643, IMG submission 96883) | Labiotermes labralis P1 segment gut microbial communities from Petit-Saut dam, French Guiana - Lab288 P1 (version 3) (version 3) | ecosystem: Host-associated > Arthropoda: Insects >... | reverse complement strand
CGACTTGTGCCACTTACAGCATAAACTGATTGGTTTTTATAACCGAGATGAAAAGTGTTTACAGCGCGGTACGGACTGGGTCTTTAAATAAAGCAGTCTGCGCTTCGTCTGTAAAGGGTTAAAATGAACATATTCTCCCAGTTTAATTCGACTTATCCTGAATTTGTAAACAGCGTTACAAAGCTCCACCACTTGATCCTATGCAAAATCCGATGAATCGGGTCGATACTCGCAGGGTCTGTTCTCTTATCGGTTTTATTTTGCATTTTGTTGTGGTTATGTTGCCCAGGTGACCTCTGCCTGCGTTTCCCAAACATACTAATGTATTTTATTTACAGGTACAGAAAATGTTTGGACTAAACTGCGCTCAGGAGTCCACCCAAAGGGGAAGGGAGATGCCTAGCTGCAGATCTTTTCCCAAATCGAAATTTAAAAACCCAGACTTTTTAGACACGACGATATCAAACATTTTACATGATTTCCCCGTCGGCTGAAATTAGCTTCTGAAATCGGCTCATGACAACTACATTAGAACTTAAAGAATAAAGTACAAAACTTAGGACGTCTTAGATGAGATTAAAACAAGCGAGAATGTTAGATCCTATGATTTAAATTAGGTGAGTGACTCGTGGTACATGTAGTTATATTGGTATTTGTATGTAAACGCAGTTGCAAACAGTGTTATGTTACAGTTATCCGTAAAACATTTTTATAACATAATTTGTAAACATATACATGAATTATATATTGTTTCAGAGTAAGCCCCCTGTCCCACAGATTAAAAATTTTGGGTGCGCATCTTAATTTCTTAAACTAATCATTCGTTTCATGGGGGAATTCACCGGAACAAAAACTATCACAGAACAGCTGGATTGTAAAGGTGTCCGTCCATAACAGTGAAATGGATAATTGTAAAACTGCGTGTTACCTTCAGAGAGGCGCGAGTGACGAACGCCTTGCCGCAACTTGGACAGGCATGCTCGGGCCTGCGGGCTGGCTCGTGCAGCTTCTGGTGTGTGCTCCAATGGCCGCGCTGTGTAAATTGTCTCCCACACTCCGCGCACGAATAGGGTCGCTCTCCTGTGTGAATGCGCCGATGCTGTACCAACAGCTGACGCCGAGAAAAGCATTTTCCGCAGTCCTCACATTCGTGGCTCTTTGCGATTGGAGTAGATTGCGCAGACTCGTCCAACATGCCTGTAATCCAGTGTTGTGCTTGTACTCTTACCAGTCATTAGGCGTTCTGTACAAAATGAAAAGTACAACTTACGCGACTGTCGTCTCTCCATTTGTAACTTAGTAATTAGAGCCCGCACTGGTGGAGTATTTAAACTAGAATACAGATAATTTACCAATTCGTAAAAATTCGGCTGAAAATGACCAACACTTGACACGAAGACTCTGTAGGCTTTCCTGGGCACACCGAAAACTTAGCTGGCGCATGATTTTCTACATATTTATTTGGAGAGAGACTGGTTTCAAACGTAAGTTTTGGGGGGAAAAGTGAGGCGTCGTTCTCTGCATACATTTGTCATTCTCTCGCATTTCTTCACTCATCTGCCTGCCTGCCTGCCTGCCTGCCCTTCTGAGTGTCTGCCTGTGTCGGAGAATAAATCTTTGGACAGATTTCTTATTCATGTTTACAGTAAACTAAAAGTCAAAATTTAAAAAACAGACTGAAAGTTTGCTGCAAAGTACGTCTAGAAATTTTGTATAATACATTAGGACTTGTTCAAAATAAACTCCCTTTATGGTCTTCTTACAGAACTGAAGGTTCCTGTCACCACAAAATGGAGGTGACTGGTTAGCTGCACGCTCCGGCCGCTTTATTCGGGAGTAAGATTTTACTGTACTGTTTGGATGGTATGCTTGTCGTGCCCCAGCCTTGTTCTTCACACTTTCAAAAAAAAAACCCTGCTTCCAGCTCCTACTCGCTGTACATTCCTCCATAAGTTGTCCAAACCTGTAATAAACGCTGCAAAATGCAGAGTGGCTCAGAATTTGGTCTTTAGTTGGCTAACGTGTTTATTTAACGAGTGCATTTATATTGTTGGCCACTCGGTAAGTTTATATAAAAATAACTAATTACCTGTTGATTAAAAATGAATTATATTTAATAAATATTTTAGGGCATTATGTGAGATAACAACGATTTTTTTTTCAATCTTTATGAGTTTTTAGGTAAATAAAAGTCTTGTTAATAGTGTACTTGAGTAGATGTGGAAGATTACGCTTTCGGCATAAGAAGGCAGTACATTGTTTCTGGACCAGACTGCGCAGTAATTTTAGCAGAAACCATTTGTATAAGTAAGGGATACCAGACTTTACTTACCAATTGTTCAAATAATACTGAAGTGTTCCATAGAGGGTTTAAATACCTTGTTACAACGTGTGAAGTTACTTTTCTGCACTCACCGTTATCCCTGTTATTATTATTACTGTCATTCTTCGTGAAGGTTGTCCTCTTGCCAGCATTTAAAATGTGCATATCGCAGTCTTCTTGAACGTATTCCCGGCCCTCAGGATTCTGGTCGTGTTCAGAGAGTGCTGCGACTGTCCGTTGTGTGAGATGTGACGTGGTATCGTCCATTAAAACCGAAGTAACCTGTTCCTTCTTCTTTTCTATCCTCTTACCATCACTATCACAGTTTCTTTGTATAGTTGTATTGCAGTCTTTTCTTACATTTTCCTTGCACGTCAACATTTCATCAGAAGTGGGTAATTTCGGAGATGACGACTCAGATAATATTTTTAGTTTTTGTTGTAGCGACACTGTTGTTGGAGAAGTCACTTTATGGTAATCCGAAGGACTGCTTCTAGCGCTGTTCGTATGCGGACTTCGTGCCGGACTTTGTGAGGACTTAGTTGACAAGTCACTGGCAGCTTCTTCTTCTGTATTCTGGAATTCCTTCCTGTCAGTTCTGAGCAGCTTCTTCGTCATTTGTTCCCTGTAGAACTCCTGAAGACGTCTTTCCTTTAGCTTGCAGAATATATCTATGCTTCCTGAAGCTCTCTTTGGGACAGGAGTTGTGTGGTCATATTCCATGTGGTTGCTGCTGTTGTTCTCAGTGCTTTTCAGACGTTCTGTGTGAGGAGGAGGAGATCTAACTGTGTTGGAGCTTGAATTCTGGAAAAAGGAAACAACAAATTTAATTTGAAGAAATTAAATAGAAAACCTTGGGGGACCGCGGTGGCACAGTGTTTAAAGGTGTGTGCTATAAATCGGAAGGTCGCTGGTTCGATCCCAGATGGTGTCATTGGAATTTCTCATTGACATAAAATCCTTCCGATCGCACTATGGCCCTGGGGTCGACTTAGCCTCTAACAGAAATGAGTACCAGGAGCATTTACTGGGGGGTTAAAGGCGGCCGGTTCGTAAGGCTGACAACCTTAGCACCATCCTGTGCCGTTGTATGAAATCTGGGAATCTTGAATCCTGGAACCCTCTGGACTGTTTTACTTTTTAATATAAAGCCTTAGCTCTTGTAGGATAGCGCGAGTCGTAGGTTTGTAGATTATTGCCGACGTTTGGGGACAAGCTGGTGTGATAAGACGTACTTGCCTGATGAAATATTTAAAGTCGATCATAGTGCAAACATTAATAGTATAGTGTGTAAAAGAGTTCAAGTGCTGGTAGTGGATATTATTATGATTGTCACCTGACTCACCACGGATGATGATGAAATTTGCTTTTTATTTATTTATTTTTTTTTATTTACCCTTCAGGGAATCTGCAGTCCTATCCTTCTTAGAAATGAATTTCATCTTGGGTTCAAGGATGGGTACATGTCCCTATATATCTTCTCTTTTCATTACAGAGTCAACACTGAAGCTCTAAACCGCGACCAAATATCTTGTCCTCTTCCCCTGACAAAGGTGTCATTGTGGCATTAGTCATGTGTTTGTTCACTCAAAAATTCACATATCGAAGTATATGAGGTGTTGGATGTGCTCATTCTAACAGTGTTCAATAATTCCTTGGAGCAGTTCTTCTTGTGAAGATGACGTCTTCACAACTAGAGAAGGAACCCGAACTTCCCTTACCAAATTCTCTGTTCGATCATCTGAACGAGTTAATAAAATCAGTCGGTCAGTATAATGACATTCGACCTGACGAAAGCAGTAGAACCAGCTACCGAAACGTCATGTACCTAAAATATGTCTCAAAAGGGAACATTCTCCAATATAATCTAAGAACATATGGTTCATGTGGTTTATGTTTGACCGATAGTTCCACCGACGCTTGCCTGCAGTGATTCCAAAGAAAAAGTCTGTCCGTTGACAGCAAGCATGAGTTTACAGCACTCTGGTCGGCATTGCTGTGTTTTTCTTTACTTTTAAAATCTCTTAAAAACTTATCAGGAGTTTTCACATTCATAGTATGGATATTCAGTGAAATTATGGTTTAATATTATTCCTCTGACCTCTGACCTCCATCTAATGCCAAGATTAAGTGCAGTTTTTGGCTCCACTCCCCCCCCCCATACGCTTTCATGGCCTACACAGGAAAAATGTTTGCCTTTAACACGTGATAGTCCACCCTCCTTGAAATTAAATGTGCATTCTTAGAGATTACGTGGAGACCATTTGAATAATTGTTGGTGTTGCTGTTTTGAAAAAAGGGTGTTATTTCTTGTAAGTGTTATACATTTTATTAGTAATCGGTAACGTCCCATTGAATTACATTGTGAACACTGCAGGGTCAGTTAACGACTTTCTGTCCATTGTTAAACGCCTTATCGGTAGACCTAGATTGCCACACTCATAGCAGAATCACTTCAGAAGTACATATTATTTGATATAAGTGTATGGTCCTTTTTTTTTTGTATTGAATTTTGTACATTTGTGGCATCAAGACAGAGTGTAAGCCTCTGGCAATGCATGGTGATTTATTGTATCAACAATAATACATTAATTATAATATTATGTAAATTAATCTCACATATTACAAGATAATCGTGCGTGCTGGCCTTTGGTACCCAAGTTCGCGGATTCAAACCCGGCCGAAGCCGTCGGTCCCATGTCATAGATTTGCGGCAAGTAAAAGGTCCCTAAATTTATGTGGAAGTCGGAATTTAGGCAAAATTACTACCGGACATCTTTCTCGCCCACAGTACCATCTTTCGCTACTAGGATCTCTCGCGTCGGTGAGGACGCAGAGGCACGTGGTGGCGAAAGTGGGAACCTCTAAAGGCGGGGAAAAGCAATGGCAAACTATCCCCAAGAATGTGCCTAGGATGCAGTGCGAAGAGCCACATCGGTTCCATAGCCGGGCTCTGGTTCCTGCCGGACCGGCCTCTAGGGCTGAATACTAATAAATGAATGAATTATAAGATAGAGACCGTCAGCACATCAACCTAACCCACGATATTACACTTGTAGTTAGCAGTTAATCCGTAGAAGAAGCATAAGTAGAACTAAATGAACAGCGAATACAAAGTCTGCTGGTTAACGACAAAACTGGTAGAGAATCGTAAAATAACCAAGTAAGATTACAACCAGAAAAGGCCTTTGCCGATACCGCAATATAGACCGTACATTATGTTTAGTAAAGTTGCTACAGTCTTTTATATGTTGTATGAAGTGAAGTTAATGGCCTCGCTAAGAAGGGATCAAAACGAACAGTGTTATTGTAATGGTGATATAATGGATAGTTTGGATCGAACAGTAGGCTTGCTAAATTCAGCCTTGAACCTCTGCTATACCACGTATTGTTCGGAATGAGAAGGTTTCTTTTATTCCTCCATCTGAATTGTGAGGTTAAAGACAGAACAGTCTGAGAGTCGAGAGCATGAGACAGACAGGTGCATGCCAATAAAGAAAAACAACAGTTGTTGTGGAAGGCAAACACGAATTTCTGCCGCGTGATGTTCGTTGTTAAGATGGCTCGGTCGGTTTCCATATACTTATCACACCCGATGCGATCTGGTGATTTGGGGCGAATACAATGCAGCTCGATTTGTGCGTGGTGGACCTACATAGTGTGCACTGAAACTGCAAAGTCTTTTCTTATGTTTATTGGATCGTGCATCATCTTGATAGTTGAATAAAGAGAGACCAATTTGATGTCACTTGCTTTATTATTTCATTATTTACTGTTCAACATGTTTCGGATTTTAATACATCCATCCTCAGGAGCTTGCGATTTATTTGAGGAGTTTCACCAACACACATCGAACCAGAACAATACAACCCGTGAAAAAAAATCATCAAATAAGTCGTAAGCTCCTGAGGATGGATGTATTAACATCCGAAACATGTTTAGCAGTAAATAATGAAATAATAAAGCAAGTGACAGCAAGTTGGTCTCTCTTTATTCAACTGCAAAGTCTTTGTTTGGTCTTAGTGGTCACTAGCATATACGTACCACCATTTTTGACACAATAAACTGTGTATTTTTTCCTCCGATTATACTGATCTCTATGTCTCGCGTATGGTTCTTAGAGGAAGGAATCATTATTTTCCAGATAGCTGTCAATAATTTGTTTTTCTGGTGAAAGCGCACTGCGTTCTGTATGCTGTGTACGATCTATATCCTTATGTGGAACTGAAACTAACGAAAGTGCTCGGTATTTGCCAGGGATTTTCTTGAAACAAACGTTATTGTAAAGTATTAAGCGAATTACCCATACGTGACACATTTCTGTGCTATATACAGTTTCGTCTGATAGTTTCCTTGTGTCCATAAGCAAATGCTGAGATGGTTCCCAACATTCCAAGTTGCCACTACATGCTTCTCATGTAGCCCTCCCGACTTAAATTTATTAGTAACCAATTTCATGTTTTGTACACATGTAAAATAACCACTGTCACCGGGTGACAACCCAATTGCAGTTAATAATAATAATAATAATAATAATGTTACTATTATTATTACAAAGAACAGCCTTTTTACTGATTATTCACGGTAATAGTTTCAGGAAGTGGGCCCGGTAGCTCAGTCGATATAGCGACTGAACTACGGGCTGGACGGTCCGGGATCGAATCCCGATGGGTACGAGATTTTCCGCTCGTCCAGACCGGCCCTGGGGCCCACCCAGCCTCCTGTAAAATTTGTACCGGGTATTTCCCAGGGGTAAAGTGCAGCCGGGGCGTGCTACTGACCACTCACCTCCTTCTAGTGCCGCGGTCATAGAAGAGTAGAGCTATACCTCTACCCACCCTCTGGGCCACCCCGGGCCTGCAACGGGATCACTTTACCTTTAATAGTTTCAGGAAAGACACCGACACTGAAGGCAACAGAATATAATGTTACTGTGTGTTGTCAGTTAAACAAAGCACCGAATTAAATAATAATCATAACATAGGGTCTGCCACGGTTTAACATCGGAGAATTATTATTATTATTATTATTCCTCCCTGTTATGCTATGGGCCCATCGGCCCTTCCCGATGCTACTCAAGACTGACACCAAGCCCTAATAGTATCTGTGCAAAATCAGTTGTTATAAGTTTGAACTGTCGAGGTGTAGCCCTTGTTAAGAAAAGTGTACGCCTTCCCAAATTCGACAGCAGTATGAAACATTACGATTTTCATTTTTAGTTCTTTTATTTAAGAATTAATTGAGTGTAGCCAGACTAACATAAATCATTCTTTCAACGGCTTAGTTGTAGGAACACCACATGATAATTAGGTTTATATGTAAACTTTTTTTCAGTGGAACTTGTAATTTTGTGCTTTACACGATCCGCTATGTCAGTGACCTAATGTTGAAGTACTTCTCTGTTTATTCAGTTACCACATAACGCACGTGGCTGGTAGTGCTGTGTGGGTGGGAATATAATACAGTTGAACCCCGATATAGCGCCACCCTGTCTTACCACTCATGAAAGTCTGTGAACAGAAATACTTTATTATGCAATATTTCGATTTACCGCTACCCTTCGTGTAAAGGTAAGGGTAAAGAAGTCCCTTTGCAGGCCTGGAGTTGCCCAGAGCGTTCCAGGAACTTAAGGTTCCCAGATTTCGTGACAACGGCACAGAATGTTGGTAGGTTGTCAGCCTTACCACCGGCCGCCTTTGCCCCCAGGAAATACTCCTGGTACTCATTTCTGTTAGAGGCTGAGTCGAACCCAGGTCCATTTTATGTCAATGAAAAATTTACTGGCAACACCCGGGATCGAGTCAGAGACCTTCCGGTTTGTAGCACAGCACCTTAACCACTGTGCTACCGCGGTCCCCCTTTTATTCATATATATACACGTGTGTTTGTGTGTGTGTGTGTGTGTGTGAGTGTGTTCACGTACGCCATGCACAGTGTATGATTGAGTGCAAATACCTGCTATGTAACGTGTCTCGCTATCACGGTGTGACTGTAGTGCAAACAGTCTAGCTCTGCTAGAGATGGTCGGAGTACAACTTGCCAGAATGTCCGCAAGGTGTTGCCAAATACATACTGGCTAAAAACCAATGTTCTTACACTACACATTCCAAAAACCGATGTGTATTTTGTGCATACAGGCACATAACGCTGTCTCCAAGATGACTTTGTGGATTCTTCACATTCACTTGACATCTTACTCCCTGCTCGAAATAGGACAATGCCGAAACTCAGTATTTCCGTACAAGACGCTATAAATGGAATAAACGCTTAGTAACTTTATCTAGAGAATGGCCATATAGACTGCAATTAATCTTTCTTACTAAAGAGTGTGTTGATAATTTAGAACATCGAGGCTAATGTTTTGAAATTCAAATTTCGAAATACTTGATTCCTTATCAGTTACCGAAATCGGTATTCGAATGCCGCCCTTTGACACTGTAAAAGGCAAATCAGTCCCGTTACAGGCCCGAGGTGCCCAGAGGGTTGCAGGAAGTTAAGGTTCCCAGATTACGTGACAGTGGCCCAGGATGGTGGTAAGGTTGTCAGCCTTATGCACCGGGCGCTTTTTACTCCCAGGAAATACTCCTGATACTCATTTCTGTTAGAGGATGAGTCGACCCCAGGGCCATAGTGCGATCGGAAGGATTATGTCGATAAAAAATTTCAATGACAACGTCTGGAATCGAACCAGCGACCTGTAGCACAGCACCTTAACCACTGTGCTACCGTGCCCCGCCCCCCTTTTATACTGTACTGCAACAAATTAAATGCGACCCTCTCGGTTTCAAGTAGGGTAAATTTTCATTCTTTTGAAATGTTTTTGTGGAAAATAATGAGTAGGCTAATGATCCTATGTGAATTGTTAATGAGAGTGAAGACACACTTATTAACCTTTTGACGCCTAATGTCAACTATAGTGGTCGTACCGCACCGCTAGCCTCTAAAGTTGCATTTTATATATTTATTCAACAAATATAGTTACTGAATATTTTAAACATGGTATATACTCTCCGTTTTTTTTTCTCTTTAAAATGCAGTTTGTTTCATAATTCTAATGTATTTGGTTCCTGTATTATTCACATTTTATATACAGGGTGTGCTAAAATTTAAAAAAAAATAATTCCGGCGCCAAAAGTTTAATGTGGTTCAAACCCAAGGCAGTCAGGATAATAATGTCGGTGACTATGGGTAGAGCTTCCCAACGCGCTACGCGGCCGGTCTATTTTGTATCTGTACATATCTCAGTGTGTTTACTGTGTGCGTTTAGGAGATTTGTTTTGTAAGAACGGCCGCGTTACGTATAAATACGGTCGCGCGATGAAAGTGTCTCTGTAGGAGTGTAGTGTTTAGCAACTTGATTCATTTCCAAATGGGAATCCGTGTTATGTGGAAGGTATTTATTGACTATTCTTATTCCCTTACTGCTTCAAGAATTATCTTTGTTCGACACATACTTGGAATCCTTGCGAACATAAAGTATGGCGTGAATCTTCGTCGTGATTTTTCTGTCTCTTTTTGCCAATCTATGTAGTTGCGAATTTTTTTTCAGAATGCTGGCATAAAACGTTTCTATTTCCCGAATTTTTCGTGCATTGCGTTAGGTTGCAACTGGGTTCATCTGTAAGCAGGGTCACTGACAACGTGGTACAAGGCTTGGGATTTTGGCGTCATTTACCTTGTTGTATGTACGAATATATAAAATCAAGCTATAAAATTTCGACGTATCAAAAATAGATATCATTCACTGTCTGCAGTTTTTGTCTATGGAGTAACTGAGGGTTTTAAGTAAACGAAAATTGCGTTATTGTCTTGTCCAGCACTGATCATGAAACATACGTTAATTTTACGTGTAAGTAATATGTAGGTCTGTGGCCGCTGGCCTGCTGAGATCGTGGGTTCGAATCCCGCCGGTGGCATGAATGCTTTTCTGTTGTGAGCGTTGTGTGTTGTCAGGTAGAGGTCTCTGCGACGGGCTGATGACTCGTCCAGAGGAGTCCTACCGACTGTGGTGCGTCGTTGTGTGTGATCTAGAAACCTCAAGAATGAGGAGGCCATGGTCCGCGTT
>Ga0136643_10018954_pt1 | contig 10389 bp, 5 predicted proteins | sample TergutLab28metaG_FD_96883 | JGI IMG/M metagenome (GOLD analysis project Ga0136643, IMG submission 96883) | Labiotermes labralis P1 segment gut microbial communities from Petit-Saut dam, French Guiana - Lab288 P1 (version 3) (version 3) | ecosystem: Host-associated > Arthropoda: Insects >... | reverse complement strand
CTCCTCAATTGACCTCACGAGGCTGAGTGGACCCCGTTCCAGACCCACTACTACTCAGAAAATCTGGTAGCGCCGAGGATCGAACCCGGGACCTCTGTATCTGTAGCCAGAAACTCTGACCACACAGCCTAGTAAAGGTATTTAGAAGTCATTTCTGGTGTTGCAGTCCAATCTGACGCACCTCCCTCGTCACGAGTACGTTCCTGGAGTCGGCATGGGCATTGCGAAGTGTCCATATGATCCTGCGGATAATTCAACAGCTGTGTGGGTGGAGAAAGGAAACCCGGGGGAGTTGCCCGGCCTCTACAGCGGCACGAACGCAGAATTCACCAAGGCGGACACCGTCATCTTCCGCACCGACCTTCATAATCTGACCACGGGAAGGCGAGAGTACAGCTTTAAAAGGACGCTGAAGTACGACTCCAAGTGGCTGGACAGTGAGTACAGGTTTTTGTCTAGTGGCGAGAAGCAGATTGAAAACTGGCTTATCCGGCAATGGTTGATCCATACATATACCTTAGCTGTAAATTTTCAGAGACCCATTACGTTTCACTGTTAGATATACCACCAATACTCAGCACTGATTCAGAGAGTTCAAAAAGCGAAAGTTGATCAAAAAGAATACTTATAGGCCTAATTTGCGTAAGCGAACATTTAAGGTAGCGACAACTATGTCTTGGAATCTTGCTGTTTTTTAAGTATATATACATGCCATTATTATTATTATTATTAGTATCATTACTGCAATTGTGTTTTCACTCGGTGACACTAGTCCTTACACTAGAACATACCAAACAAATAAGAATAAATATACATAAACGAAACAACACAAAAACACAGTGCAAACAAAACAAACACATTTAAATGTGCGCAAGTAGCGACTGAAATGTGCAGTGGGGAGAGCAGGACAGGATGGGAGGTGGAAAATTAAATGGCCAGGTGTGTTCTTGAAGATTTCCAGTCACTCTGAGCCACACATTACTTATAGCTGTCTGATATCTGATATCTGGGAAGAGCTTTGCCCCGGATAAACTGGCTGTCACATGTATTTTGCGGCACAGTACAGTGTCAGATGTGAAGCAGAAAGATGGTTTTAAACACACATGTAATGGCGAATATGATGGACGGTTGTTGTAGCACGCGTGGTAAAGATGATAAATATACCCAAAATGTTAGTTTAAAATCCTAGAGAAAGGTAAGAAATATTGACGTGTGTGCTGAGGTAAAGTCGTCCCTTTACATAAACGGGAGAGCAGGTGCATGTCCATGCATTATAACCTTGTCACTGGATGGGAGTGACTGGTAGCTCTCTACCAGTCTACACGGCTTGACATCTCAGAACACTTGAATGGTGTTCCATATTTAGTTGCTATATTCCGCCAATGTAACTAAACCGAACTTAACGCCATGGTTTTAAATTATTCCGTAAGAAAATAGGACGGTCTCAGACTTCGTTGTTCATCATCGGAACACTTTACTTTGCCCATTATTTTTCTAGAAGAAAGAAGTAGCAAGGAGGGTTAAAATGGCGTTGTAGGTAATATAGGAGCGATAAGACAGTAAGATGCGAACTACCGTTGCAGAAATTAATGCTACTCAATTGGGGATGGGTTCACGTAATTGGAATTCCCTCCCCTCCTTCTTCCATGCTATGCCTTGAAAGAGCTTCGTGGCACGCCGTATTGGAGCCGCTAGGGATGAGGATGAGCCTGAAGTCGTGTGTCACTCCCCTGTCTAATTATTCCAGGGTCTCTACGGTCAACAATAGACATAATATCAGGGGTGGGCGGTTGAACCCTCGTCTATTCTACGACTAGAGAGTCTTTATAATCACATAAGGAGTGGGGTGGGGGCGAGACTTTATAATTAGTTTCATTTAACCCAGTGTCCTTCGTTGGCTTTCTTTGTGTTTTAAGTTGGGATGTGTGAAGTCCTTTCTTAGGTTAGCAGTAAATTATTTTTAAGATTCACAGCTAAAGTTCTTTGTACTGTCCTTAATTGTGTGCACTCGGTGAGGCAGATTTGGCTTGCCGTGATTGATTCTTAATTCCTGCTTCGTTTTTACATAATTTGTATTCAGTTCTTCCATTACAAATGGGGATCCCATTCATCCCAGCTTGCTGGGGACAGTCTCTAGTTTATGGGTTTTTATAAGTGCAGTGTTCTTTTTTTCCGCAAAATTCGGCTCAGGACGCCAACCCGGGTTTCTCAAGTCTTAAAAAATATGAATTTTCTGAAAATGCATACGATCATGTTGACTTGCGTATGGTGGGAATTGGAGTAGAACAGCCATTATCCGGCCACTAACAGGAAGGTATAGGAGAGGGAGAGAAAGGTGGGTGGGTTAGTGAATGGGACTGCGAATGATGTAGAGGCAATATGTAAGGAGAACTCAATTGAATAACGATGATGATGATAATAATAATAATAATAATGCCAGGAAACCATGAAGTCAAGGAACTACAGAAAACAGCCATATTGGGCACTGCACACATACTTCAGAAAGTGCTAATGTAAAAGTACAATAGATTCAACACTGAAACTAACGATATAAGCACCATGAATAGTAACAACAGAATAGCTGTAACACTGTGTTCCCTAGGGACATAGTTTGTCTCAGGAATATAAGTATAAATACCGTGCATAAAGGAGATGATGATGATGGTAATAATAATAATAATAACTATAATAATTATAATTAATTTTATGTGTATGTATGTCATAATTTTTTACATATCGTGCTGCAGTTACATCAGTATATTTCTCTGCATTATACATTTTGTCACGGACCAAAAATTTAACCTTCCACCCGCAACCCCCCCCCCTCCACCTCCCTCTCTTTCCGCCGCCACCTAAATGTTATTAATTGTCCCGGTTTTTGGTGTTTAAAATTTTGTTCCCTAATTACAAAGTACAAAAGGCAGCATATTTTCACTTCTCTCTCGGATAACAATAAGCTGGTCAATACTAAATCGAGTTGTAACTTTCACAGTTTGTTTTGTTGCCAGTTTTTTTTTTGTTTGTGCGCGAAACGTATGGGCACACGTACCACTTAAAACGCAGTTTGAAAAATTGGCATTATTTAAATATCGGAACGTCATTACGACATTCTGACATTATACACAACTTGTGCTATCCATTCCTACCAACACTCACTAAGCGATACCTGTAACTTAGATATGTGTTTGGAAAATTGACACTGTGCTTTTCTTCAAAACTGTGCCATGATGCGCAGTTTTTCGTTCAGTTTTGTAATCATCGTATAGTAATGTTTGTCAATAGGTTCTTTTTATTGTTGCCATAGACTTCTTGGGTCGGCCGGGTAACTCAGTCCGTATAGCGACTGGGCGGTCGGGGGATCGAATCCCGGTGGTGGGGCGAGATTTTCCGCACCTGTCTAGACCGGCCCTGGGGCCCACCCAGCCTCCTGTAAAATGGGTACCGGGTCTTTCCCGGGGGTAAAGAGCGGCCGGGAAGTGACGCTGATCCCTCACCCCCTTATAGTGCCGTGGTCAAGAAAGAGTAGAGCTATACGTGTACTCCCACTACGGGCCATACGGCCTGTACAGAGCCTCAGTGCCTGTACAAGGGTGCACTTTACCTTTTTATAAACGTCTTGACCGGTGTTATGATCACGCCTGTTGTGTCCTCTTTTTTTATTCAGTTCAAGGACATTTCTGTCAAACGTAAATAATTTTCTGTTGCAATGTCATAAGCTCCAAAACTCCAACCACGTCACCGAAACCAATATAACGTCATATTGATGACGGATTTCGTAATGTCTGTTAATGCACACAGACCCATGGAGTTTGTTTTAATTAATAACTAATTTCAAATATTTGAGAGCAGATACCTAAGGAAAATATTTGTTCATAACAAATTTGAACAGTGTGGTTAAAGGCAAAGTAATCAGTTTGCCTACCCATAATGCCGTGAAGGTTTGCGTAGGATTTTGTGGAAGAGTCCGGTAATTCCATACATCTACCTCGCATGGAGATTGGCTCAACGTTGCTGCACTGGTACAGTACGTGGTACTGTAATAGACGGTGTGGACAGCATAGCCGGTCCGAATACTGCCCCGAAAATTGTTTGACCTACACAAACACTGATGACAGCATTCGTACAGGGAGGTTTTGAAACGTTTTGGACAACGTGCTTGTAGAAAAAGATCAAACATTTACCGGACACGTGTTTTTATCGAGATAATCTGCCCTCTTATCTTATTTTTTCCCCTGTGTTATTTACTCGTGTTCGCCTCTCCCCCCCCCCCCAAATATATATGAATTACTCTTATTAAATCTCTTGAAGCCTTTCAGAATAATAGGAGGTACAGTACGCACAGGCCATTAGGAATGCGATTGCTGCAGAGATGTTGGGATGCGTGTGTACTGTACATGTACATAGTTGGTAGGCCAGTGCTCTGAAGGTGACCACACTGAGCTGAAGATTTGTTTTTAGGCGCGTACGCAAAATTGCGTAAAGCGACTATTAGCTTCTTCATGGCTGTATGTCTTTCTGTCCGTCCGTCCATCACCTGTACAACTCGGCTCCCACTGTACGGATTTTGATTAAATTTGATATTGGAGTATTTGTCTAAAATCTGCCGAGGAAATTCGGGTTTGTTTAAAGTATGACAAGAATAACGGGTACTTTACATGAAGACCGATGTACATTTGTGATAATATCTCGCCGAATTCTTAGAATTCGAAATATTTCTGAAAAATGATGTGGAGAAAATCAGAACACACATTTTATGTTCAATAAATTTTTCCCCCGAAGATCGTGCCGTTTGTGAGATAATGCGGAAAAATATGGCACAGCCACACAGGCCACAGATGACAGTATAATACGGCGCATGCGCGTTGCGTGCTTGATAACTAAGACTGTAGACACACAATCAGCATATGTAATACTTTTTGCTTTTGCACGGAATCCTAATGGTTACGCGGAAGACCGTAAGAGTTACTGTGTAGCCGGGTGGTGTGTTTGGTAGACCGGCAGTAGTCGTCTGTTTCTTCGGCAAGTCCCGATCGAGTCACGTGGTACGGAGCCGAACAAACAGCAATAGTCGTCTGTTTCTTCCGCAAATTCCCATCGGGTCACGTGGTACATAGTCGAACTCTCAAGGGTTTCCGAGTGTAATCTTCCTTGACTAAACGGAAAAATGTGGCAGTAGTGCAGTGCTGTGGCTGCTCGGGAATCAGACATTTTGCCCGACTGCCAAAAGACAACAGAACGCAACCCCCTACAGTGCCTGTTTGTCGCATCATTTCGTAGACATGATCTTCGTACTTAGGACATGGAACTGATTATACCAGGCCTAACAGAATGGCCCTCTTTCGGCGTTAAACGATGCTTTAAGCCTCAGAACTTTAGCGGTGTTCCTGTTCTGTCTACCGTTATATAGGAAGATGCCATCATCCAGAACATCCCTGGGTCATGTGTCAGCGAAATAACAAGCAGAGACACATTCCTGCACGATCCTGGGCGGCAAAATTGGCTCTTAACTGTATGAGCAGGTAGCTACTGGCGATCCATCACACAGCGCGTGGTACGGCATTAGTCATTAGCGCCACCACGTCACATTAAACTGAATGTCTTTCTTCGCGTTAGGAGGGTATTTAGACGCTTCGATACCGCGCAATCTATTTCCGAATTTATTTGTCGTCTGCAGTGCGGATAAATGTTAACGTTGCGCAGTGCTGGCGTTGCGTCCTTATCTTTCCGGTTTTTATGAGTCCGAAAGAGACAAGCGGAGAAATTAAAATTCCCAGTTGTGAAGTATACAGTACCGGAGCTCCTGTTGAAGGTTAGTTGACTTTTCGACAGACTTTTAATTGTTCTTAATTTTCACTAAATATTCTGCTATTTTACGTGTTTTTTTTTTCTTGCTGAAGCCGTGATTGGTTTCTCCTTTACCCCACCCACCCTCCCAATTTCACTGTTACCACAGATTCAGAACGGCAATATGTACCTTGTTTTGGAACAAAGTTTTGTGTTTTATTTACTCAACTACTCCAGCTTTTTCAGGGAATTAAAATGTACGTTCCACTAATAATGATAATAATATTAATTTAACAAGGTTAAATATTATTGTTATTAGACTTCCAGATCTTAGGGTTTTTGTCCCAGTACCTCATTTATACCGCAGTTCTCTTACTGTCATTATATTTGTTGTTTTCTTTTGTTCATTATTCCGTTTTTGTCTAATTTTGCGATTTGTGCGCTGTGTTTGTGTTCTCGTGTTGGCTGTATAATTGGCCAGCACGTGACGTTGTATTCTCCTACGCGTTTCGGCGCGACATCTGGCTGTAAACAGTTGCCCGAACGTGTTGGTAATACGCCGCCTTCTCACTGATGCCAATGTCTCAAGATTTCGCGACGGTAATTTATGGTGAATGGCAGAAAAACCCCCTAGTCACATAACTGTGGACAAGTTCGGACAAGTGTTGGTTTAGACAAAAACGATTAATATGAAGGTAATGAACGGTGTACACAGTATTAAGGTATATACTGTCAGAGCTGAATTATTGCTGCTGCGGCTTACTACTGCTACCACTACTACACTACTACCACCACACTACTACTACTACGTCACTACTACTACTACACCACCACAACCACCATTACTACTACTACTACACTACTACTACTACGCCACCACCACTATTACCACCACCACTATCACCACCACCACTACACTACCACTACTACACTACTACCACTACACTACTACTACTACGCCACCACCACTATTACCACCACCACTATCACCACCACCACTACACTACTACACTACTACCACTACTACACTACTACCACCACACTACTACTACTACGTTACTACTACGACTACACCACCACAACCACCACTACTACTACTACTACACTACTACTACTACGCCACCACCACTATTACCACCACCACTATCACCACCACCACTACACCACTACTACTACACTACTACCACTACTACGCCACCGCTACTACTACTACAACTACAACCACCACAGCCACTTTTCTCTTTAGTAATTTCCATGGTTTTCTTATGTAATTGGACTTCACGAATTGAACGGATATTTGTTGGCTTAGTTTGTAATCATTAGGTTTTGTTTGAGGCGCGCTGCATGTAATGAACTCCTTGTGTGAGTGATAGTCGATGAGATGGTCAATAAATCTGCACTGCTGGTGGAAGACAAAATTACATTTTCTTGTTTACTGTACCATATCCCGAGGCATTTGAAACTAGTCCCAATTGCGCCACACCTCAGTTAGAATATCATTTGGTCTCTTACGAGGGCACACAAGTGATGCATTTCGTCAAGTTCTCCAGTTAATTGTATTGCACACTTGTCTCTTGGTGCTGCATATTAACATGCCGCAAAATTACCGTTTTACATAAAAGTTTCCTTTCAAGTATGAGTAAAACAATCATAGGTGAATTATGTCCACATATTTATTATAAGAATCGTAGAAGCACATGAATATCCTTTCTGATTCCTTAGAGCAGGGTCTTCTTCAGAGTCTAACACATCCTAAGCCATTGAAGAAATTTTCTGCAATTTCATGGAACCCGACGTGTCATTACCTTGCTCACCAGAGCCAGACACCTGTTCTTACCCTTAGCCAGATCAATCCATTCCACGCCTCCTACTGTATTTATTTAAGACATGATTTACTCATGTTCTCCCGTTTGTGCCTCGTCTTACAGCGGTTTTTTCAGTCAGCCTCCCCCACTGACACCGTTCATGCCACATGCCTCGCAAATTTCAAACCCAGTAATATTTGGTAAGCACAAATCGTAAAGCCCCTCACTGTACAACTTTCACCAGTTACCTGCTACTTGCTCCCTGTTAGGCCTAAATATCTTCCTTAGCACCCTGTTGTCGAACATTCTCAGCCTATGTTCTTTCCTTAATGTCGGAGACCACCTTCCACGCCCACAAAAAGCAACAGGCAAAGTTATATTTCTGTATGGTGTATATTAATCTTTATATTTGTTTGTAGAAACGCAAAACATTCTGTACTGAATGTCTTCATTTGATGTTTTTGTGCAGTCTGTTTTGATTTATTACAGTCGTTCTTAAATATTTAAAAATTTTCACATTTTCAGATATGTTCTTTCCAGATCCTTTCAGTTCGATGTTTGTGTGACCGTGCATCATTGACACAGTAATATAAACAGTCAACTGGATGCAACAATAATAATTTTATTAATAACTTCAATCAGCTCAACATGTTTCGGCCGATAATTTCGCCCATCCTCAGGAGCACTAGACTGTGTTTACAGCTTGTGGTATAATGCACCGACGATGCTGCCTGCCATCAGGCAGCATCGTCGGTGCATTGATTGAAATCATTAATAACATTATAATTGTTACATGTAGTTGGCTGTTTATATTGTTAGATATTTTTGGTGTTTAGCGGGTGGTACATATAATTACCACTGGCCTTTGCAGATTTAAAGTTTAGACTTACTTTACTGCTTCAGCATTGCAAGTCGCATTAAGCCCACAGTGGATAACGAGGGTAACAGGAAAAGAAACTTCCTCCACGAGTGAGAAAGGAAACTTTAAGAAGTTACAAGCTTCATACTTCAATTGTTCACTGTGCTAAACGGAGGTCGCCTTGAAAACGGAGCCTCCACACCCAAAATGCTACGATGGTCCGGACGCAGCATCCGTGTGTCCTTATAGACAAGAGGTTCCAGGCCATTACCCTTAATGCACTTCGCCCCAGCAGCCTAAGAAAGACGCTGGTGCTTTAACCAAGCCAGTGAATCTTCGTCCGTTTCTCTCTTTCTACCCCTTAAACTGCTTCGACTTTATTGGGATAAACTCGCATAACACGTACAAGAATTTCATAAAAGGATTCACCCCTCTCCTACCACCCTTCTGACTGTAGTGGCACGCTAGAACAAGGCATCCATCCTACTCTGAGATGTAGAAATGGGAGACCATTCATGAGAAATTCGCATCCCCTACCAAGAGCTAACCTCTCCCTTTATTCTGCCAGTAGGAGACAGCGAGTACAACAGAAAAAGGCGCTTTATGTAGGAACAAAACGGAGAGGAAATTAAAGATGAAGAAAAAGACTGAATGACAGACGATATGATGCTATAACTACGAAGAAGAATTGAAATTTGAAATTGAAAAGTAAGGGGGATTAGCAAAGATATAAAATTGTGCCAAGGATTGAAAGCCATGTAGCAGTTTTAAGCGCGAATGTCATGCAACATGTACTCGTATTTCGAAGTTGGTTTCGTACCTCAGAGTAAACGTTTTTGGTCTCCATTACGAACACCAAATAGCTAAAACTGTATAGGGGAGTAATCGCTGTTTGTTCTGAAGGTCACACAAAAGACATAAATATCTAATTCTTTAGTATTTTCGTCCAACACATCTGTACATTTATTATACAACGGTAAGCCACACGTCAATGTTGTGGTCGTGACAGTCCATCATTAGGCGATTATGAAAGTTCAAGCGGGAAAGTAGTGTGTGTGTGTGTGTGTGTGTGAGAGAGAGAGAGTGTGTGTGTGTGTGAGAGTGTGTGAGAGAGTGTGTGTGTGTGTGTGTGAGTGTGTGTGTGTGTGTGAGATATCACATTTTCCCGATTTGTTAATTCTATAATAATAATAATAATAATAATTCTTGTATTGTAGCTTAACATTACAGTTGTGTGTGTGTGTTTTTAAGATTTAACTTCTGAATCTTTAAACATGTTTCCGAATTGTTGTCCACGAGACTGAGATGACGCTACACTCTTAAGTTATTAAAATTAAAATTTATGGGTAAGACGATGTGTTCCGTTAAGTTACATAAAGTGCTGTTAAATGCAGTGTAGGAATATAATCGTTGTTCGTTGTGCCAGTTATACGAAAGATTGAATATATTTTTTACGTAACGTACAGGAAAGTGAAAGGTAACGTTTATCCGAGAACAGACTATAAAGTCTCAGAGCGGGTGGGGGTAGAAGTATAGCTGCACCCTTTCTTTAAACTCAGCGCTAGGTAGGGTGGGTGATCAACGCCATGCTCAGGCCGCTTTACCCTATGGAAAGAGACCCGGTACCCATTGTACAGGAGGCTGGGTGGGCCCCAGGGTCGGTGTGGGCGGGTGCGGAAAATTTCGGCCTCATCATGATTCGATCCCCGGACCTACCAGCCCGTAGCGAGTCGCTATACCGACTGAACTATCGCGGCCAATGTGCGTAAGATACAGAGTTTTTAAATGTTACAGCACTGGGATTTCAAGGGCTAATCATGGTGTCTATCGAACAGCCATGTAACAGCAATCCCTTACCAAAGTCTGGGATTATGTCCCCGAAGAACACGGTGGTTAGTCATATGAAGACCTCATTTGGAATGGGAATGTGGGGGGGGGGGG
>Ga0136643_10018952_pt1 | contig 10389 bp, 7 predicted proteins | sample TergutLab28metaG_FD_96883 | JGI IMG/M metagenome (GOLD analysis project Ga0136643, IMG submission 96883) | Labiotermes labralis P1 segment gut microbial communities from Petit-Saut dam, French Guiana - Lab288 P1 (version 3) (version 3) | ecosystem: Host-associated > Arthropoda: Insects >... | reverse complement strand
TGTGTGAGTGGTGTGTGTGTGTGTGGTGGGTGGGGTGTGGGTGGTGGGGGTGTGATTGAGAGAAAAGAGGAGGGGGGGGGGGGGGGGGTGGGGGGGAGGGGGGGGGGGGGGGGGGGGGGGGGGGGGAGGGGGGGGAAGGGGAGAAGTAGCACCGTGTATGAGCTGGAGGGTGACAGCAGGTTCGCTATTGGATTACAGGTCGTCACGTGCACGACAACCATCGCCTTTTATGTTGTCAAGTGCCTGACCAAGCACCTATGATGTGTCCTTTCATGCATATCTGACACGGACAATGGAGATTTTAAATTCAATTATTTCTGAACAATCCTTAGCATTCATGGGGTTTCAATTTTCTCTCAAAAGGCACCACTATCAGGTTCCAGATAGCTTATTCAGGGCTTCCATGCATACAAAATGAAAGGAGGTCGCTTGGGAGAACATGGCGCAAATAAGGTGATATGCAAATGTTCTTAGGAAAATGGATTTCTATTGACCTAGCTCAGGCTAGGGTCCAATTGTAGGCTTTTGTGGTGACGGTAATGAACTACAGAGTACTGTAATATAAACATATCCTTAAAGAGGTAAGTATTGTCGAAGGCTTCTGAACTTGGTAACTCGATTATCCTTATTGCCCGTTTGCACAAGAAGACAGAAACACAGAGGCGCAGTGGCAAAGCTGCAGAACCAGCGAGATCAAGACTGCTGGGTTGTAGCATTTTAAGGTGTCTAATTTGGTAGATAATTAAAAATGTCAGAGGGCTGTTGCCTACATCTTTATGGTGTTCTTCTACCCTCGAGGTATAGGCCCAGAAGAACACAAATTTGACACAGACGTGAGATTTTCGACGTGAACGCAACTAATCAGCCAGCCAGTAATATAGGGAGCCAAGTCTACTTGAGAGTCCACAGTCATTCATTCAGCCACCCAAGAAATCCCTGCCTTTTATGGAATGCAAAGGTTTATTAATCTCTCTTAATGCTTCTGACCCAATGACACCCAGGAAAGCAGCTTCGCTTGCGCCTGTATTTACTTTCGGCTTTAATGAGACTAGAACTTGGATAGGAGACCCACAGGCTTTCCAGTCATAACTGTTAAGGAGAGGGTTAACAGAAGTGTCAGGTTGCTGACATAGCGACTGGAGAGGGTTAGCGAAAGTGTCAGGTTGCTGACACCAGGACTGGAGAGGTTTAACAGAAGTGTCAGTTTTCTGACACCAGAATTGGAGAGGGTCAGCAGGAGTGTCAGGTTGCTGACGTAACGAATGGAGAGGGTTAACAGAAGTGTCAGGTTGATGACTTAACGAATGGAGAGGGTTAACAGAAGTGTCAGGTTGCTGACACCAGGACTGAAGAGGTTTAGCAGAAGTGTCAAGTTGCTTACGTAACGACTGGAGAGGTTTAACAGAAGTTTCAGTTTTCTGACACCAGAATTGGAGAGGGTCAGCAGAAGGGTCAGGTTGCTGACATCATGATTGAAGAGAGTTAACAGAAGTGTTAGACTGATTGCAGTAACATACAAACCACAGAAGCGTTTAAAGATTGCCCTTATTATGTCTTGAAAATAAACCTCCACCTGAATTCTTCGACCCCTCATTTAAAGGCTGCAATTTTTTCTGATTGAAAATTAATACTTCGCAAAAAATGACAGCAGTTTTACTGCATTTGTCTCATGTTATTTAAAACAATTTATTCAATCTGCATAACATATTCATGAATGTGTTTTTCTTTAACCTAAGCATTTAAGCTTGTACATGGCAGATCATCATCAGTGCTATCACACAAATGAACATGTGTGAGCAATGTCACGGCACTCTATTCTCTGTCTTTGATGCAGACTGCTAGTGAACAGGCTCATGACACGTTACCCGCTCTGTTTTGGACAATCATGAAAGAGTTTAACTCCCTTAAGCTAAGTGATCGATTAAATAAAAGGTAAATTTCACATTGTCATAACACGAAAGCACAAAAGGGGTAAGTGTATAGCTCTACTCTTCCTTTCACCTCGCTAGAAGGGGTGGATGGTCAACACCTTGCCCTGGCCGCTTTATCTCGGGAATAGCCCCCGTATCCAAGGGACTGAGTGGACCCCGGGACCCGTCTGGACGGACAAGGAACATCTCTCCTCCACCGGGGTTCGAACCCGAAATTTTCCAACCGGTAGGGAGTCGCTATTACCAATTATGTTATCCCGGCCGCCATGTTCCTTAAACACTTCTTAAAAATCCTCTTCCTAACTTTCAGGAAATATATTACGTCTCCATTACAAATACCGGAATTAACAAATTCTTAATGCTGTTTGGGTGGGGGGATACCTGCTGTTTGTCCTTAGGATAATATGAATATATAAATACGCTGTGTCGATAAATGTATGGCCTTTTATGTTGAGGCTCACGACAAGGTGCTCATACCAATGTACCTCAAATTGTTACACCCGCTGCTACTTAATTGCGACCTACAAAAGACAGTACAATTTCCTACTATTGTGTTGTACAATTTTTATCACATGGCACAAAAAGCCTGACATACATGCTGCAGCGCGACGTATTTACCTCCCAACTTTTAGTTGTTTTACGCTCGCTGAACGTAAAGTAAGAGTTGCTCCTGTGCAAGCCATTAAGCTATATGAGGGGGAGGGGGGTGGTGGGGAAAGGAGGAAAATATCACCCCATTCTTAAGCTGGGAATTAAATGTAGGTTACTACTGGACAGTTTCCATAACCTCACGTGTTACTGGCTTCTTAATAGGCTGATAGTGGTTCAAAGAAATCTACGAACGCCAGGCTTTAACTGTTCACACCTCAGTAGATCTGTAACTTAGGCAACATGTCACCTGTGACACGTAAAATTTTCAAGGCGGCAAGTAAGAAGGTTACGACTTCGGGGATAAGACGACGCTTGTCTTTGTGAGATGCGTGTCTACTAGCTGAGGAATCTGCTGTCGATTTCTACCCTGAAGATGCCGGCAGCTGTTTCCTTTTGGAGCAATAGTTTCTACCAACCTAACTACGCGGAGTTAAATGGCACAAGGCCTAAAATACGTTTTAACTTTCAGAAATATTTTTTCCTACGTGATGTATTTATAATTTTTGGTAGTGTTCTCTAAATAAACAACAATTTTATGTATTTCCCAACGCAAAGTTAACAATACGATTTTTTTAACAATTGACCAACTTAATGCACAAATTATTTTTTATAATAAGTTTATTATATTCATCTACATGTTTCGAGCGCTATTGTACTCATCATCAGAGGTCAAAATTGTATTATACAACATCTGGTATCGTCACACTCTGTAGGTGGCCGTCCGGTGCACAGGTTTAGAGAGGACTAGTCTCCTCTCAACATGCGCACCGGACGGCCGGATGAGAGAGGACTCTCTCAACCTGCACACCGGACGGCCACCTACAGAGAGTGACGATACCAGATGCTGCATAATACAATTTGACCTCCTGATGATGAGCACAACAGTGCTCGAAACATGTAGAGGAAAATAATAAACTCAGACTAAACCAAGAATTTGTGCATTAAGTTGGTCAATTGCTAAATTATACTGAGATGAACGGTCAGCAAAACGTCAAAAAAAGTATGATTTTTGTAATGTAGGCGCAGCGTTTTCTATAGATTAAGGACTCAACTTTTGACGAACTGAAGCCCAGGTCTGTCCTGCCACACTATAATTTTGCTTTTTCAATTTCCTAGTCCTATATTTTCAAGTCTTCATCGAAACAGTGTGTCTGTACAAATGAAGAATAATGGAAAACTTGACGTGGAAGACATAGATTCTGTGACGAAGATATAATTACCCGATAGATGGCAGCAGAATCTCATGCTATTTTCACGGTAGATGAGGCAATCTCTCGGTAATGTGATTAGCTTTCGTTTATGCGTTGATGCGAGCGAAACGTATTAATGGTGTGGGTCGATACAAGAACCATTGTCAGAGCTGTTGCTTTCACATGTCAAACACACAGTTAGCTGACCGACTGTCAGTTGTTCGCTCTCTGACGTGTAGGTTTATGAATAAGGGGGGGTGGTGTCCATTTTATGTCTCTGATTTCAGCTCGTGATAAATGCCGAAGGTTAAAGCCTCGGTCTGTTTAAAAAAGCCTTCATAGCTAAAAAGCAAATTAGTTCAGAAAAAATTACTGCGGAAGGAACCGCGTTTTGCAAGAACATGCCTTTATAAACAGAAAATATGAATTTCGGAAACACCAGCCTCCAAATATAAAAACAGAAATATATATTGAGCATGTGTGTAGTCAGTGCAAATGTTCTGCTTATTCAGTGACGTTGGAATCGAATCTATTTATGAATACTTCTTGGTTTCAGGTATTTCTTCCCTCTATACAGAGTGTCTGTAACAATAAGTGTCCTATTTAGAGAATAGAAATAAAGTGGCAAAACAAAAGATACGTACATTAACCCTTTACAGACTAAGCGCAGACCGCTTTATTTAAAGACCCGGTCCGTACCGCGCTGTAAACACTTTTCATCTCGGTTATAAAAACCAATCAGTTTATGCTGTAAGTGGCACAAGTCGCTGTTTCTTCTCAGATAAATACAAAACACAAATACAGTGTGGGCACAGCCTACAGTTGTTGAATGATATGTTAAACTTGTTGGTGCATCACGTGACCAGTAGGCATTAAAAGGTTAAGAGTCAAACAAAACGACGATTACAAATTCAAGAAGAAGAAGAAGAAGATATTTTCCCCCTTTGCTTAAGTAAAAACAAAATTAACGTTCCGATTTATGAAAAAACAGACTAGACATATCAATCGCCGTAGTTCTGTCTGTCTCTCTGTGTGACTGACTGACTTCTTACCTAAAGGCTACAGTCAAGCATATATATTCACTTGGTACAGGACATCCCGTTGTGCTTAAAGTACATTAATAAAACAAAGTTAAAATATATTATATTAATTATATTAAACTATATATTTATTATAATAGAATAATAGGATAATAATAATAATAATAATACAAGAAAATAAACATATAGTTGTGTCAGACGGAGTAGATATTTTTGTTTTATCCTATTAATATATGTGCACGTTTAGTATTTATGTTCTTCTCCTCTATTCAGCTGGATAATAGAGATCTAGAAAGCCGTCCCATGCGTTTCGATGTTCGAATGTACGAGTATTAAAATACATCGCTGCCTTAGTCTTTGTGTCTTGCTACTTACTTCTTTGTATCTGTTTATTTGAGTGTATCTTATTTACATGCTGCCAAGTTAATTATTAGTTATTAATTTATTCTGTAATATTATCTTATTGCAGCAAAGTTATTATTCTGTAATCTGATATTCTGTCTCCTAAGGCAACGACTTACTTTCAGTTTTACGAATCCTCACTAAGGCTATGATATAAAAGAGAGGATTATATCCACTTACTTTCTCTGTAGTCATAGTACGTATGGAAGAAAGAAGCCTTCCAAAATATAGAGCAGTAACACTTACGATCTGAAAAATAACAGAAAATATATGTGTCAAATTATATCTCGGAATCAAAATTGCTTAGTCTACGAACAACTACGTACAGCATGGAGTTTCTCCTTGGAGGGGGGAGGGGAGATTCGAATTTGAAATAAAAAATAGTCCTTAATTTGGGCATTTCCGAAACCCTAAGAAGTCAGCATAAGGAATTTCAGTTTATGTGCGGGCCTTTTGGGATGTTAAACCATGCAGTTTGAAGAAAATATTTATCTCTCAGGCGGTATATATGGTGACCACCGGTATTTGAGAGTTTGCTGGCACCCTACAACAAATATTTCTTACTTCTTTGTCATTACTACGTATTAATTCCCTATAGCGCCACTTCATAAGCCAAAGACAAGTAAACATAAACATCCGCAGGCATCAGAGTCCTTGAGGAACTAGTAGTTCGTGTAGGCAAGAAATTCCCGGCATTTTGTCCAACGCCGTGTTCACAAGTACCAGCCACAAGTCCCTATATTGAGCCAGACGTGTCCAGTTAACGTTTTGCCATCTCATTTATTTAAGACCCATTTTAAGAGTATTCTTTATACTACGCCTAGGTGTGACAAGTGGCGAATCTCCTTCTGGTTTCCACACCACAAACTTACATGCATTAATTTCGTTCCCAAAGGCAAAGAAACACATCAACAAATAATAAGAAATAAGAGGGAAAATGGCGTTGAAATCCACAGACGGGGCCTCCCGATACGGGATTAAAGACCTTCGAAAACGCTTGCGAAATATGTGAAATGTTGGTCAAGACTAGGAAGGTGTATGCAGTTTAAAGTGGAGTATTTATGAACGCTGCAAAGAAAGAACCTTTTTGTCAGGGAAGTCCCTGCATGATGATCCTTGGTCAAGGCTTCATTCTTGTGCAATGTGATGTAAACAATAACATTCCGGACGAGCTTGCTTTCAAGGTCAATCTTCACGTTTCACCTAACAACTTCAACAAATATATTCAGCTTAGTCACGTATAGTATTAGGAAAGTTATGAAATATATGTATGGGAGGAAGAGCCACACGAGTGGAAATACGGCATAATATGTCAGATTCATTAGAAAGGGTGAGTTATGATGTGTGATAACTGTAGAGCAGTCACAATGCTATGTACAACATATAAAATTCTGGATAATATTTAATACGCAAAATTAGTATCTTATGATCAGGAAATCATAGTAAAATACCAAGGAGACTTTCTAAGGGGAAGATCAAGTGTTGATCAAATTTTTATTGTGAGATAAATGTTGGAAAAATGTTGGGAACAGAAAACAGATGTACATCAAATATTTATTGATTTTCAAGCAGCATATAACACTGTAAGGAGAAAGGAAATATGGAATGAAATGCATAAACTAGATCACCCCCTCCAAAAAAAAAAAGTTAAATTGTGTAGAATTTTAAATAATGTATTACATACTTAGGTTAAAATAGGTAAACATTTATTCTCCGTATTTAAAGTGAACAAGGGTTTGAGACAAGGAGATACAATTGCAACTTTGCTGTTTAGTATAGTGCTGGAAATTGCAACTAGAAGATCTAAATTAGAAACTTACGTTCAGGTGACCGTGCATCGTCTAAATTCTTATAATAAAACCAACTAGATGCACTAATTTCTCAAATTTATTTTACGAATAAAACTCTACATGTTTCGGACAGTTCCTCTGTCCATCATCAGGAGTTTTTCACTGTACACCCAGCAATGGTATATGTCATAGAGCTTTGCTGACGGAACGTCCTGATCCTGCTCACCAGCTGTCAGTAAAGCTGTATGACATATACCATTGCTGTGTGTACAGTGAAAAACTCCTGATGATGGACAGAGGAACTGTCCGAAACACGTAGAATTTTATTTCTAAAATAAATTTGAGAAATTAGTGCATCTAGTTGGTTTTATTATAAGAAATAATCTAAATTAGAAAAAGGGGCAAACATATTGGACAAATGTAGTCAAATTATGACATATTCTGATGATGTGGTTGTTATGGGAAGAATAGTACAAGATGGTGGAGAAGTATTTACATCACTGGTCGAATAAAAGAATAAAATTGGATCAGAAATAAATGAAAAAAGACTAAATTTATGAGAGTACCACGAAAGTCTTACAATGAAAATGAATGTTTAAAACGTGGTACATATAATTTTGAATAGTGAAAAACTATACATACAGTGGTACAATTCAAAAAAATAAATTTGAACTCAGACCAAAGATTGCAAAAAGAATTACGAGTGCAAAATAAGCATATTATGCACTCCTTCGTGTACTACGGAGCCAAAAATACTCAGAGCAGAAAAAAAATAAATATCTGTAAGACGTTAATAAGACAAGTGGCGACATATGGAGCAGGATCTTGGACAGCGAAAACAGATATTGCTAATGGGCTGGGTGCTTTTGAAAGAGAAGTTTTAAGAAGAATGTTTGGGGGAACTGAGTTAAATGAATATTGGAGGAAAGCGATATTACAAAGATTTAATGCAGCTGTTTGGAGATTTCGACATGCTTTCATTTTCAGAATAAGTAGGTTGATTTGGATTGGTCAAGTCAACAGAATGGATAGTAAAAGAAAGGTACGTCAAGTTTTTAAACATAATCCCCAAGGAAGTCAACTAAGAGGACGACCAAAATCAGACGGTGGATTTGTGCACAATTATATGTTAATAAATGCATTAATACAAATTGCAAATGTCCAAAAAAAAAGAGCTTACATGGTGAAGTACATTTAAGAGGCGAAGGTTCGCATTCGACTCTACTGCCATCGAGAGAGAAGATACAACGTAAGTGCACATTTGGAATTACACTCTTTTGAGCGTCTAAATCAAGTGTCTGACAACAAAGTTAACGAAAGTCCGCTCAGCGGTGCCCCATTTGTAGCAAGGACAGACTTACGTAGCGAAAATAATAGGCTTATTTTTGCGGCTTTTTTTTAAACAAAGGCACCGAAGTCAAGTGATGATATATTTAAGTATTACGGTAGTGATAAAGGCGAAATAAATCATCATAATTTCCATCCCTGGTTCCCATAAATTGTCGTCTTGCTTCAGCAAGTACCTCGTTGTATGTCAGAATGACGCTCGATATATTTACAGTGTAAATAGACAGGGTCATGGTACCGTAGCGTCAAATTGCCATCTCCCTTATATGCTTATGAGTATTAGGGGATTCTGTACTACCAAATAGATGCTGCCCATTAAGGTGAAATATTATGCTCTGATACTACCTACACTTCCAGGTGATTCACCTGGCTGCATACACACCAGTAAAATAATATTAAACGAAGTCTTTAGCCGTCACACCGAGCACTTTGACTGGAACGCTAACGCTTCTGATTTGCATTCGGAAGGGCTGTACTTCAGAACCCGGAAGGATCAAACATTAAACTGTGTTCTGTTGCGGGTTATACAGTACTACAAGAAAAAGAAGGGGGAACGCGGTGGCGCTGTTGGTTGAGGCACTGCGCTACAAGCCAGAAGGTTGCGGGTTCGATTCCCGATGGTGTCACTGGAATTTTTCATTGACATAATCCCTCCGGCCGCACTATGGCCCTGGGGTTGACTCAGCATCTAACAGAATTGAGTGCCAGGAATACTTCCTGGGGGTAAAGGCGGCCGGTGCGTAGGGCTGACAGCCTTACCACCTTCATGTGCCGATTGTCTTGAAATCTGGGAGCCTCAACCTTCTGGAATCCTCGGGGCCTGTCCAGGCCTGTAATGGAATCGCTTTACCTTTACAAGGAAAAGAATACGGACAGACCGCGGGTCGAATCTCGATGGGGCGGCAACATTTTCCGCATCTGTTCAGACCGATCCTGAGGCCGATCTGAACAGTCTCCTGTACAATGGGAACCGGGTGTCTTTCTCGGGGAGAAAAGCGGCTGGAGCTTGGCGTTGACCAGCCACTCCATCTAGAGCCGAGGTTAAAAAAGAGTAGAGCTATACTTCCATGTCCGGTCTCGGCCTTCATAGCCTTTCTAGGGTAAATTTTACGTTGGAGTTTATCTTTACCTTTACTTTTACCTTCACCTTTACCTTTACTTTTACCTTCACCTTTACCTTTACTTTTACCTTCACCATTACGTACACAAATAAAAACACAAAGAAACACAAAATAAACAAATATCTCCTACAATTTATACGTTTTTAGCCCAGACAGTAAAAACCTGGCACAGCACCAAACAAGAAAAAAAAACATTTCAATTCAACTACTTTGCCCATTTTTTATTAACATAAACAAATTAACAACGGTACAAACAAAACAACTCCTAATGTAAAGCAATTAAAACAGAAATACAAAGAAGTAAGTAACCACCAAATACACCCAACGAAATAATAAAAAACACACAATAACCATCAAAACCGTACTAGTAACAAAAATATACATACATGTTAAATTACGTCAATGCCACTGTAACTTATTATTCAGTGCCTTCCAAAACACGAAGGAGAGATAACTTGGAAGAGCCAAGGTTAAAAGGGAGGATAATATTAAAACGAATCAAATAAAGAAGATGGAAGAGCGTTAACTGCATAAACCTGGCTTCGGAAAATGATGGTGGTGGGTACTCTCGAATATTTCTATATTTTCTTGTATCATAAAATGCGTGAATATTCTTGCTTGGTGCAGACTTATTAGCTTCCGCTGGAGGGCTTTGCTTCAGGCAGTTGGTTGTTGGTTAGCTAGCCTTCATGCAGCCACACTACGCTACATAGACTGAGTCACTGACAGCGTCGTTAAATAAACTATAAACAAGTTCCAGCCGTTCAAAGAACAGCAAATCATTTGAATAAAGATTGACCAACTAGATGACACTTGCTTTATTATATATTGCTCAACATGTTTCAGACGTTAATACGTCCATCTTCAGGAGCTTGCGACTATTTGTTGCGTTGTGTAGGCTGACTTGAGGCGTGCTG
>Ga0136643_10018951_pt1 | contig 10389 bp, 5 predicted proteins | sample TergutLab28metaG_FD_96883 | JGI IMG/M metagenome (GOLD analysis project Ga0136643, IMG submission 96883) | Labiotermes labralis P1 segment gut microbial communities from Petit-Saut dam, French Guiana - Lab288 P1 (version 3) (version 3) | ecosystem: Host-associated > Arthropoda: Insects >... | reverse complement strand
TATAAAGATATACAGAAATACAATTTTGCCTGTTGTTTCGTGTGGTCGCTCACACTGAGGGAGGAGCGTAGGTTGAGGGTGTTTGAGAATGGGGTGTTGATGAGAATATTCGGACCTAAGGGCGAAACAGTAACAGGAGAGTGGAAAAAAAAAACTACATAGTGAGGAGCTTAATGATCCGTACTCCTCACCAAATATTATTCGAATCATCAAATCGATAATTAGATGGGCAGGGTATGTAGCACTTACGGGGGAGATGAAAAGGTATATACAGGGTTTTGCTGGGGAAACTTGAGGGAAAAAGACCACTTGGAAGATCCAGGTATAGATGGGAGGGTATTATTAAGATGCATCTTCAGGAAGTGAAATGGGGGGCATGGACTGGATGGATCTGGCTCAGGATAGGTACAAGTGACGGGCTCTTGTAGATGCGATAATGAACACTCGGGTTCCATAAAATGCGGGGACTTTCTTGACTAGCTGAGAACCGGTTAGCTTCTCAAGAAGGACTCTGCTCCATGGAGTATGTAAGGAAGTACGTTAGCCCAGTAATTGCCACTGGTTAGTACCACTCACCTGGGAGAACGGTGCTCAATGTCTCACCTAGTACAGTCAAGCTAGACACACTGGCATTGAAATCCGTTATCTTTCCTTTATTGGAGTACCTGTTTATGTACCTCAGAGTTTCGCCTGTCATTCAATATTGGCCTTGGTATTCCAGCTCCACATCTTTGTAACTTCAAACACACAAGCATTGACCCTAATTTGGCATGCTTAGGGTTTTGTGTTCAACATGACTGACGTTAATGCAAATAGGCAGGGTGGTTCATTATCCGTCAAACCAAACACAACACACTTGCTCTACATAACAAGATTTATCCTATGAATATAAACAAAAGTGTGCTGAGGGCATTGATACACACAAGACAGCTCAGTGCCTGCAGTTTACACACATAAACAGCCTCCTTTAGAAACACATCAATGGAGGTCTGTGTAGGGAAGAGAGATTCAAACCAACTTTTCACCATGAACATTCGCCACATTCATGCAGAATGTTTCTCATTTAAGTAAGTCCAAACCATAAACTAAAATCATTTTGCGGTTTTACCACCTAAATATTTGTATATCTCTTATTAACTGTTAATTGACTGGAAGGCAGGCAGATGGCAGCAACATCCCTAGCTTCGTCATCGAACACGTGCAGCAATTCCAGTCTTGCTACAGTAAAGACCGACTGGCTGGCTTCCTATAGCCGACATAGTTCTTTTTTTGGTCATATCGGTCTACTGGTGAATGTAGATTATAAGTAGAAGAGGCCATGGTGTTTGAGCTTCCGTTGGCTTTTTTTTTTTAGATTGTTTGTATTGTGTAAATGATCGTCAAACAATAATAAAAAGAAGCCATTTAAAATCCTGAATCATTACGAAGGAGAAGATGGGAGAGAAGGAATATTTGTATTAAGATGGGCAAGATAGATGAGTTCTCAGCGACTTGCACACAATATACGAGAACCAAAATACGTCTGGTTCGCCATATTAGGACAACGTCTCCATTTCTAATCACTAATTTATTAGTACCGAAGTTGTAGGATTTTTTAACAGATCCCCCTTTTTTTACATTCATTCTCACTGCAAACGCTTGTGTGTTCCTCAGGGTTCTCATATTTGTTTGAGAAAAAAGACGGTATTTTGCAAAAATTGTTTAGTGTCCGGTCTGCAGACTAAAGCACACTATCGTAATTTAGCCTGCAGACCGGACACTACTCCAGACTAACCGCACCTAACCTCCAACACATAGCAAACCAAGAACGAAACGACCAATGTGGTAATCAACATCATAGTCGCGAGCTCCTGATGATGGGCATAGTAATGCCCGAAATATGTTGAGCCTGTAAGAAGTACAATAAAATATCAAGTGGCATCTAGTTGGTTTTGATTCTTCAGTTGTGACATTTCTTTAGAACCGCAGTATTTAACTGCGAAAGTGAATGAAAATTCTATGCTGAAATAATAATAAATAAAATAAAAATAGAGATAACAAATAGAGTGGGCCGGGATAGCTCAGTCAGTATAGCGACTCGCTACTGGCTGGATGGTCCGTGGACAATGGGTACTGGGTCATTGTGGGGGTAAAGCAGCCTCAGCGTGGCATAACCACTCACCCAATTTAGCGTGGAAGTTAAAGAAAGAACACTGCTATACTTCTACACCCACTCTGTGCCTTCAGGGCAGGTTATAAAGTGAAATGACAAAGGTCAGACCCGTTCCCGATTCACAAACTGTCACTCACAACATTGCAGTTACTACTGTGATAGGCGGTTGTGAAGCACAAAGTGGTGAAGTCCCGAGATGAAGCAACTATTCGACCTGCTCATATTTCTCTTCGTACTAAAAACAGACCGTAAAAACGAAGATAAGTGAAAAGGTGGTGAATAGAATAGGTTAATATGATATTCCTCTTTGATTTTAGGTAACAAAGGACTTGCCGATCAGAAGGACCTCTGTGCAGCTTCCTCCGACAGCCATTGTTAAGTTTTCTTTGCTGGGAACACGACAAGCTGCAAAAATTGATCAAAATTTTAATTAATAAGACTTAGTTTCCATAATTACTAGAAGACCTTTTTGACGACATCGGAATAAGAGGACAGCGGGAACTAGCATTCTCACATAAAATTCAAAATCTCTCCTCCTGAATTTTCGATGTAAAAGTAAGAGTGTTCTAACCGATCTTAGCAATGTAATATTCTGTAAGACGTTGCAATAGGACGACATTTGCCTCAGTATTTATCAAATCGTCAAGCGCAACTGTCCTTGGCCTTCTCAAATTTTTCCCTCCTACCACCGCTTTGTATTCTCCGCCTATCCTCAACCATGAAAGTACGCATTGTTCTCTGCTCCTGTTGTAATGGCGAAGGTGAAATGACTAAGAGACATAAGAAAATGCAGAGGAATTCACAGTAACATTATTAGAGACAACTATGCAGTTAAAGTGGCAGGAAGTAATTACACTTGATCTCTTCAGTGCATTTTTCAATAGAATTCGAATTTTCAGTTCCGCATATATGAATCCCGGGAAGAAAAGTTCTTCGCGCATGAGGCATAACAAACCTGGATTATTACGTTTCTTTGTGGCAAGATCGGCTGCTAAATCCCAGGGCAATTTTGCCTCTGAAAAAAAAATCCTCCCAGATGTAAATTTTACTTCTCACATACAGGGCTTATTCATGGTTGGCCCCTGTGAAATATTTGACGTCATCACACGACATACAACTCCCCCATAACTACACAGTGCACACTATTCTAAGGAACTTCTCCATAAAACAGCGTAAGTTGGCCTCATAGCTAACGTGAGGGTTACATTAGATTTGTTTACTTCTATGTCAGCAGACGTAATATTTTTTTAAAAAATCATATGAAATATTAATATTTATAGTTTATTATAAATAACTTTTACCGTACGGTAATAATTATTCCTCATTACCCTATATATTTCCAAATAATTGGATAAATTAACAGAATAATTAACAACAAATCTCCAGCGCACAGCTTGTTTCAAAATTAATTCGAACTAACATACTTCTTTTGCTGTGAACATTTACATACTTGAACAAAACATTTGCGGTTTTTATTATAGCTTTTACTTACAGTTCGTACTGCCATGTGACTGCCTAAGATGAGGAAATAATAATTATAAGACTCCAGTGCACACCCGGTTTCAAATTAGTTTGAAGTAAGACTTCCACTTTTAACATTGTCTTATTACAAGCAGTATACAGTTGGTTACTCGAACTAACATGAATCTTCAATTGCAGGTAGCTTCCCTCAAGTCCTTATTAAGGAGACCCTTCCATTCAATTTTAAATGCTTGATAATCATTTTAATATATTTGAATAAAGTATATTCTTTTTTTATAATAAAATCAACGAGATGCACTAATATCTCAAATTTATTTTTGGATTTGGGCTCTACATAGTTAACCACGAAGAGAGACATGACTCGCCTAGAAGCTGCAGAAATGCGTTTTCTAAGAAGTGTTACGGGATACACAAGACTGGATAAAATAAGAAGCGAAGTCATAAGAAAAGAACTAAAGATCTCTGGAATACAAGACGTGAGACTCAAATACAAACAAAACTGGATCAACCACCTTGAAAGAATGGACAACACCAGACTCCCGAAACACGCCCTCAACTACAAACCTCAAGGAAGAAGAGACCGTGGACGCCCCAGGAAACGATGGCAATGTGTCGATGCCGGAACAGGTCAAACGACCTAGTCCATTGAAGAGGATGATGATGATGACTCTACATGTTTCGGACAGTTTCTCTGTCCATCATCAGGAGTCTAGCACTGTACACACAGCAATAGGTATAGGTCATACAGGTTTTGCTGACTGCAGTCAGCAAAACCTGCATGACATATACCCGTTGCTGTGTGTACAGTGCTAGACTCCTGACGATGGACAGAGAATCTGTCCGAAACATGTAGAGTCCTAATCCAAAAATAAATTTAAGATATTAGTGAAACTCGTTGGTTTTATTATAATAATATATCGCGATGGACGCTCCTTTGAATGTCAAATTCCTTTTTTCCTTCAGTTGGTTTCGGCTGTTACAACACGTACAGCACTGCAAAGTTGCATTATCAACTGCGAAAAAAAGAAACATTTTCAAACTGTTGTAACTTATGCAGGTGAATATTTTTTCCTTAATTGTTTTAAAAGTGCGTTATGATGGTTTCCTGTTAAGGCGGAACCATGTCACATTGCATAATTCTGTAATGTTTTACAAATACAGATGTGATTGCATGCCCTCTTCACCCCGTTTAAAAAAAAAAAAGAGGAAAAATTGTAATCCTGGTTTCTCTTCCCCGTTTCTTCTTTTGTTAAAATCGCTTTTGTTGCTGCTCCGTTCATTGCAAATTGTTACCGGGCATGTATCTAAACAGGAAGTATGGCAAGTGTCGAAAGGTGAGAATTGTAACATAGAGCAATACATAACACAGAAATAAACAGCTTTGTCATGGACGTAACTTGGATAATGACATTTGGGTTCCAAATCGACCAAAGGTGTTAGGAACTGTAATTTACGAAGAATCAAGTTAGATTGTTTTGAACCAGTCCTTCATATACATACACCCCTCTACCCCACTGTCAGCTCAATATTTCTATTTGCCCCTGTTCAAATCTGTAGCAAAAAAAAATATTCTCAAGCAAAAAATTTGTGGTAAGGGGGGTGGGGGAATTTTTGCCCCCATCAAGTTACGCCTTTAAGTTTCGCCAAGTGTTACAGTGACTGCAGGGTACTTCCAGAAAAAAAGGAACCAATTTAAATATCAGGAGATGTCCACATTCGTATTACATTCCTGGGGAGCAACCAAGTTTCAGTATCACAATGCGAAATAACGGGAAAAAACGGACATTAAAAAATCACCAAAATGAGGTTTTCTTCAGATTTCGCATATGTATATCAAACATTCACAGATTTTCGGAAGTCGTTTCTCTCCCGTAACCTTATGCCTGCTTCTCAGAGACAGAGTACAATCAGGACCCATATATAATGTACGGGAAACTAAAAAACACGGACTGTACAACTCCGGGCATATATAAAATAATGAAATACGTACTGTCAAAAACGTTTAGAGAATCGTGTGTGTGTGTGTGTGTGTGTGTGTGTATATATATATATATATATATATATATACACACACACATATTTGACATCACCTACACTTATCTTACGCTAAGTAATATACAAATTTGTATCCAGGCGCACAGCATATTAAGACATTTTTCGCACCAATAAATATCACATACCGCTTAAAAATACCGATTTCAATTAACCAACCTTCTATGACACCAGGCATGTTCAAAACCGGACACTACTACTTCTTTCCATTTCCTTTTAAATTCATCATTCGTGAACCACATAATTATATAACAAGATCAGTGAAAGGAGAATCGTAAAATTAAAAATTATCAATACCAACTTGTGGGTTAGTAACAATAAGCCTAGGGTTGTGTTCAACGTGTCCGTCCAAGCGTCCTCCAAGCAACGCAAAACGACTACCTCGATTAGACAAGGCAGTCTCTTCCCAAATTCATTCTAATTCAACATGTTTCACTTGCCATCCTATCTCCGACGCTACGCAGTTCCACAGACTAACGGGATCATAAAACAAATGACAAAAGAACATCAAAATTCTTGTGTGATACATTTTGATTGTGAATGTACTCGAGATCCTTAACAAGAGGAAAAACAACAGGAGCAAGGAAAGTTGACCACTCAGTGGTCATCATTTGGTCAATAATAAATCTGTCAGTTGCGGAGTTTCGGATTCCTCTCGGTCAAGAAGCTGGCCGCTTTTTGTCCACAAACTTCGTCAACAGTGGCAAGCGGTCCCCTGGCAAAGGAGCGGAATGTCTGCAGCCGGTGAGATGTCTCATGTTCTTTTCTTGTTTTCGTGTGTCGTAATGAAAACCCGGCCGCGTAGACTTAATCAAGCAGTTTAGAGTATTGTCTTTTCGGTCAGCGTTTTTATTCTTGTGTTCCGTCTCCTTCTTTTAGAGATTTTTGAAGATAGAAAATGAATTCTTATAATAAAACCAACTAGATGCAGTAATTTCTCAAATTTATTTTTGGAATAAAACTCTACATGTTTCACACAGTTCCTCTGTCCATCATCAGGAGTACAGTGAAAAACCCCTGATGATGGACAGAGGAACTGTGCGAAACACGTAGAGTTTTATTCCAAAAATAAATTTGAGAAATTGGTGCAACTAGTTGGTTTTATTATAAGAATTTATCACAATGCACCTGAACGTCAAAATAGAAAATGAAGTAACCCCGTTCTTATGCATGGTGTCTAATGTAGCACTAGAGCTGCGTCAAGAAAACACTTTGCAGAGATTTTGGTAGTTCCTCACCCTCCAGTTCCAAATATAGTTAGTGTTCGAGTTCAATTCACGAGGACACATTCAACACCTTCTTCGCAATGTTTGCAATTCCGAATATACCCAGTTACAGCAGGTATAATCAAAACCATCTTCTTATTCTTAAAATGAATCAATACGGAGGAATAAAAAGTGGATATTTCTCTACTTGCAAATTTATTCACAACAATATATACAATGTAGGCAGGTTTTCACACTTTTTATACGTCACGAAGGCCTTTGGGTGACTAGAGGTATAGCTCTACTCCTTCTAGGACCTCGGCACTCTAGATGGGGGTGGGGGTCAGCCCCATGCCCCGGCCGCCTCTACCCCCGGTAAAGACCCGGGAGCTTTGTACAGGATGCTGGGTGGGCCCCCCGGGCCGGTCTGGACGGGCGGAAAATTTCGTCCCCACCGGGATTCGTCCAGCCCGTAGTCAGTAGCTATACCGACTACGCTACCCGGCCCTTAAAAGGCGATTTTAATTTCGTAATACCGTGACACCTTCTAAAGGTATTGAATAAATCCACAAAAACCCTTTCACAATATTCTATCTCTGAATAAATGCACAAAAGTCTTTCACAATATTCTTTCTCGGCACCGGAATGTAAACTCAGGCACCCTCGAAAAAGAAGCGGCAGTCCTGACTTGACGGAAAATGTGGTTTTGAATGCGGTATTTATAAACCGCGGTTGCCAGCTTACGTTATATCATAATATTCCTAAGACAGGTCTAATGTTACATTATACCAGGGATGTCCAAATCACTGGCTACCCCCGCATCGAACAGAAAGCTCCAGATACGAATGACATTCAGAGATCACTCCAGAATTGCGGTTCGTCAGTGCAGAACTTGCTTTATGTCACCATTCTGGCGTCTCGAAGTTCGAGGTGGCTCCTAGATCTTTGGAAATACGTGGATCCCTGCATTATTCTAACTTTTTTGTATATTTTATATGCAATAACTTTATTTTTATTCAACTGCATACATGTTATACTCTCCCTTGTTCAACAGATTGCCACATTAAGACAAAAAATAGGTCCTATCAATAAATTTCACTGTACCTCCCACACCAGCTTTCAACGACCAGTTAATACGACCTTGCAAACAAGATATGACGTGGTCATAAATCGCCATTTAAATCATCCACATCAACACAAGCTGAAGTCGAAAAATTCATGGTTATAACGGACATTAAAACAGTCACATGGAAGCGACCATTAACAATATTTATCTTGATTTTAAGTTAGTGCTGGAAGGTAATTACATTTTAGAAATGGGGTATAAATAAACTGTTTAGGACATGTCACTACATGAAGGGATGGAATTTCAGTTTTAGAATAGGTGTCGCTTTCGTTGTAAAACTCTGGGGCCCTGAAATACAATGGCAATGAAAATAAGATACGGACATGCTTAAAAAACGGGGCTAAAGTAGAGAAAGAAAGAGAAAAGGATGTGCATTAGACACAAAAATAATAATAATAAAGATGGAAGAAACTTAATCTCGAGTCTACTTGGACGAGCGCGTGATGGGAGGGGGGAGGGGGGAGGAGAAAGAAACAAGTACTGGAACGCGAGAAATGTTGAGGAACAGAGTTATTGAGGGACCGCTGCATTCCTGGACTAAACCTAAATGAGACAACCTCCTAATTAAGCTTTGAGTGGAGAATAATCACAATCAGGAAAACGAAATTAACAATTTGATAATTGCTTCCTTCAAAATGCTCAAAGAGATATTCTTGTTAGCACTGTACCTGACTGCCGACATTATTTGGCCCTTTAAAAACTAAGACAAACCTGAAGTATATTGAAAGATAGACTCCTACCGCGCAGTAAACACACTACGGCTCAGTCATAAAAACCAGTCCCTGCTACGTAGAGAAATAGTCACTGTTTGTTCTGAGATTCATACAAAACATACAAATGCACTTTATGGGCAGAATGTACAATTTTTTAATATCAGAAACAATGATAAGAGAAGTGGCAAATTGGACTTGGTTTAATTAACCAAGTGGTAAGTCCTGGGGAAAAAAGACGTAATCTGCAGTCTGTCACAAGGTATTGCCGTGTGGTGTCTCAGCTATAACGCTGTTTGAACCTCCAATAATAATGCAATATAGTACAATGCACATTCTTGGCTAACAGTGATAATTAAAACTTACTGAAAACTGAAAAAAATCATAATCATTCTTATATTTTGAATAAAAAATTAATAAAAGCCATAGAAATGACTATGAAATACAGGAGCTCCTTTTACAGTACCCCTGAGTACGGTAGCTCTATCACACAAAAAGCTTAGATCCGCCGGCAAATATCACACTTAAAAATAGATGGGGCGCTATAAAAATCTTCCCTAATCCCTGTTGTTTTGAGCTACATATGTCAAACAGGTTTGCTGACGATATACAATTGCTGTGTGTACAGTGAAAACTCCTGACGATGGACAGAGGAACTGTCCGAAACATGTAGAGTTTTATTCAAAAAATAAATTTGAGAAATTAGTGCATCTGGTTGGTTTTATTATCAGAACAGTATCAACGTAGTATAAGTAAGATCCGTGTGTGGATGCCAGTTAGTTACGCTCGCACATCCAAACCAGTGCAGCGCTGTCCGCAGTGCATTAGCAACACAGCCCTATATAATGTGCCTTACATTAAACGAATCGAAAGCCAATTACACCCAAACGTCTTTGCGCCGACCACCGATTTAGACTGAACTTGGTAAAAGAAGCGAGGCTTAATTAATTTTCTATGTGTAACTGACTTTTGTGTCCTTTGACACATTTCGATTAAGTTTCTTATGAAGTTTAAAGTTTACAAGCGTTACCATATGCAGGCCAAAGTTTTATTAATTTAACCTCATGAAGCCCACTGGTTACGTGATGCACCAACAGGTTTAACATTCAACAACTGTACATTCTGCCCACACTGTATTTATGTGTTTTCTATTTATCTGAGAACAAACAGCGACTTGTGCCACTAACAGCATAAACCGATTGGTTTTTATAACCGAGATGAAAAGTGTTTACAGCGCGGTACGGACTGGGGCTTTAACTAAAGCAGTCTGTGCCACGTCTTTAAAGGGTTAATGCATTACGAAGACTATGTTTACTTGAATAAATATTTGACCTTTTTATATGTATCGTTGAACCCTTCAATGTATCTTGATGAAATAAACATACTGCATGTATAGAAATATCGGACTGCTAACATAAGCCCTTGTAATCACACAGTTCTCAGGTCCATAAAATAACATTAGTTTCTGAACACATTTGGGGTCCGTGTCTTTACCTCGTTTGTGAGATAAGTGTTTTGAAGAAGCGTTACAGACCCATTATATATATATATATATATACAAAGTGGCCCAAAAAAATGTATACACTCTTTACTCATCAATATCTTTGGAATAAATTTAAATTAAATTTCTATTTCAGGGTGAGAGTGTAATATAATGTTTTC
>Ga0136643_10018950_pt1 | contig 10389 bp, 6 predicted proteins | sample TergutLab28metaG_FD_96883 | JGI IMG/M metagenome (GOLD analysis project Ga0136643, IMG submission 96883) | Labiotermes labralis P1 segment gut microbial communities from Petit-Saut dam, French Guiana - Lab288 P1 (version 3) (version 3) | ecosystem: Host-associated > Arthropoda: Insects >... | reverse complement strand
TTTTTTTAAATGTTTTTTTATTTATATATTTTAAATATTATGAAATACACCCACCCGAAAAAATTGGAGTTGGGGGGGGGGGGGGGGCACAGCCACCACTTTGGTTGCGCCCCTGCCAGCCATAAAAGCCTAAGGATGCATGCATATAATAACATACTTTAATGAAGCTCATCCTGTTGTGTCCCAGAAATAACCAAAACAATAAACGATCAGTCAACACTACTGTATTTTATCAGCACCACACTACATATTTCAGATCACTCAAAAAGTGTACAACAAAACCTAAAATTTTGTTCAACACGATAATTTTAAACATGACCCACAAAGGGCATCCTTATTACAAAACCTGACCGTGAATTTAGTCATAGGTTGACTAGTGGGAGAGGATGTGAACACCCCAAGATATAAGTAACACAGGCAAAAGTAGACACTTTCATGATACTTTTGTAAACATGAAACATTAAGGAATAATCAAACACACATATAATACCAACAAAATATAAGCATTTTTACACACATCACATCATATTGAAATAAAAAATAAAATTAAAAAATCGCAAATATAATAAAACCTTGCATTATATTGCAGAATTTGTTTTACAGGCCTTTTCTTCCAAACAGGGCCAAAAGGATATAATTATTAATATATTAAGTTAGTTACGCATGCTGTGATATATTCTTGAAAAGTAAAACATGAGTATGTAAGAATTATTTTATTGGCATTATATTAAATACTGACAAAAATCTTTTTATCCTCTAGGAGCTTATAATTTTTTTATAATTACAATAATTATTTTACAGAAATTTGGTTCACACTCCCTCGGCATAATGAAAAAGTAAAAGCAACACATTCATCTCCCGCAGAACCTACAGATTCCATATTTAACCTCTCAGCCTATATGACCTTAAATTTTAACAATATTTTAATACTTTTAACAAAAAATCTTAACCCTAATCTTGTCTCATTTATTTTATCATTGGCTTATTTACATATTCCAGTGTTACTGTATCACTTATTTTGCAATGTGGGATCCCAAAAGTATCGAGACTGGAATGTTATGAGTTTCACTTGAGTATAATTTTCAAGTTCGTACACCCTTTGATGATGGATCAAGTGATCTGAAATATGTAGCGTGATTCCGATAAAATACAGTTTTGTTGCCTGATCATTTGTTGTTACAGACATAAAAACTTGATATCACTATAAATAACCCAAAATGCTTACCCATGTCCAGTGGGACAAATGAAATACAAGCACACATGAGTTCGGCTGTCATGGTAAGTGGCCAGTGAACGTTTAATCTTCAATTCTTCTTGAAGATGAGCTTCAAACTGTGCATCAATGTAATCCACCACAGCCTTGAAACTATCTTCTTTATTTATCTGGTCTCCATAGCCAACTGTGTCACAGATAGTTAACTGTAACAAAATTACACTTCACAGAAAAACTGCCAAATCTCTGAACATACCCCAGCCACCTATCCCACTTCAGATTCAACTACCTATTACCTTCAATCTCACATTACTTTCTTGCAGTTCATAGGTATGGGCTTTCAACTTCACAGATGGCAGACTGTGAGAGCTTGGAGTGGACTCAAAGCTAGTATTAAACAGAGAGTCCATCAAAGTTGATTTACCAAGTCCTGTTTCACCTGAAAATTAAATGTGCAACAATTTCAGTATAAACAATAATTTGTATAAACTAACTAACATAACTGAGAACAACACTTCTGCACAAACTAAGTTCCTCAGCCAGTCACAGAGTTCCCCACAAATTATGGAATTCAAAGGGTCATAATCTTGTTCACAAGAACCCACCACCGGTCCATATCCTGAGCCAGATGAATCCAGTATCCACTTCCATCCTATTTCTTTTAGATCTATTTTAACCCTCTGGCAGCAGTCTATGCCTATGCTGCATCTTAAGGTGCAAGGTCCAGATGCCTACTGGTACAGCACATGCATCAGTCAATTACGGCCATTCTTGTTGTGTTGCCCTGCTGGGATTTTTTTTTCATGCCACCATTAATCTCAGTAATTATGGTTGGGTTCAATACACAAGGAAGGAATGTTGTACATTCAGAACGTCCTCTTCTCACCTTCCATTTTGCCTCTTCAAATTTGAGTAAGACTTCATGACACTGCTAGTATGCAGTCTGTCAGCTAGCATGCCTACTTAGTCAAGACATCTGCTTGTTATAGCTGTAGGTGCGGTCCAATATCAACATAATACAAAACTATGCTTACAGAATTCTAAACTCCTTCTCCTCTCCCTCTCTTTTTTTCACACACACACACACACACACACATGTTCAGTGGCATACCAAAATACTGACTGATCACACCCAGCATAAACAAATACAAAACTGATATTCACAGCTACAAGAAATTTTCTGGGGTACTTGGAAGTAGTCCTGTTACACTCCAGAATTACTGGGTGAATGACATGCAACATACAGCCTTCAAGCTGACTAAACCTTCCTGGACCCACCACTAAAACGTATCTTACACACGTTTTGTTCTCACTAATCAATAGACAATATTTTCACAGTGTTATTTTGTCCACAGTGGCACATAATAAAGCGAAAGATAAACACACAGTTCCAACCACGGTATGCATACATATATATATATATATATATATATGTAAGTTATTGCACTTCTAATATGGTCTAAATATGATCAATATGCAAAACAGTCTGTTGTGGAACAGGGTGTTGTAAGAGGGTCAATCCACAAGCAGGGCTGGCTCCATGCACCAGCAAAGCAAGCACGTGCATGGGGAGACACACCTCCATAGGTGGCATTTCAGTGTCTATCTCCCACCCCAAAAAATCCACTGAGTGTATTTTATTTAACTACAAATTTTCTGCACCGAATGATAGCAAGCATTCCCTGACTTCAAATCTGCTCTTAACTTCTTCCTGACTGGAATTTTGACTCATTAGGGTTGTCCCCACATATTTGAACTCTTCCACCCTTTCAAAGGAACTATTATCAATCTTTAACTGTGACTTCATCATGCATTCTGATCTCAAGACATGACTAAGTATTTAGTTTTATCAGCATTTACTTCTAGTCCAATCGCCTTAATAGCAACTAGTAAAGATTCTGTGTCTTTCTTTACAGTGTGTGTGTGTGTGTATATATATATATGTATATAAAACATCATCGGCATAAACTAGAAGCTGATGTGTACCATTTAATTTCAAGTCCTCCTTGTTTCCCCCTAATGGTACATTCTAATGCAAATTTGCTACACAAGTCTCTAAAGTTATTTTTCTTAGCATTTTTTTAAGCTCATTTATATGAACATTCATACTAAAAACAACCCCCCCCCCAGAAACATTTACCAGTTTCAAAACTTACGCTGTTCAGATTATCCCCATTAATATAGTTCAGATTCTGGTAACTACTCTGATTTTGTTTGCTTCCTTTTTCTACAAATTCTGACCATGCTTTTTAGCTGACATGCTGATATTCTGCTAATAATTCCACAAGCCCAGCTACTTAAAGTAGAATAGACATAAAAAACTTCTGCATTTCTCATTTAATTACTGACAGTCTCTCCTTAACCTCTGCAAAGAGTTGATAGTGATCAGTATCACACCCAGCACCTCTGAAAGGTCAGATATCAAGTACCTACACCTGAAAGTCATCTCCTGCTTAATCTGAATGTCAGCTTTTCCACTGAAGGTTCAACTGAATTTATACATGTTTCAACGTGGAAACACAGCGCTCAGGACAATTAGATTTCTGGATATTGCAAAGTTTACTACACTAATACCACTAACCTTTTAAAGCTTACCAGTAACTTTATGTACCTCAAGGTTTAACATTCAAAAATCCTACACTAACATCACATGAAATTTGTGTGTTTTGTATGGATCTCAGAACAAACAGCTAATTTTGCCTTACACACCATTAAAAGATTGGTTTTTACAACCAAGGTGAAGAGTGTTTACTGCGCCGTACGCACAGATTCCTTACATAATACAGATACGTTTCATCTTTAAAAGGTTAACAATTCAGTTTCATGCCAACTGGCATTCCCATTCTCTCCTTAACTGTGTAGAGAAATCCCCCAGCAAAATTTACATACAGAACTTTCAGAAATGATCAAACACCCACTCTAGTTCCATTTAGACACTGTCCTTGGAACCACTTTTATCTGCACACATTCAGAACAGTGTCATACCTGCTACCATTTAGCATTACATATTATATATATCCTATCACTAACAAACTCCAAATCTCATAACTGCCAATATGATTTCCTCATGTATGAAGAATCCTCTCCCTAATTCAACATTCCCATTCCCTTGTCTATAGAAAAATGTGTAACAATCTGCTAAAGTTTAAAAAACAAAAACAATAAAACAATACAACACAGTAATTACCAATGCACAGTATGTTGAAAACAAATCCATTCTGCACAGACTTATTCACCAACTGATCTGGCAAACTGTCAAAACCAACATGGCCTGACAGCTTTAAAGTTCGAATACCAGCCTCAACCTAAAACAGTATGAAATAAAACAATGTGAATATGATGGTACATATGTAATGAGACAGGGCAAAGAAAAGGTGACAATTGCTCTTATGGCTTTCCTGTTTTGAAATGTAACAACCATCACAGCTTAATTTTATTGTGACCTACATGCATCCTACCTATGATTTTTGTAAGGCAGAAAAACGGTCACTAAAGAATTATCATGCTGGTACATTTAATGGCAAGAACGTCATAAATGCATGTCACAATATGCTAATGGTGTAACAAAAACTGTGGCTACAGGAAAATGCAACCCAAATTTACTGACATAATATGAGCTGGTTCTCACAATGTAAGAAACAAGTGCCTCTGAAATGGCTGTACATTTCTAACCCCACCCCATGTGGCATCACATAGCAAAGACAACAGTCTTAACAGCTTCTGCTATAAAAACCTCAAATCTCACTTAGTGATCCCATGGATGTAGTGCGTGGACACACTGCAGTATTACACTATTCTTCATTGTAAAACCACAAAACACAGACACAGTCAAACTCCGTTATAATGGATGAAAGGGACTGAATAAATTGTGTCATAATAAATTAATGTCACTGTAAGTGCAGTGTATGGTAAAAGTGAAGGAAAAATATTTCAAGACAAAATCCAGGCCCGCAGGCATTTAACTCACTGTTAGGACTATGATCTATTACAAATTTAAATTGCAATTGAAGTTTAGAAATAATAAAAATCATTCTTCTATAATTGTAAATTTCCATGCAGGTTTACCATAGAAAATACACTAACTTAAAATTAAAATATGTGAAGAATAAAGTTATCTTAAGAAGAGGGCTGCTCACTGGTACACTGTCACCTCTCTGTTGCTCAAATCAATTACTCAGCACCTCATAACATCAAAAATCACTTTACTCGCAATCTATTCTGTTAAAAAGCACTGGTTATATTTTACCAAATCATTTTGATCGTACAATTTACAACACCAAATTCCCGACACGTCAGCTTTTTTTCGATTGTCTACTTGTTGTACCAATTGAACATTTCGCTCGACACTCAAAACCTTCCTTTATTCATGACTGCAGCCATGTTGTCACACTAAGTCTCCCGTTAACTGCAGGAGTAGAAATGCACAGGGCAACTGTACACACAAGGTGATTTGCCATTACTATTTCATTTTCCACGTCTGGAATTTATACAACTCCCTGAAAGAGTAGAGGGCTAGCCCTCTCAAGGACAAGGAGATGGCAGAATTCTCAAAATAGCCTACTTCTTGGAAAATTATATTGGAACTGATAACTGGCAATGTCATTGCATGTCATAATAAGCAAAGTAGGAAAACATGTGTCTTATGGGGAATTAGTTGCCACCACAGAATGTATAACATTATGAACATGGTGTCACACAAACCGAGGTCAATATAACAGAGTTCAACTGTAATATCATTCACTTGTTGACACTTTACACGCATACATACACATTCATTTTGTAAATCCAAAAAACCTGTCAAACAACAGTTGGATATGAAACATGTCTCAAATATGCACTATACAACACAGTACACAACACAAGAATAGTACAAATATAAAACACTGAAACAGTACAAATACAATCCCAAAAAGAAAGTAAAATATAAATTACAGAATATGAAAATATTACATGTTATAAATATTAGCTGTGAAAGATATTTTTATTATATTTGAGAAGTTACACAAACAACATAATACAAATTAAAAACTGAATATATGTAATAAACTTAAAATATAAATTACACGTATTATTTGTATGATGCTCAAAGAATTGTGTAAGTGAATAAAATTAATGAGAAGGACCATATGTACACAGTACAATTTTAAAATGCGCCCTGTCATTCCTAACATTCTTAATATTATTTGGTACAACATTAAAGGCCATAGAAGAGTAGGAAACACCTCTCAGAAAACACGAAAGATTAGCAAAAGGCAAATACAACTGATTCTTGCTCCTGGTAATCAACCCATGTACAGATGTTAGTTTGAAAATTGTTCTGATTATCCACTACAGACATCATCAAAGGTAAAATATAGACATAATAGAGGTAGAATGTATAACTTCTTGAATAGATTTCTATCTAAGTTTGTAGCTCCTACACCGGACATAATTCTAATTATTCTCTGTTGTAATGTACATACATTACATATTGAACGAATGTGACTATACAAAATTATTACGAACTGAAATAATCCACTTACATACTACACACCTGAACACTTACAATTAACTACTCGAAAAACTTTCTGGAGAAAAATCGGATACCCGTAACATCAGTTACATTGTGATTTTAAAGGCTAACAGGGCTCAAACTGAAGTCTTCGCACGATGTACTCAACGCCCTTTCACCGAAGACAGCGCACTGGCTGTCAACAAATACCACAGGCCATATAGCCATTACATTTCTTTGAGGAAACATCATACCAAATAATTCAGCCATTCATTGGTAAACTAAAACAACATAGGAAACCGACGAATTAGCAGTTAAGGTCTAAATAAACCAGAAACGTAAATATGTTGCACTTACACGAGGCCGCTCTACCTCAACAGTCGCCATCGTTACTCGAACGGATTCTAATCCATGCCCAAAATCATAACCGTCAAAGTTTTTGGTTAAGTTGCGCCATGCTAATCCGTGGTAAGCCGTGCTGCCATCCACTGATGCGAGGGAGTCTGGATATCGTCAGACCGACTGCTACCTCCAATGACTCCACATCACACTCGATAACACAGTCCACTACTAATTCCACAATAAAAAAAAATTCTTGTCGTTTACACTACTTCAGTTATGTGTATACAGCATTCTTTAGAGCACGTGGAGAAATTTATGTTACAACATTAAATATACTTTTGCTTTTAATTTCACATGAGGAATTTATAGCTCATTTCCTTTATTTTGCAGCATTCTATACAGACTGTTATGGCCAGCCAGGGCTACCACGAAATATCCCCGGCGGCACCACGACACCCCTTGGCCTGTAGGACGGGGGTTCCTGGGAGGGGTGGGGTAACAAAGCGGTCTGCTACCTGAACTAGCTCACTACTGCAACCTCTCCCATTGGAAGAAAACACCAACACATATTACAAGTTACACTTTACTAGCAATAGCAAAATAAAAATAATATAAGAAGGCAAACAAAATGTAGTAAAATAAAATGAAACAAAATGAAATGAGTAAAATGAAATACAAAAGAACAAAGGAGGATGTACACTGAGAAAATTACCAAAAAACAAATACTAATCTATTCCAAAGGGGCGGTGAGTGTAGCCAGTCCAGAGTGCCAAATTAAAACAAACAGCAAACCGTAATCTGTAAACTGAAATCAGTAAACCATAAACAGTCAACCAGCAATGACTTACGCTCCCACCGAGTATGTGTCCAGATAGCAAGCGTCACGCTCTTGCCGTCCTGCTCACATCATGACCTCTCCAGGAACTCAACTTGACCAGGACGCAAGGGAACTGCCAGGGTAAAACTTTCTAATCCCCAAGGCCTCGCAGACAAAAAGAAAGTAAAGGAACCAGGGGGAGAATGGACCGGGGTCACAACCACCACCGACCCTCCAACGGTTGTCAAATCACCCACACAACTTACAAATATTTCCATGGGCATAACACAGACAATTGGTTTTGTGAGGAGTCTATATTGATCATTTCCTTGTATAGGAATTAATATGCTTCTTCCCGTTCATGTGCTAGTCTTGTACAATTATATTTAGTTCCTCAAGTCTATTACAAAAAATACAAAAATCCCATAACAACAATTCATATGTCATACACACAATTTTAATAGAAGACAATATGAAGGGAACACAGTTGTAAAGAGAATGATATCTCAGCTGCTTGACCAACATGACATGCAGATACATATTGGAATTATAACTTCAGTAACTCGACATGTTCTCAATAATTTATTGTCCAAAAGATAGCCACCAGTCTTGTCAGAAAGAACAGGAGTTGTGTGAAAGACTGATGATATCTTATTTCTCTAGAATGTGGTATGGTATATCACACTAACAAAATTACTTCTCCATACTAAACCCTGTCCCCCCTCCATTTTATGACCTCATTTTCAATCCAAAGAGCACTGAAATAATCTGGTATGCATACTGTTACAAAGAAATATGTTACCTCCATCTTCAAACAGCCTCCTGTAGATGCAAGCAGTATATTTTTCTGAGACACAGCTACCCAGACCACATGGTATCATAACCTAGACCACATTATGTTTATTCACCACTGTGAAAACCTGAAGTAAAGAGCCTCCAGACACACATAACAGAAGTGTGGATTGTCCACGGTGTGAAAACTGAATTACACATACCAAATTATGTCCTTTATCAACACAGTGTTTAATGTCGCAGTGCTTAGCACCATTTCTGTTTTACAGTTTCTTATACTTCTCCAGTGAAACAAGAATGTATAAGATACAATGAAGTTCAAAGCTGTACATCATTCTGAAATGCTCAATGTTGAGAGTTCTACATATATATATAAAACTACAGTCAACACAACCACCCAAATTATATGCAACTCTCAACACATAAATGAAGCAAATATAACAACAACACATATCGTCAAACATGACAAATTCTGACGATTATTGTTTTCCACAGCATCCATGATGTTCTAAAGTTTACTAGCAAACACAATGTGTGTTGAATTTTAAGTTCTACTTAAATGATATTGCATTAAAATACCACACACACACCACAAAACATTTACTCTTGTACAAGTTCTACTAACGTAGTAACTATGAATATGTCAAATAGAGCCTAATTTATAAGAGTGGTATTTCCTTCAGGGCACAGAATGGTTACAGATTTACAGCCCAACACTGCACCATTGTTAATGTCAATGCACAACACAAAAAAGGAAAATTACAGTAGACTATGAACAATAAATTCTAGAAATATTCTTACAAACGGATGAATAAATTATAATGTAAGAGGTACAGGTCATACCAGAAATCATGAGCACATAAAGTGCAGTAAAGTGGAGCTGTGAGTTGGTGCAGAAAGATGAGTCTGTTTAAACATGCGCTTTTTCATTAAACGGACATGACAGATTGTGCAGTACACTAGTAAAGGAAGCTGTGCTTATGGTCCCCACTCTAGGCCAAAAATCAACCAACATGCAGTCTACAGAATTCCATTACCATGTTGGCCAACAATGCAAATCCAGGCTTCTTTTTTGGAAACATTACACCATACTGCTCCAATTTGTCACTTCATTTCTTGATTGAAGATCTAATCATCGTTAGTCATGTTATAAGTCACTGTATTTGCAAGATGCATCAAGTTGTGACACGTTCATATATGTCTGTTGTGTTCATCTCTAATTCACGTCACCCAACTTCTGACACCCCTAGCACCAATGCATATACATAACAGTCACTGCATTTGAGCTGTTTCTCCTTCACAAGGAATTCAGTCACTATGCACTGAAAAGCCAATTTTTTCACAGTACACTGCAGAAACACCAATGGGGAGGCACGTGCACAAAACAGGCATTCAAACAAAAGAGTAATCACCTCATCAGTGGCAAACCGAGGGGGGGGTTAAAACCCCCCGAAATTCCAAGCCCCTCCAAATTGTGTCAAACTCAACCCAGTTGTGAAAACTGTTAAAAATTGCTGAATTTAGGACGCCAGCATCCCAAGATGTTCGGAAAAAAGGCAGCAAAATTCTAAAACTACCTAGGTTAGCAATTGTTTTACATTAGCTGTTACAAATAAATTGGTTGTCATTATAAATAGTCTTAAAGTACCAAAAATTAAGAAAATTTTACTGTATGAAATGAAATTTCTTGTACCAAATTACAGCTGCCTCCAGAACCCCTGACTAGGGGGCTAC
>Ga0136643_10018947_pt1 | contig 10390 bp, 8 predicted proteins | sample TergutLab28metaG_FD_96883 | JGI IMG/M metagenome (GOLD analysis project Ga0136643, IMG submission 96883) | Labiotermes labralis P1 segment gut microbial communities from Petit-Saut dam, French Guiana - Lab288 P1 (version 3) (version 3) | ecosystem: Host-associated > Arthropoda: Insects >... | reverse complement strand
TACTGCTCATACATGCCAAACATATTAAGATAATTATCTCCTACACAGACCTGACACACACTATTATGAAGCCAGGGAATAAAAGCTTTGTGGACTGACCCCTGACTCCACCCTCACACTGTAAATATGTACCCCCTCCAAATTATTTCTCATTATTCCCCTCCAGTCACACAGCCATTCTGTTCACATGAGTGATACCCTTCAACATCACTTTGGTCTGGCTGACACACGCCACAAAATACTGGACAGACTTACCTCCAGTTCCATGTAGTGATTCACCTCAGTCTGGGAATAACCATGTGTGTGTGCTTCAATTGGAAGTTCCACTGTTTTCACACGCTTCTTCTTTTTTGTTCCTTCCTTCTTTTCAGAACTTGTCTGACTTTCTGTGTCATCCTGAAACAATAAGAGCATTATTCAGAATACACGAGCCCAGTGGTCCCTAACCTGGGGTGCTAGACCAGCCTTTTATAAACCATTTACAGGAAATAGTCCCCAGATATCAATAAACCACATCTCCATGCCCTAGCCAGGCAGCAGCATACTACCAACAGAACATGTGCCAAATGTAAAGGCTAAATCTGAATGGGCCCTCTGATTCTCTCTCACATGATTCCAGTTGTACATGCTGCAGCAAAGAGGCAACTCGAAATATTCCTCTTCTGTGACTCCACAATATGTGCTGTGAAAATCCAGATGATTGTGGTGGTCTCAGTTTCAGTTCTTAGAGGTATGAAGTCATTGCCACAGCCCTGTGTGAATTCAGTTAGCAGCACACTGGTTACAGTTCACTTCCAAAGACAGACTTTGCAACATTTCTCGGTAGGAGTACTTGCTTACTCTTGTGTGCCTAGTGTATTATTATTTATGATAGGTAATAACCATTGAATACATATAAGCATAACTGGTTCACCACAAAAGCATGTTATTAAATATTTCCATTTCAGCAAACCTTGCCATGTCAAAGAATTGCAGATGGGAAAACTGTTGCAGTTTCACTGGTACCACACCACAAGATGGACTTCAGCTACCACACTACATCCTGCACATCAAAGCACACAAACTTTCAAATGCCAAACTTCACACCTTCAAAGATGTCTGACCATTCCACAAAACTGAATGATGGTACAGTTGATTATCAGTCTCTTTTGAGAACAAATGACACTGGTTTCATTTGAGTGGCTATTTAGACACCACACACACCAACTGTATATTCCATAACTCCAGAGTATTTATCCCCTTTCATTACCTGACCAGTGTGCTCAAAGTGCCAATTGTCACACATTCTTACACGACACACAGAGCAGTAATATTCTGCAACCTAGCTTTGCTGCACTTCATGTAGTAGCAGTTACACAGTTTCAGGACAGTGCATGAACTTGCACAACAAAGAACTGAACTCAGGCTGCAAAGATTTCTGGGATGTGATAATGCATAGCTGTGTAGCCCACTATAAACATACTGTATTTTGGAGGATGATGTCACCTCCACCCTCACAGCAGCTATCAGCAAAGTGTGAGAATGGCCTGCAATATACAGCAGTCTTGCAACTAAGGCTAGGAATAAGCTCATGGCAACCAACAGTCATGACACAGCCAGTGTTCTTGTGGGAGGAGAGGCATGACAGAGATTAAAAGGAAAAGGAGGAAGCTTCCTTCCCTTTATTACACTCTTTTCTCTAATTCACCTTTCCTTTTATATTTCTCTTTACTTCTCTTTCATCTCTTTTCCTCCTCCTTTTTTTTTCTCCCTGCAGAAAGAACCTTTCAAGGGCACTGCTTTCCACTGGCCTCCTCACAGTTGCAGTCCCAGCCCCCTTTCCCACACCTTACATACTGTCTTTCCTGCTTGCTACTTCTTCTACTTTGGAGACAGGGACAGCAAGTTCCTAAAAAAACACTGCTTTCTACAAACTATCTACAATCACATCCCAGAGGACATATTCTGAACACTCATAAGAGCTCCAAATCTTGCAAGTGTATTAAGTTATCCTAGTATTCATGAGTTTCATGTACTGCAGACCCTCTTATGAACAGACCTATTATGTATGGATTTTGGGAACAATGAAATCTCTTGGTTCCAAAATGTTGGTCTGCAATGGAAATATGAGAAATATATACACATACCAACACAGGTTTGTCTCCTTAATTATCATTTATTTACATTCACTGCCAGGTTAATTATATTTGTGTGTATGCATTAGTGTTACTTATACAATTACTGTATTCGGAAGTGCCAGACAATCTGCATTATTGGGCACCCATTCCCACTATCAGTTCATTCATAAGCGGGTGGAGTATACATAAAGCTCACCACTATCCGTCTGGCAAAAGGGCAAGTTTTGGTGTTTGTATGGCAGCGGCACTGCAACATATTAGCAACAGGTGGTATAGGCACAGTCAAATCACAAGTCATGGGGCACAGCATTTTGAAGCAAGCCTATGTTACCTTGTTATTAACCTGTGCTGATAGATTGTCATGTCCAGTGAAGAAAAGATGCAAGCAGTATCACAAAACTGCACTGTGAAATTCAGTGTGACAGTGTTATCTCCCCTCACAAGGTTGGATTAGAAACAGAGGCAATGAAAATAACTTGCTCCAGACCTTCCACTGCATTAACCTGATCATGCCTTCCACTGTCAGCATGGTGATAACCAGCTGCATTATTAAAAAATCATAAGATAAATTGAAGGCACAGGGTTCACACTTTGACAAGTTCTCTGCACATTATCCCATTACAGGAATGAAGGGGGTGAGGTCCATGACAGCCTAAAGGAGACAATATGTGCCAGTAATGTTGTCTTATCTGGATTTCAAATACTCCTTGCATTCACTTTTTAGCAATTCATAGATGGCACAAAAGTAGCCTAATCTGAAGTAGGTGTTTGCTACTGGTATACTGTTAATATACTATTAATCCTTTGACTTCAGCAGTTTTCACTGTTGCACTGGTTATGGCAACATAATGTTTTACACAGCCATGTGTTAGTTCATTGGGCATTGACAGCGATAAGGAAATGATCGATGAACTCCATTGGCAGTGATAAGGAATTGATCGATGAACTCCATTCCCCCTTTCCTTTAGAATCTTTCTTCAGCTTATCTTCTTGGAGGGAAAGAGATGTAAACTACTCTCACTTTTTCCTCTTCTATGATTTTATAGGCAAATATGCTTTGTTTTGTCTTTGGAAAATGTGTTACACACAATTACTGAATCAGGTGGGAGATTAGCAGGGAGCTCCTCAACAAAATGCTATTCCTAGCAAATGCCAGCCATTTCAGTCTGGGCATGAACAACATTCTTCTGCACAGGAATGTGGGTTTCACATTACTCACAGACCCCATTTGATTTCCTGCATGTAATAATGCAAAACTGAGGGTCATTTCAAACAGCTGCACCCTACCAAAAATGCCTGCCCTCAAGTTTTCGATGGTCATTGAGCCATGCTCTTTTACCATGTGCTCTATACCGACCACAACCTGTCTAAGAACTAAATATTCTTGTATTCTTCCCTGACCTTAATTTGGACAAGGTACTTAAAAAAGAGAACAAAACACAGTGTCTCCTCTGTCAGTCACAATGGCATTGCTCATTGTCCGTCATAAAAGCAAAGCTGTATTCTTCAAGAGAAAAGTGAAATACAGACCTTCCAGAATATGGAAGGTTAGGGTCATCTGCAGCTGTAAATCAGATCTGAGTGTTGGCAGTTTGTTTTTAAAATCACCTAACAAAAATAGAGTACTATTGTTCTAGTTGACTTTCTCACTTTTCTTTTTTGGTTTAATGAATGGGCCCTGAGGAACTTCAGCACATTCTGAAAACTGCAGCCCATTTGACAATCCACTACAATGGCAGTAGTCATTTCAATTACTGAGTACTGCAGTGATAAATCACTCTTCTGTCATCTTACAGAAGAAACATACATCAGCTCAATGTGAGAAAAAGTATGGGAAGTTTTCACATTTGTGAGGTGGGATGGTGCTGCAGGATATTATCACTCACACGATCCTACAATTTATACTTAAAACAAGCAGTAACATTTTAAATTCCTCTGACCATTACTTCATTGCTGGAAATATTAAAGCTACCAACCCCAGTATTAAAATCACAAATACTACATCTGTCTTTAAGTCAGGTTCCTAATGTAAGCCTGTGTTTCTAAAGACAGTGAAACCCCTATTCATCATTCCCACAATTATCATTCATTTCTTCCGGTCCTGAAAAATCACCCATATGAACAATACATTATTACATCACATACAGCAGAATTCCTCAAAGTGTCATTTTCTGCATCAGTTTTTTCAGAATTTCCAGTCTTGACCCACAATATTCCCAGAATGATCATTTGGGGGAGGGGGGAAGGAACAGTGAAATTAATGTGAGGTTTCTCGAACATACAGTAGTGCTACCCTGCCTGTACCGATTATTACTGCTACAGATGTACTTGCAAAATGTTGCCACACATCACCGAAGTGTGGTATGTTGGTACAGCAGCTGAGGTTGTGGGGAGGATTAAGCTGTGAAATGGCATTGCCTTGCAACATCTTGCTTGCATTTGAGTTCAACAAATAATGAATGTGTGATCAGTGTTACTATTTCTCTTACATGCTGTTATTTCTGTTTTCCCATTAATATTTCTTGCACATATGACTTACACGCCGTGGCTTGCAATGTCATGCCGGACAAAACAAGTCACAATGACATGAAAGATTATTGACATAGGTTTAAAAAAATCTGAGAAATGCACTAACATAGCTAAACATCACTGATTAGCACCATCCATCAACAAGTTGTGTTATGACTGCATTGGTGTAGTAGCAGTAGGAAAGATGAAAGTCGAAGGGACATGAACATGACCTCAGACCAGTGCTGAGTGTTACCAAATTGCATACTGCTTAATGAAGCCCTAAAATCATTTTTACATGCACAGCATCTGTGTATATGAGAAACATAACAATTTGAACTTGAACTGGCACCGTTTCATCTGAAACATAACGCTTCAACTAAACACATGTAAATTACAGATAAATAAATAAATAAATATATATATATATATATATAAAAAAGGAGAGAGAGAGAGAGAGAGATATATATTTGCATGCAGGAATTGGCACATTTTACTTCTTTATTATTTTTGTAAGCATAAATGGTTAATGTGCTGTTTTTTAAATTGTTTTCATGTGTTTCCAACACACATTAGCTTTCCCACAACTGCTGTTTCCCAGTCCCTTGAGGAACAATGGACAGGGGTTTGCACTTCAACTACCACACATCAACACCTGCCCATGAATGTGTGCACATACACAAATTCTCACCTCATTACAAATGTGGTTTTCCTGTGTACTCTCTGTTTGTTCCTGCTGTTGATTTGCAGGTTCATTTGGTTCATTCTTTTGAGGCTCTGTATCCATTGCATCAGGTGCCACATTGTCCTGTTCATTAGTATCCTGTTCTGTGGCATCCTGTTTCAAGACTAACGATGCACTGCTGACTGTCAGAATTCCATGCAAATTCACACGTACTTTCACCTTTACTTTCACACTCTCCCCGTCTGGTGAAGGCTTAACATCCTTCACAGTAAACTGACCTAAATATCAGAAAACAATCCAACATATGAGTTTTCACATGAGCTGTGCAACCTCACAACAGGTGGTTGCTAACATTTCAGAGCCACATCTTTGAGGTATTGTTAGGTGAAGGGCTGCACATTACTCCAGAATGCTAGTGACCACCTTTGGACAGCAATGTCGAACTATAACAGCATGATAAAATGTTTACTCCTGTGACAACCTCAAATCCCACAAAATAAGAAGGAAATGTACCGAAAATGCAGGAAACATTAATATGCTATCCAACATGTGTGACAACTGCAGCATAAATGTCTTGGTTGCTTATAAACCAAACCACCACAATTAGTACAATTCTAGGCAGACAACCCAAATTAAGGAATTACAGTACTTTGAGGATTCACATCTTCTGGGATGAAATAATATGTTCTTTGGCAAGTAGTGCCAAACACCTTCAAGAGTAAGTGGTGCAGATCATGCAGGCACCATAATTCTTCAGACTAAGAAGAACCACTGAGTCAACAACAAAGTATCATATCACACAAAGACTTACTGAATCCTCAAACGTACTGTTGTAAAAACCTAAAACCTTGTAAATTGAAAGTACATTCATGCAGTTTTTAGCAGAGGAGGATTCAAAACTCTACCACTACCATTCATTTTGGCAAGAGTATGGAGTAATCTCACATCTTTGGGTGCTCTCCATTAGGTTTTCTGGTGGTGAACAGAAAATTTACACATAAATGGTTGCTTTCTCTGTCAAAATCACTACTTAAATTAAAGTAAAGTTAATTTGATATGTTCATAATGTATCACTGTATTGTAAAAGTGACAATGTCCTTAACAAGGGTCTGATAATGGATTAATAGGATCAAACATGTAGACTGTTTCATCCTACTGTGTATTTTGTGTACCACTGCTCTGAATAAATATATATGTATCTGTAAATGTAACTTCCAGTGCTGCCACTATGCAAGTCTTGCTGAAAACACATTTACTGTGTGGTATCCATGCACAATGTGCTGAAGTTATTATGAAGATCTAAAATAACACAGTACTTACCAATGTAAGGATCGGGATATGGAATGTTTCCAGCATAAAACGCTTTCATTGAGAATGGTTCCTTCCGGAAAAATGTAAGCATTTTTGAGAATGGTACAGCATGGTTCTGAGAAAACACTTCCATTTCACTGTGAACAGAAAATATTGCAATTAATCTTTATGTTGCGTTGTAATATGACCATCAACATGTAAGTGAATGGTGGTCAAGGTACACTGAAATCCGATGAGAAACAGTCATCTTTTTCCCCTCCTCTTCTTTCATACTTTTTTGCACCTTTTCCACATTTCTGACATGTTATTCATGTAGCCAAAATTTCTAAGTGCAGACACCCCTGTGTGCTTCTCTCTACCAGTCCCACACAAGCAAGTAATCAACATTATCATCCTTAGGCACTAATCCACTTCCTTGTTCTTTCACAGATAATTAATTACCTTTGACAACATAATATTACAATATTACAGTTGAGGCAGTTGAAGCAATGATAGTGATACAAATGCCATGGCTAGAAACAAAAGCATCTTTATACTTCCCTTCACTGTTTGCTACAATCTCATGAAGTTGTCATCTACATGTGCAGCCAAAACAAAACAAAAGGTACTGAATGCTATTTTTGAGGTTACTGCAACTCAGAGGTGGACCCATGAAGTTTTGTGTATGTTGCACTTCACTCCACTAGGACCCCTCTCAGTGCATCCCTAGAGCATGCCAGGGTACCTCCAGAAACTGTCTCATAGCTACAATTTAATTTTTGCTTTCACCAAGTTTATGTTGGTGACAGTAAGGGTTTGTACTAAGCTTCTTCTGCTACTTTTGTCTCAAAAATATGAATCTGGATATGCCACTGAACACTCATGACAGATTCAGTAGGCACTGCATTCCAAACATTCCTTCATATTCTCCTGACAATGGACTCAAAAGCAAGTAAAATGAAACATGAGTAGTCAAGAACTTAAAAAAGTCAGCACACCACCCCACAAAACAACTGCATAATAAATTTGTTATACAATGTACTTCAGAAGCCCAAGAGGAGTACAGAGGGAACATACGACCTGAACGAAGTCCAATTTAACTTTGGGGGATACAGCACACCAGAGCATAATGTTAGTCAACCGACAGGTTTCTGTGGAGGATAGAGGAGATCAAAACAAAGTACTTTAGGACATGAACCCAAGTTTGAGAGCTACAGCTCAACAAAGAGTTGATGGGCACAGAACAATGAACATGTATGGTAAAGAAGGATGAATTGCATGTTGCTCTGGAACCAAATAACTTGACTTGACAGCAACTGTCTGTAAGATACACCAGATGTCCACATACTGACAAAGAAGCACCACCCCGCAAAAAATGGTAACTTCTGTGCTGAGTGTGGAAATACTACACAGTCACAAACCATACAAAACTTCAGGCCTTCAGCAAATATATAACAAAAAACATTTATGTTACATAGAGTCCTACAGCACACCACTAAATAAAAAACACAGACCAACGTATGGCATGCTAGACCATTTGCCAGTAGTCTCTTAGGACAATAAAGGTAAAAAAAAAGAAAAATTAACCTAACTGAAATAATGGTGATGTCTGCAGTGAAAACCAGAGGGAGGAACTGAATATTAAATGTCAAAACAATTCTTACACATTTTAAATAAGTTAATATGTACAAATTGTTTTCCAAGCTGCTATTTTAAATAGCAGCAAAACTGCAATGTCAAATAGCAGACCAAAGAAATGGACAAAATTTCCAATGAAAGATAATGATTCCATAACTGATCTGTGTATGATGCATGCTCTGCTGAAAGTTATATAGCAAAACAACAGTCATTCATACTCCCTTATAGGTGGTTATATTTTACACACGATCTGACTATATAAGAATCAGAGCCCTTTAAACTGCATCACATTCTAATGTGTAAGCCAGAAGGTTAATTCATAGGTTACTTCCCTATCCCTGATAGTTCGTTCTCCAAGATGATGGCAGTACAATGTCCGAGGAGTAATTCCGAGTTCTAGAGCACAATAAATAAGACGGCAATAATCAACACAACAGTGGGAAAGTGGATAACACTGATTTTTAATCCCGGATGTGAAGTATGATAGTGTGTGTGTGTGTGTGCAATATGCTTAAATGGTTAATATGAAAATACAAACCGACAGCCATAGCAGGTAATATACAAACCCATCTTCTCCCATACTAGCGTCCCAAACAAGTTTGATAGGATAATTCTGGATGTCAGTGACACTGAACTCCCGAACTCTGACGGCTGGTGACAGCATTGCGCACTGCAATGCACACCCTCGTGCTACTGCTTCATCCTGATTCAAAGTTGTGCTTGGCTGCTTGCCAAAAACAACTTCAATGAGATGTTTGATAGCTGGGATGCGGCTTGAACCACCTACAATCTCCACAGCATGAATTTCTTCAAGGCGTAGTTCTGCAATATAAAAATAAAAATGAAAAAACTTTCCACTGAGTGCATAAGAAAACTCATTTCTGCTACCCTGGAAAAAAAAAGTAACACATTCCTTTAATATACCAAAATCATCAATTTACACATCTTGTACCAGAAGAAAGAATTCCTTGGTCACTTCCATAAGCACCTAAAATTTCAAAACTAAACATTGCTTAATTAATAAGTTTACAATGGTGTAGTGCACAAGCTGTTAATTCCTGAACATATTTTTTTTATAAATATGCTTCAGTTGCATTTATCCTTGACTTCAGGATGGTGAAGCTTGTACCTAAAGCGTACCTTTGGCTACAAGACATACCAGGTCACATGCTGAATCCGTTCCAACATTCAGCACACATTATACACACCATCTACACAGTCAGTCAGGCTAAGGGGAAAAGTGGATTGATATATGGGTCTTGTGGAGGCCTAGCTTCACCTCTAACAGCTGCTTTGAACTGAATAAGCACAATGCTCAACACAGCAAATGTTATGCCCACCAAAAGATGTACCACTACTAATTCCAGCTCATATTCACACCTGAACACTGGAGCTGCTGCATATGACACATCTAAACCCCAATGGCTGAAGATGAACGTACAGAAGTAGGAACTGTCAAACACCATAAGTGAACAAGAAGTCAAAAGTTTGCCATGTGGAGTATAAACTTAACTGCTACAAATGCTTTGAAAATTATCAGTCAAATATGAAATGTTTTCCAACTTGGTAATGTTCCTCTGAAGAAATACATTATGTCATGCTGGCTTGGCAGTGTTGTTACCAAGAGGTATACTACACCATAATAACTTGGTAGTGCTGTTCAAAAGAATACATTATGCAAAGTGTCTCAAGCATAATATGGGCCACCAGTTCATGGTATGCAGTTATCACATAAATCTTATTTCACATAATGTGGCCTGTAACACAACTTGGTCATTGGCACTGAATTTTATTTTACTTTTCAAAAAAGCAACACCTTTTGGGAAGGTGCTGTGAAATTATATTCTTAACCCTTTGCTGCCGAATGAGTTATAAAGAAGTCGCAAACAGTGTGTCTAAGTTTGGAGGAATTTTGTTCACTCCTATCTGATAAACTGCAGTGGCTTGCTAAGTTGCAGTAACCTTGAAGGTCAGGGTTTCTTTGTGGAGCCAGAAAGGACCCCACTCCACCTCCCAAACCCTTCCAAAAACCCTGATTTATATGTCAACATATAGCAACTGCATATTTCTCTCAGATGACTAATATGGTTCCAGGAGGAGGACTCAGGGGACAGACATCACTCTCTGTGGGGGCCCTGCTGGGGAATTTAGT
>Ga0136643_10018944_pt1 | contig 10390 bp, 4 predicted proteins | sample TergutLab28metaG_FD_96883 | JGI IMG/M metagenome (GOLD analysis project Ga0136643, IMG submission 96883) | Labiotermes labralis P1 segment gut microbial communities from Petit-Saut dam, French Guiana - Lab288 P1 (version 3) (version 3) | ecosystem: Host-associated > Arthropoda: Insects >... | reverse complement strand
TAATGATGTAGAACAAAATGCTCTGACATAGTTCACACAATCGCCCAAACCCCACACAGAAACATTACGCAACCTCCCCCCCCCCCCCCCCCCAAAAAAAAACACCGAAATAAGGTAGGTTAATTGAAGGTCCGTAAAACGAAAGGTCGGTGTACTAAATATGGCACTGACAAAGATATTATAAATATCACAAAACATCGATTTGTCTGTACAAAACGTAAATGGAAAACTACGAATACACAATAAAATACACGTTACGAAGAAATAAATAACATCAAATATATTCGCTAGTCAGACTTCAGATACAGGTATATATAGGCTGAAAATTCCAGTGCTATGAAAATACGACATCTGAAATTCTGACTCTTCAGTTAACGGCGTTAAACTGTATTAGTACATAATTGCTGTAGTAACGTCCAGGGATGGAACGAATGTGGGTAATAAGTTGGGAAGCGGAAGGAAGCGTCTTGATATTGTCATAAATTATTACGTTCCTCATTACGTCATGCTCCTATAACTTACTCTTACTCTCTCAAGTCCAAAAGGTCTTCTCAAACGCCCTCCACGTTCCTCAGCTCGGATGAAGGACCAAGTTCCAACACCAAGGCAAAAAGATCCAAACATAGTTTTCTACATTCACATAATCAGGGATTTAGACAACATAGGAAAAAACAAAATAATATGAACCGCATGGTTACACGCATTTGCCACTTCAATCTCCCCTTAACTTCAGTCAATAAATTTACAAATATTATTAATAAGTTTATCTGACTGTATACAAAACGCAAAAGGTATTGTGTTTCAGTAATTAGGCCAATTAAGAGTAAGTTGTAAACACGACCTGTACCGTTTTAGAGTGTGGCACCATCCCCGTGGGCCAACTTCCTCACCGTAGGCCTGAAGATCCTGACCGCCATCTTGGGTGGTGGCACTGGAGGAGACGGCATCGATAAAGTGGATAACGGATCTCCAATGCAGGTCAGTCACAAGACAACATGCGCACAGCATCGCAGCTCCAGGTAATGGTGCCAGTAGCTGATAATGAAGTCAGTTTCCAAATAGGTCAACCCATTACTATACCGATAATGTTTTTATGTTGTATGTGGAAAAAGTTAGACAGGATGATTTAAACATGAGGATATGGCGTTACAGATCCACACAAAACCATACAATCTCTACTGAAATCATAATTTACAAATGGCTTTTATGGATTCCAATAGTCTACATCTTCTCTACCTTATAGCAAACAACAATATGCAGAGATACAATTGAGGCAAAGTAAAACATTGTACGATTGCAAAAATGACGATAAAGTTTACTCTGAAAGTGAATTAGAACAGACACTTCCAGATATGATGTAAGGAATGGAGAAACAACTTCTATCCCAAGTAAGACTACGATCTCATATTTACGCAGCGGCGACGTTCATTACCGTATTCGGCCGCGCTAGACTGATGGGTGGGTACCCACATATTGATGAGCATATTGCCTCCATGTTCAGGATGACGATGTCACGATACGATAATCGAGGAGACAACAACATGAGACTTCTATCTTCTGATTTGGTACATGTAAGTACTTTCAGAAATAAGGGTGAATATTATGGCATACACAACATCATACCAACCAATCATAAATATGCTAAGTTGCTCTGTACAATACAACGAACAGCTTAAACTCTCCTTTAAAAGGAAAAAGACTTATAAAAGGGCAGGTGAATTCTCTGAATTTAGATCTGAGCTTGAAATTCGCCCACCATTTTCAAGGGAAAGTAAACATTTAATATGCAAATACCGTTCCACTGTAATGAATAATGTAACAAATGAGATGCAAAATACAATCGCTTGATTCTTCGTTTTATACAAGATGGACGGAGCGTCCCTGACCAACGTCGCGCAATCCCTGACAGCGTAACAACATTCTATCTTGCTTGGTAGGGTTTTCCGTGCGGCACATCCCTGGACGCAATTTTCCTACACATTTATCGCTGACAGCACTCAGATTTGATGAGGAAAATTCTAAACGCGAATGCGTAAAATGTAGTGATTTAAAACGACATATTTCAATCCATATTTTCAAGGCATGGGGCAGTTATTGTACAAAATCACCACAATTTTGTGGTCTAACACTGCCTACAACCATAAAACCAGCTCGCAAGCTGTCAGCATACTTGTATGACATATACCATTGCTGTGTGTACAGTGCAAAACTCCTGATGATGGACAGAAGAACTGTCCGAAACATGTAGAGTTTTATTCCAAAAAACAAATTTGAGGAATTAGTGCATCTAGTTGGTTTTATTATAAGAATTTATCACGATGCACGGCCACCTGAACATCAAATTCGGGCTACGTCTTCTTAATCCAGGAACTGAACAATTCGAATACTTCTGTGTGACACTATCCTGACCTTTGGCGCAATAACAACTGTCGTTACTTTATCCAACAGCTGCAAGCTTGCCATTAGCCACGCCGAAACTTTGAGAGTCTTACATATTTCGTATTTGTTCAAAGACATAATAAATGTACTTTTCCAAAGAAAATGGTGGATGACTGACCATTTTTGGTAACATAACCGTAAACGTAAGCATAACATTACACTGATATCAATCAACTTAAAACATGGGGAAAATTACTGTTGTACAGCCTCTCCGATTCACATTCCTACTTCGTATATTTACTTCAGTTTCTCTGTGTTAGATTAAAGCAACTGTCAATGACCAGTAGGAGCAATAATAGAAGCTTCCAGGATCTTAACAGCCCTTCATGTACTCTGGGGCCTTCTGAAAATTAAGTACCACACATGAACACCTATGGGCACCGGAGGCTGCTGTCGAAGAGGCAAGCATTCTCACACCGAATTACGGAGATCCCACGACTAAATTTCGGTCCGACCAAAAGCTCCCGGAAGATTTTAGCGTCGTATCTTAGAACTTACGGCAAATGCAGCAAAGTTCCTTAAATTACATCATGGCCATTTCCTTCCACATTTTCTTCAATTGATAATTCACTAACAATTCCATCATTCGACTCCAGATGGGTCACTGAAAGCGTCGTTAAATCAACCAACAGTGTAAAAACGAAGAAACTGTATGGAGTGTGAAGATGCACCTCTGACAGTTCTTAACTTGGCACTACATGGCGGTGAGATGTCGCATTCGCACTCAGCCGATTTAACCCATTACCTCTTCAATAGGAGGTTGGGTGAGATCCACTGCATGTTCCGACGTGAAAAAAGCCAATGGCTTGAACAGGAATCAGCGTCCACTATCCAGTCTACGATACCACCTGCCTTAATAACGAATGTCCTGATCACAACGTAATTGTTTAGGTACACAAGGTAACTATTTTTATCATTTCACCGTGCATTCTGTAGATTACTTAATTACACGCACCAACACATGCACACACACACACACACACACACACACACACATATATATATATCTATATATATATTATTTAAGAAGTCTAAAATTTACATTAAAACATTTAAAACGCTCCTACATGTTTCGATCATACGATCATCCTCAGGGAGCATATATTGGCTGTGGCAGCATGTCGTACATGACATGCTGCCACAGCACCAAAGTTAACATAACGAAGTAATTCACTGAATGTTTTAAATTATAACTTTAGCAAGGAACAATATATGCTCCCTGAGGATGATCGTGTGGTCGAAACATGTAGGAGCGTTTTAAATGTTTTAATGTAAATTTTAGACTTCTTAAATTATATATACATGTGTGTGTATGTGTGTGTGTGTGTGCATGTGTTTGCGTGTAATTAAATAATGCACATGGTAATATTTAATAACGCCTTGTATAAAAAATATTTTATTATTTCACGACGATGCAGCGCGGCGCCTAGTTGTCAAGTTCCTACAGTCCACAATGATTTACTACGGGTTGGACGACCTTGCTTCGATTCCCATATAAAGCACAAATTTTCTCACCGCCATTGCATCTAGATTGGCTCTACAATCGCCGATCCTCATATCTAGAGCAACAGAACCTCATTCTCAGGGAAATAAAGCGGCCGGAGTGTGGGACTGACCAATAATATTCTAGTCCCAAAGTAAAAATGCGTGGAATTTCAAGCCCATTTCCCCATACGTGTTCATGATGTGGCGCTTTGTTGGAGACACAACTCTTTTCCTTTACTTTTGCTACAGATTTATTATACGGTATTTGGGTTCATCGATTTCTTACAGGGAAAGAGCTTCGAAGCATATCACTTTTGTTAAAACAAGTCTTGATTGAATCTCTGCTACACTCTGTTGATATTCGCATTCGAAACACATCCTGTCACAAGTAAGCAAACAGAAGAATAGAGGCAAATATAATATAGATGTACAAAGGTAGTTTCATGAAGCATGGTGCTCCGCAATAACCTTCAGATTTTAAACCTCAACGTCTAACGGTAGAGTGTCTGCGTGAATGTAGAACTGCAGTATCCTATCGAGCAGACATATACGATCGTAATATCGATGGTGCCGAGAATACGACATTATGAGATATTAAACTCTGAAATAGAAACAACACATTTAACGATAAATTTTGGAAATGAATCTGCAAATGTTCCTCCTGATGAATCTTAAGGAGGCAGTCCATTAAGATGAAGGCGTTGGTGGATGAGGCTTAAGATTGTGTCCAAAGGTAGGGCTTAAACCTTCCGGTTCTACAACCAGACCAATCGATAACTGCAACAGACTAACAAATACGTATATGTCAGCAGACTAATACACCTACATACAATGACAAGCGGAAAAGACAGCAGTCCACCTAACAGAGCATTAGAAATATCAAATCAGTCACTTCAGGACGGCGCCGAGAGCAAAATAGTACGTTCCGACTTCAAATAATTATGTTTGCGTTATTCCACAATATTTTCAACTCAGTTTCGTGTAGAAACACTACGGAGCACAAGGAATTTTAAATTAAGATACGCTGGGGGGAAAATGCCATGCTTAAGGTTTTTCAGCACATTTAGAAGTGGCAAATGGAGATTTCTGTCTCTAAACCTAACTGTTAAGCAGTGAAATATTTTTAAAGATGCTACGTTGTCAAATAAAGCAAACACTAAAAAAGAAACATTTTTAAAGCACACGTAAGTTAAGTAATAGAGGGCACGCACAGCACGCCCACAAAACTTGAACGTTCTACCAACTGCACAATCAAGAAGCCACTATAACATACTAACTCGACAGAACCCCATACATGACACCAAATGCTGTCTGTGAGCCGTGACTGTCGTGTGGTCTGTACGCAGACCTAGCAGTCTGCACAGAAACAAATTATCGGTGCCACAGTTTTCACGCAGCCATTTCTTTGTAGCTGGCGCACTTAATGCATTCATCTCTAGGACCCGGTTTTCAATATAAATAACAATTACAAACAAAACATCAAAACCACCATTATCAATACAGTCATCGGTCACACTTGCCTCCTGCTTGTCATCGTTGAAAGAACGTAGTGAATTCTTTTGTACTTTTCTCTTCTGTTGTAGGACTCCTCGTTTTTTCTTGTGACACTTTCTTTTTGCAGATTACTAATTTTCTTTCGCATTCCTGTTCAGTATATATATATATATTCGTGTGGCGCTTCGACCCCTCCCCTTACGGGGCTTCGCGTTCACACCCAAACGCACCACACTCGGTAGGACTCCACTGGACGAATGATCATCACGATGCAGATACCTCTACCTGATAACACATAACCCATAATCCCAGCAAGTGAGCGCCCAAGGCCCACGCCTTCGACAGCGCGGCCACTGGTTTCGGCCCTATTCATTAGTAGACAGCACTTTTTCCCCCTGCTTCTGGTGTGCCGTGATCTTCGATATCTGGACTGCAGTAATGGGGTTCAAATCCGTGACGAATGTACTTGAACTGTTCGCAAATTATAAGGTTTTTGATCCTACAAATCAGGTAACATTTGGGTCAGCAACGCTGTCTCTTTCTCATAGGGAATGCCTGATGCATTTTTAACAGTCTGCGTTAACAGCCTAATCTAATGTAGCGAACACATGTGAGAAAGACCATGTACCCAAATTGTTTGTGAATAGCGTAAACTAGATTATCGAAGTGTGAGAGACCGGTCCCTAGGGATCTGAGAGGCATGGCCTCGGAGTCGGCGGAATTATTTTTGTCTTCCTTTTATAATTCAGAACGAAATATATTGTGCTGAATAATTTTAACACTTTACAAAATATTTTTTTTGGAATAATTACAATTCATAGTGTAGATTCTGCTCAGTAAAACACAAAACTTATTTTCGGCTTCGTCTAATCTTAACGTGTTTTCATTTCTGTTGGTGTTCGTAATGAATTCTTGCACTGACCTACTAAGAGTTTTTACAGTTTTGGAGCGTGTTGTCTGTAATATTTTAAATTTGAATTTCACTGCGGGTTTTGTCTTGGGGGGCCATGAGTTGAGATTATTTTGGGGAGGGATCCGCAGAATAAGACACCTTTAACAAGTCCACGGTACCGGAAAGATTATAAACGAATTATGCGTACAAGAAATCCGAAATTATCATTCCCCATTGCTGCAACCCATGTCATACCGTACTCAGTGGCTTCCCAGACTGCAGTCGTACCATCTTTCGACCAAATTTTGTATGTATTCACTTCCTCAGAAATTGCTGCTGGTAGATTCTCATTGGCTTTAAAAATTCACGCATGAATCTCTCTTAAAAGCAGAGAGCTTTTCCATTTAGACAAGCATTGCAAAATTACAATAAAAGTTATGTCATCCCCCAAATGGCCTTTCTTCTCTTAATGCATAATATTTAGTGGCGTACAAGATTAATTATATGGGAATACTTCGTCTAAGAGTCAAATTTATGATGATCTGAGGATCAAAACAAGAAAACTAAACATGATATACGGTGACGTCGCATATGATAAGGCACACAACAAAGTACAAGTAACACACAATTGCCAAACGAAAGGCTCACATACAATTTTGACCTTAAAAAAATTTCATCGCTGAAACTGATCACTACACATCTGCTTTGGTATTAAAATCCCGCAGCTTTACCTAAAGAGTGTAATTGTGAGAAGTTAGAAGTAGAAACAATTATTATTCCCTTACACAGAACTAACCAGCTGTTCCTGATAACGGAGACGCAGTGTTTCCTGTGGGCCAGTGAATTTCTTTACGTCAGGTGCTAAAGGAGTTTAGATAAAGGAAGACGTTTGGATTAATTTCTACTGCTAAACATTTAGATGCAATGTTGCTCTAATGCACTTGCGAGAAGTGTGTGTTTGTGAGGCATTTCGATCGCGCAACGCATCATCGATATTGAGGTCGCAGTCGTACAAAGCACCATGCTTCAAACTTGGTTAGTGCAGCTTGCTTTATAGTGAGGCTGGGGTGCAGGTTGGACGAACGTCTGCAGAAACAGACAGTGCCACAGTTGATTCATGTTCCCGTTCATCGCAAATAAAAAATTTTAATTTAATATTATCTTCGAAAGTTTATCACTTAACATAGTTGAAAAAGAAGTGCTACTAAGACCAAGTTATGGAACTGAAAATTCTCTAGATTTCTCTCCGATCTGCCCATATTCACTGAACATGTCCTCCGAACCGTAACATTTGTACAGAAACGTCCTGATCAGTTTACACGTATTGTAAAGTAAGTTTATCTCTTAGCAACACACCATTAATTTCTCTAATAGTACAGCGCAGAAACATAAAAAGAGAAATGGAGCTTCAATACAGCAACTCGAATTATGGTACATGTTCAAACTAAACTTTAAAATTAATATTTTATTTATCAGTGAAACAGGAGCAGTTTAGAGGAAAAAAAGAACGGTAAAGTTGTCTCCATGCTTAAGCACCACACCATGGACATGTACTTGGGGAATGGAGGTAAACTTCCACGAATCCTGAACGTCGGCGCTAGATAGAGGTGAATGATTTGTTTCACTCCTCGACCGCTTTACTCTCGATGGCGCATGCACCACAGAACCAGTCCGAATGAAGCAGCGATGTAGAAACAAAAGACTTTATTTGCTGGTACTTAAACCCGAGAAGCACATTTATTCAGACGACGACGTGCAAACTCCTTCCAATTATACAACCCAAACGAACTGGCTGTCATACGTATTGTCTATATACAGGAGTTGCCGACAATTCTAAGGCATGTGGGTCCCACAATTTTTATGCAATTAGTGGAACGCTTAGAATTTTATTCTTTCAGCTCCTGTCAAAACGCTTGTATTGCTTCTAAACCACTATGAACAAACACGCAAGGGGGAAATCGTGTCCGTCCATTTGTTACTAGGTTCTGAAGCGAAATAAAAGAATGTGAATACATTTTTCTTCTTGTTTCTAAAGACGACCTAAAAGCTCGGAGACACCTTCACATTTAACTAGTGAAAAGTAGGGTATACTGTTTTTGAATGGCCAGTTACTTGCATGATCTGCGGTTCTCACAGCGGTGTAGATCACGATTCCAATCTTCTGGTATATGACGCCGTGCAGACCTGTATATAGGCTGCAACGTTTATGAGGAGCTTGCTTGGAGTGCTATAAGATGGGGCAGCAAGCTGAAAAAAAGTATTTTCTTATTGTTGCTTTGAACAGACTTAGTTTTAAGTTCACGTTGCTTAGCAATACTAATTCTCCTTAGGGTATTTTTTTCTCTTCGCCGAGATGTCCAATATGGTGTTCGAATCCACGTACCAATCTATCCATTGGTATTCGTACAAGGGGCTCTTTGCACTTCGCAAATAGTCCGAAGCTTCAAGCGTGCCGCTGTTAAAAATGTGTGGTGCTTTGTCTCAAATCCTTCATGACGTGGGACTCATGCAAAAGGACAACTTTACTTTCCACCTTGACCTCGTTTTTAGCTTTTCGCAGTGGCGTAACCGGCAGCTTTGAGTCTTGAGAAAGTGTCAGTTTTACAAGCTTTCGGTACGGACTTACTGACTGTGCACTGTGTATGCTGCAGACGTTAGTCAGCTGTGCTAATGTAGTGAGGTATAGTGCTCTTCACTGAGGCCTGGTTCTCTCTCTCTCCTTTCCCATGCACATCGACAGGGTATCCTGGCCGTAGTCCTCTCTGCACTGCTGGGATCAAAAGATCCCGAACAAGTTGCCACGATGGCCAAGCAGGCTGGTGAGGTGAGTCTCCCAACCAACTTCCTCTCTCTCTCTCTCTCTCTCTTTCTGTATGCATACATTAGCAATACTTGGTTATGGCCTGTCAAAATAATGCACTCCCTATTAATCATGATGGCAATTACGAAAGCATATTCCAGGACTTTATTCCTCACGCCTGCTACAGAAAATTAAAGGCATACGAAATTTCGCCCGAAAACATGAAAAGACCACACTGAAGACCTAAGTATAGATGGATTAATATTAAAATTAAACTTAAAAAACCGGGTGGAAGTGTCCTTGTAAAGTAAACATATCTTTTTCGCTGCAAAAATTACATAAATATTTTAAAATATGCACTTTTAATTATATTAAAATCTAAGATTCAGACACAATTACGGAAAACAAAATGTTTATTATTCGTGTTTTACATAGAGAATAAAGCCAGTGCCGAATATGAACAAAGAAGGAAGCAAAATAAAAACGGCAATAAAATTATCCAACTGATATTTGACAAAAATATTCCCGTGAAACCCCTAAAACTGCAATCCAAGGTAGCCTGGGATCTGCAGACCAAAATGTGAATACCGAGAGATAAATCCCACTGGCCTTGATGTTAATTTACGCAGGTGAAATCCACTGTTATACAGAAAACCCAAATTTACTACGGACACGACAATGCAGTCAGAAATTATGTTCCCTTCTTATGGAATCACACATTTAATACACGAAGCAATGTTTAAAACAGAGGCTGTAGATGTTAATAATATACATGCCAAACATAAATTTCTCCAGTTCGACTGAGCTTCACTTAAAGTTCGGTCTATATTGTATAGGAACGAACTAAATTACAGTCGCCCGACTATTAATGTGTACCTTCTCATCTGTCATACGTTATACATATGATGTTTAAGGTTCCCGTGAATATTCAGATTACAGTAAACAGGTACCCCATCTTTATAGCACATATTGTCCGTGTACCTACGGACTTATTTATTACCAGGGGTGCAAAAATCCAGAGCGCTAGGTCGCCATGGCTACTACACCTTGTAAGGTGGCACCTAATATTTGTGGGTACTCTGTATGGAACGTGCTTTACGTCATCATTCTCGGGCCTAGAACGTTTGGGTGGCTTTTAGATTTTCTGTAAGTCTGTGAACCCTTGTTCATTAAAATAAAAGCAAAAAAGTAAACAATGCAACGAAAAATACAAAAAAAAAAAAAAAGGTTAAAAATTGTCCCCCCATGGCTTAACAAACCCTACCCATCCAAACGGAAAT
>Ga0136643_10018943_pt1 | contig 10390 bp, 6 predicted proteins | sample TergutLab28metaG_FD_96883 | JGI IMG/M metagenome (GOLD analysis project Ga0136643, IMG submission 96883) | Labiotermes labralis P1 segment gut microbial communities from Petit-Saut dam, French Guiana - Lab288 P1 (version 3) (version 3) | ecosystem: Host-associated > Arthropoda: Insects >... | reverse complement strand
TGTGTGGGTTTGGGTGTGTGTGTGAGTGTGGGTGTGTGTGGGCGTGTGTGTGTGTGTGTTTGTGGGTGTGTGTGTGTGTGAGTGTGTGTGTGTGTGTGTGGGCGTGTGTGTGTGAGTGTGGGGGTGGGTGTGTGTGTGTGTGTGAGTGTGGGTGTGTGTGGGCGTGTTGTTTGTGTATGTGTGTGTGTGTGTGTGTGTTTATGTTTGTGTGTGTGTGTGTGGAACAAGGTCAAAAGTGTTTCTGAAATAAAAATAAATATCCCGTATTTCACGTTGAGAATTAAACAAACGTGAAACAAACTCAAGGAATGCAAAATATTGTGAAATTAGAGTTTGATCTAAAAATTCTAGGCCGCTGTGAACTGCAGTCTAACTTGAAATACTCAGAAACGTGACCATAGAAGACACGAAATTTTTTTCAATAAAATTCTCAACAGACAGAATGTGTAACGGTTTAGTCACTATTTCTAGTTGTGGAAAATAAAATTTAAAAAAAACTTGCTTCCGAGGTATGGAAATACCTCAGGGGTGAAGTAAGGCTGAAAATAAATTTAAGGACATTTTATGATTAAGCCACAAATATCGTAAAGTCCAATGTTTATTGTATTAGATGCTCAGTGGATTTGTGGACGTCTGAATCAGGAAAAGGCGCTAATAGAAAAGACATTGGGACCTGAGAAGAAGTAAAGCAATAAGCAAGGATTATTTTAGGAAGTATGAAATCACTCAACTAGAGCCTCTGACACTTCACAAGCCAGGACATGTCCTTCGCATCAGCCTTAATATTACTGTCCAATCTCTCAAGCCACTGAATTTTCTCAGACGCTGATCAGCTTATGGTAAAGGGAAAAATGTGATACAAATATTCTATAGCCTTCATACAAAGTATATGAAATTAATTCTTCTGGTATTTCCATTTATCTGAAAAACTGAAAAGGAAAATCCGATTTCCTATGCACCCATATGGAAGAGCCATATCAGTTGTTTGACCCACAGATACGATGAGTCTTTCAGACAGTAGAACCACCAAAGTTCCCACTATGTACGGAAAGACGAGTTACAAGCATAAAGTAGTGGCGTTGTTATTGACGACAGAAGGTAAACTGAAATATTACGCAATGAGGCTTATCGGTAAATTCTAGGCTTTGCAGTCTGTAAGCAAGATGAATGGCCAAGTGTAATGGGAGCAGACATCGCGCGGTATCCTTTGTATAGGAGGCTGTACACTTCAGGTCTGTGGAAATGAGAATGTGGCGTTCGAACTTTTTTTTCTTTTGCCGCGACAGCCCCCGGTGGGCCAGAGCCTCCTCATTCACGAGGTTTCTAGATCACACACAACGACGTACCGCAGTCGGTAGGACTCCTCTGGACGAGTGATCATCTCGTCACAGAGACCTCTACCTGACAACACACAACATTCACAACAGACATCCATGCCCCCGGTGGGATTCGAACCCACAATCTCAGCATGCGAGCGGCCGCAGACCTACGCCTTTGAACGCGCGGCCACTGGGATAGGCGAATAAAGCCTTAAAACTGACAAATTTGGTTGGCATTAAATAGTAAAACGCGTAACATTTGTTAAGTTGTTGTTTTTGTTGTAGTTTTCTTTATCATAAATAGTAACTGAATCTGTGTTAAGCCTAGAAGTGGTGTTCGATGGAAAGCAATTTTCTGCACGTTTTTACCAGCAAATAGCGAGGTCAGGTGTGTGTTAAAAGCTGCTGTGGTTAACCACATTCTGCCACCCGGTAACGAAATTCTAAATGTATCCTGAAAAAAGGACCACCGTGAGAAAATTGATTGGCTGCATGTGGTGTAGGTATTATCTGCATGACTGTACATATTGTATGAGGTGGGTTGGGTTTGAATAATAAGGCTGCGGAGTTGGGACGTATATAAAAGAGGGGTGAGGTGGATCAGTCTGTTGCTATTGCATGGCTAAAAACAAAATAGTGAGAATAATCCCAGCTGACACCTCCTCGCCCTGTTTACATACACACACATACATACATACACAACACACACATACTACATCGTTTTTCATTATTTTGCATATTAATGTAGTTTCCATACACAGCAAGTAGGTATATGTGCAAACAAGCGACAGGCCTGCATTCTGGTGCTGCAGTTAGTAAACATAAACAACATATGTGCGTAGCTACTATTTGTGTTGAAGAAATTTATTAAATGTAGGATTTATAAACGTTATATGCCTATTGGTACTGACTCAGGACGAGGAAATGCTAACGTATTTTACCGTTCCCATCTGGATATAAATGTCGATTTGTAATAATAATGCTTTAAAAAGATGCAGAGAGACACGGCGTCTCTGTCATGAGTGAGTTAATTTTAAAAATGTCATCCCTAACGTAGAATTTTACTTTCTGTTTCAGTCCGACCTTTGGTGCGTACTCACTTTAGGTGTAGAGTTTGGTTGTTGCACCTGATCACACTGAATCACACACACATACACACACAAACGTACACATATAAAAGGTGGCATTCCTCTGGATGAGGGAACAGACAGAGGCAGAGACACCTCTACCTGTCAATGTACAACACCCATAAGATACAAATATCCATGCCTCCAGCGAGATTCGAGCCCGCAATCCCAGCCAGCGAGCGGCCGCAGACCCACGTTTTTGACCGCGCGGCCACTGAGATCTGAAGCTCTATTTTATATACAGAAAATATATTTTATATTCCATATGAGGCATTTGCCATTTTCTTAGGTTGCTGCAAGTGTGGGAAAATTGTACGCCTTCAGAAGAGCCAGATTATCACGTTCTCGTCTTATTCGAGATCCAGTTTATTATCACCTTCCTGTCTGCTCCCAAATTCCTCAAACAACTCTTTTTTAATTATTATTCCGAAAAGGCAAAATTAGTTGTTTATTTCAAACATCAAATGAAATGATAGAAATTAACGTCTGAAGAAACACAAATTAGGAAATTCCAGATATTCGTATGTTAACATGACCATGCTGTCTCTTATATGTGTGAACTGAAGCCACAAGGTAAAGTGTTGTTGCTAGGGAAAAGTGCCTGTTGTTTTCCTGGCTACACAATATCAGTAGCAATTAAAGAGCAATATACGGAACTTGTCTTGTTGCTCGAATTCCTACAATAACGGATCAATTTCTTATCAGCCAGAGAAAGCTTTCTGAACGAATTAAAAGAAACATACCCAATATATCACTTTAACTTTCTGTAGTGCACTAATAACTATGGGTGCCATGTGCCTAACTGTAAATCTAGAGATGTACAGAACCATAAATTTTGAAATTCTGTCGTCATTCTCTCCCATTTAGCAGCAGCAGTAACAACAATTTAAAAAAAAACAACAGCAACAGCAACAACAACAACGACGACGGAATAATATATTCAAAAGGAAGGAGTTAGCTCAGGTCTGTAATTTGTGTTAGGCAGGTGTCTGATTCAAGTCTCGCCTGAGACACTGTCTACAGTAAGGTTTAACGTGGGTTTCCTCAGTCTGCCCAGTCAAATTTTGGGATAATGCTTAGATCAGGGACTCGATCATTTCCTTTCAAATCCTTTGCATTTCACCATGTACCGGTTAGCCTAACAATAGAAGCGATAGGGAATATATTTTTTTATTGGTATGTTTATCCCTCGGCTTTTGTTAAACATTTGTGTTCGCACTGACACTGTAGGGAAGACACGTAGATACGAGTTATGAGCAGGAGTTTAAGCAAATTGTAAATGAGCGCGTTAGAGGTCACTTAACATTGTAGATGGTCAGAATTCAGAAATGTCACTATGGGACGAGACGAATTTAAGATGGTGCAGTGTTGGTAGGAGAGGACGTGGTGGTGGCTGTGGGGTGCTGCCCCTCTGCAGTAATTTGAGCCACAGACAAGTAGCGCACACAGGCAATTCAGAGCACGTGCTGCCCCCCCACACGACAACAACAATGTTTAAACACACGTGTGTCGTCACAGGAATGATGCACTAGCATGTTACTTGGTGTAATGGCCCACGTCACCTGCACCACTAATTTGTTAAATATTTTTGTTTGTTATATATGCTATTTGAAGCCTTATCTGCTGCATTCGATACTGCGCCAGACCTAGCCATAACACGTCATTATTTTACGTTGCTATATTAACTGCGGACGTCGTTCAGCGTAGAATAATTTCTGATCACACGTGTGTTAAAAACGTAAGTGTGCCTGTCGCTATTAGACACGATTCGTGGAGAACTTCTGACTACTTTATACCAATTAACAGATGTTAAGACGAATTCTGATTCCAAATATTTAAATTCGACATTCATTCCAAATATTTAACCTGGGTTGTGTATTAGCGTACGCTAATGCAAAACCTCTATCATTACAGAGCAATACAACCCATGAAATAACTAAAAAAATAAGTCGCAAGCTCCTGAGGATGGATGTATTAACATCCGAAACATGTTAAACATTAAATAATGAAATAAAAAAGCAAGTGACATCAAGTTGGCCTCTCTTTATTCAACTTTCTTATAAATTTCTGAAATTTCTTCCTCCCCTTATTTATTTTTAAATTAAAAACACTAAAATTACGCTTCCACAACGTATAAATCATGTAGCTCTAAATAACGAAATTTTCTGCAGGTTTCTCCTCCTATGCCATCATTAACCTTTTGACGCCTAATGTCAAATATAGTGGTCGTACCACACCGCTAACCTCTAAAGTTGCATTTTATATATTTATTCAACAAATATATGTACTGAATATTTTAAACATGGTATATACTCTCCGTCTTTTTCTCTTCAAAATGCAGTTTGTTTCATAATTCTAACATATTTGTTTCCTGTATTATTCACATTTTATATACAGAATGTGCCAAAATTTAAAAAAAGTATTCTGGCGCCAAAAGGTTAAGCATGATAAGCATTCCTTAACACCGACAGTACTACTGCTTTAGGAAACACCTGAAAAATGTTTGCACTGTTATTGCTTACTGTGGACGATATGAAAATGAAACATATAAAGACCAAATTTAAACTGAATTTTATTTAAATATTCAGGTCTTATTTCCTAAAAAAAATACACCGTCAAGGTTATAAAAATCAGTCACTTAATGCTGTGCAGGGAAATAGACATGCTTGTACTGAGATCCGTACAAAACACATATAAACATTGTGTGATCAAAACGTAAAATTCTTTAAAGTTAAGCCCGGTGGTACATAAAGTAACCACTGCGCTCTACAGGGTCGGTGATTAATTAATCAACTACGTTTAATTTATATTGTTTAAATTAATATTCAATCTTAATCTCGGATTTATTCTTATCAATCCATGTGAATATAGAGTGGATATTACAAACAATTTACATTTTATTACAAATTAATCCGATTTACTGCGTAAAACCGTGCATTTATTGTACAGGTAATTGTTTTGAGTAAAGCAAAGGAAAATTTAATTTAAATAAAAGTGAATTGGTGCACGAATGTTTGTAGAACGTATTTTAAACCGGGAAATGTGCTGAATCGTTTTACTTGTTAAACCCTGCATGAACGCTGATCACATTGATTCTGTTGTCTGTTACAGTCCATGCCGTGACGGTCCGTAACAGAATCGGGAAATCTGACTCTCCGTATCAGAAATAGAGCCCTAAAATTATGGGTATCATTTGAGACCTACCAGTAAAAAATTAAATACTGAAATTTATTAAAAAATTTACACATTCTTATACGTACAAGTCAAGATGTGTGACGAGAACGTTACGGGCGACTGGATGCCAGAAGATGTATTGTGGAAGCGACTAACTGTGAACCTGGTTTTCGAAATCGATAATTCGATCGAAAAGTCGCCGATTTGACACGTTCGTTGACATTCAAATTGTGTGAAGTCACAGTTGTTAGAACTGTCACTGCGGATGAAATTTGCAAGTGTTTGCAGTTTTATATAAAACATACAGTGAGGGTATTTGGACCCTAATGGACTATTTTGGATGAGAATATTAATAAATAAAGTCGTGACCCCATATATCGGTATTTTATGATATTCTGGTTTATTGATTTTCCTGCAGGAATGGGCGTAATGTTGAATTGTATAATTTGCAAAGATGATTCATGAAATTTCCCTGACAGTGGAGAAATATTAGCAGGCAATGAAAATTAATTGATATTTTATTGTGTATTGTGTCGTAAAAAGTTTCGACTTTTATAAAAAGCCATTGTTACGCAATGTAAACTAGTTAAAAAAATTATCACGTCCGATATCATAAATTTTGTGTGTAGAAATATTTTTATTTTGTCGTGTGCGAAAATCTTACGTTGAATATTTTACATTGAATGGTGATACCTTTTTATAAAAGACGAAATATACTGCAATATAGTATGCAGTAACATACTGCACATATATTCGTGATGGAATGCTCCTATTTCTCCGTTTTTGCTTACATACCACAATGGGACATTCCACGTGGAGTAATTTCACTAATTCTTACTTGAAAATGTAACGTGTACTACACAGTACACAGAATGTACTAATTTGACCCATGCCAGTCATTTAATGCTGCTCAATATGAGAAAAATAGAATTATAAACATTAACAATGAAGCAGATTGTGCCCTGTTTTGAACAGCTAAGTGACAATTGTAATTCCTGAACAAATCTCGGCCCACTCCGTTCACTTTAGTTCAGCGGTAGGCCTACATAAACACAATGCATTATATCCACTTTCGTTTCCCTCAATAACCACCACTTCGCTTGCACGAGTTGTAGTCTGATACGTAGAAAAAAAACAAAAGAAGATTATTAGTTTAGTTTCTCTGTGGAGACATAGGAGCGCTATCAATCAGCTTGACATTTGATGTACTGGAGTTCGGTCTTAGCGTCAGTGGAGTGAAGGTCGTGAAGTTACTTGACATTCTTCTTTGTGTATGGAACTTTATTTTAACATTCGGTGTTGTTAGGCGGTGGGTGAAACTGTACAGACTTTATAGCGTCACGAATATTCGGAAGGCGTTGTGCGGTAAACACAACAGTAACGATGTGTGTTAGGTGGGAGTTGGTGGTGGCTGTAGCGGAGATTATACTTTCGAATACACACGTACGTTGGTTGAATGAAAGTTTTAGCAAGTAATTTTATTAATTTTTATAAACTAAATTCTTTTAAAAATAAGACTCCATAAGAGACCGTTTGATAATAGACCCATTAAGATCATCAGGTTTTCACTACCACGTCTCGTCCCGGAGCAGTGTTGTCATTAACGATATTTTCACTGCTTTTTGAGTCTCTTCAATTATATTCCGGGATTGCACCTAACTTAGGGGAAGATCGCCTTCTTTCAAGTGTTTCCGGATCATTACATGTTAGTCATTCAATTATTCGACGCCATAGTTCGAATACCAAAGGCGTTTTAAAATAAACTACGAACCAAATAGCTTTCAAATTTGAGACTTCAAAGAATTATTCTTATATAGGTCTGAATTCAAAATGCAGCTCTTAAATTGCATGACTGAAGTCTGGAATTTTCTCACACGCTTAAATGACAAAATACAGTAAGTAATGATGAGGCATAAATGTGCATTATATTGATATATAATAGACAAAAAAAAATGAAGCATCTAATTACAAACAAGACAAGGCTAGTAACTTAAAAGTTTAGGACTGTATCTACATAGCTCCCTGTCGGAATTTGGAAGGAAACTGTAGTAGTGACTTCTTAGACTGGTAAAAGGACACCCACATCGTCAAATGGTCCTTTGTCTTGTTGAAATATTTAAATAAATTTTAATAATTGTAATTTAGTTCTAAATAATAATAATAAAAAAATAATAATCTAATTGTAGTTATACGCTACGTAAACAAGAGTTAGGAGTAACAGTCGGTAAATAGTGTCAGCTGAAACACGTAGGAACTAAAAAAAACATAATAAAATGACGTGTCGAATAAAACAGTGAATTTTGTGACATTGAAAGAGGAATGGTGGCGAGGACTGAGACAAAATTTCATGCTTATGACCGGCATGTGAAACCTGGAAGACGGGAAGTCGAAGGCGGCTTCTAGAAGAACTTCTTATGGTGAGTCCTGTTTCTTAATGACTTGTATCATTTTAGCATTAAGGAGTTTGAATTTTCTAAGCACCAGAAGATAGAGCAGTTGGAGCAGCATAGCCGGGATGGTGTTTTGCAATTGTGCCAAACCTTTCAGCCAAATGCATACATTTGTTTGCATTGAAATAGGAATGCAATATCGTGGTGTGTTGGTCACTACGCCCTTTCCCTACTTGCCGATGCGCAGGAGGAAGAATGTGAACCAGTTTTACTGCTCTGCCCTATCCGCTGCCCCTTTTGACTCTTTCCAAGTGTTTCTGTCGTTTTGCAGGCTCTTCTACCTATCCTTCCCCTCCCTTTGATATCGCTGTCTGCTGGTAGAACCGTGCTGTCCCACCGCCGACTGTTCAGTTAAACTGTTCGTGCAACACTTTCATATCGGGACGACCGCGTCTCGATTACCAGTCAGGATTTTGACAGATTTTCTCATATTATCTGTGCAAAGTGCATAGCAGGGCATAAAATACGTCACAGTCGCTTCCTTCCATATCCTTGCCAATTAAACCTGTGCAGTTACAGTCCCATTTGACGGCATGTAAAACCTAAATTTTTTAGAAGGTTTAGAAACGTCTAGTTACAGTGACAGAACAATGGGTTGATGAGTGGGGGGGATGGGGAGTTGCAGTTTCTTGATAACAGCATCGTGAAACCGAATGCCGCACATCAACTATGTGTCCTGTTATGTTGTCCTTTCCTGTACAGCTCAAGCACCGTTTTTCTAAATACCTGTCACACACACTCTCACCACTCAATAGCGACTGATTGCTTCATGAAGAGATACTGTAGAAGTAACACCGCCACGATCTTATCTTCATCATCATCATCATAATCATCGACATTATGACCATTAAACTTACCGCTACATTTGACTGGACCCTATACACTTTCTTTGAGGCTGTCTTTTTCTTCTGTCAGTCTGAACTTCATACTTCGAGAAATCATTTCTTCTCTTGAATCCTATATTTATAAAAATACGGGAAATGAAAACGGTCTACATAATACCACTAGTACTACCCACAACTGGTATTATTCCCAGAAAATTAAATGACAGTTTAAAGTTGCTTAATCTGCACTCTACTGTGTATTTTCTAACGCAGAAATCAGTATACTGCATACGTGCTGCATATTTAGAAAGTTTTCTGGCAAAACATTGAAAAATAATTGTTTGTTTAGTGAGACCTGTAGTGTTTTTGAGAACCAGCTAGAATGTTGTGAAGTAAGGAATGTGGATGACAATAATAATAATAATAATAATAATAATAATAATAATAATAATAATTTTTACAATCTGATCACCGAATTCCACTTAATCAATTATGCATTCATGCGAAATTTTAACTGTCCATGCATGGGTATCACCACCACCACCATCACTATCATCATCATCATCATCATCATCATCATCATCATCATCTTATACGAGGTATTTACATGATAACTATCTTAACAGCGAAATCGTTGATTAACATAGCTCGAATAGGAGAAATGTTTCGATAGGGGGGTATATGTCAAAAGATGAGACAATATGATAAAAGTGGAGGAAATTAATTATGAGAAAGGGAGTTGGACTTACCTGAAATGGGATCATAATTCAGTGGGGGCCTGTATTATTACCAGTTTCGAAATTTCGGGTTCTGGTATCAGACACTAGGTGCGATGCGCATTGGATTGTGAAGTCGAAGGAACTGGCATAGCGCACATCCACAACTGCAGAAGGACTCAGTACCATGGTGGTGTGTGCAGTCAGCTCGTATCAGGGAACACTCAACTCTGGTTTGCAGTCCACTCTTTTTGTACACATATTTGCGTCGTCTCTGGAAATCACCTGTTTTTATGTCGAAACCGCTCTAAGGCTGTGTATAAAATTCAACACTTTGTAACAGGTTTACGCACATTTTCCAATTAACTAAATTAGAATATTTTAATTTCTGTTTTTCACAATTCCTATTAAGGACAAAAATAAAAAACCCATTTTACATTCATTGTTCCGTTCATCATTATAATTGTTCCAAAATATCCTATCCTTTATTTCAGGGTTAGTCGTCCTTCACTCTACACGTTTCGAGCTTCAGGGAGCTCATCATCAGGAGTTCACGTTTTTACTGTACAGGCAGCCTCTGGCATACTGTGTAATCTTTTGCTGTATTCCACCTGTTCTCCTACGTGTTCTGTAGGAGAACGGGTGCAATACAGCAAAAGATTACACAGTATGCCAGAGGCTGCCTGTACAGTAAAAAAGTGAAACTCCTGATGATGAGCTCCCTGAAGCTCAAAACATGTAGAGTGAAGGACGACTAACCCTGAAATAAAGGATAGTCCA
>Ga0136643_10018939_pt1 | contig 10392 bp, 4 predicted proteins | sample TergutLab28metaG_FD_96883 | JGI IMG/M metagenome (GOLD analysis project Ga0136643, IMG submission 96883) | Labiotermes labralis P1 segment gut microbial communities from Petit-Saut dam, French Guiana - Lab288 P1 (version 3) (version 3) | ecosystem: Host-associated > Arthropoda: Insects >... | reverse complement strand
GAATGATGACTTGGTAAACACTACTAGGAACTGGGATTTTAATAATATTCTCTTAGCTGTAATTTTTTTTTTCCTTTTAATTTTGAACTGTCCCCCTCGCTCACACTCCCTCTTCACTTTGGGCCACTTCTGATTCTTTCGCTTCCAATATTCTGTAGGTAAAGTATGCGCTGTTAGTCTTTTTGCAGAAAATCTTCTCCTTCCAAACTGGCGCACCTGCTAAGTGAAAGCAGGAATGGATTAAAAGAAAATGCGTTCAGAAGTCGGCAAAATTTCAAGGACAGTTCTGGACTGCTTCAGTGCGTTTTCCTTATTTTGCTTTCCTCGCACGCACCGCATACATTTCAAGGAAAACTGGGGCGTGTTGTATTTTTATCTTAAAATAGTGACCATATATTAATTAAAATTAGTAGGTATAATCCCTCAGAAAATTTGTTGTATGACTTTAATTTTAGTACCTGCCGTTCAAATTCGAGCCCTGCTTTTAATTCCTCAGTAACACTTTTTGTATACGACGTTAGTCTATCTCAAATATATATATATATATATATATATATATATCTGCAACTTTGATTTGCAATATTAATGATAGGTCAAATGTTTGACAAAATTCGGGCAATTTTTTCTGGCAATGCAGTACGGTTTCTGTAGTGAAATTATATTTACAGTTTATTTACATTAAGCAAACACCAATGCCACACAAAAGGGTGTTTAGAATAACAAAGAATACATATGGAAAGATATTTCTCGTTTCAAGTAAGCTTCTGTTGAGAGAGACAGGGAGAGGTAGAGAGTAAATTACGAATATATCTGGCGAGCTGCGACTAGCAAGTCCCTGTCTACTGTACAAACAAAAATCCGTGTACTAAGAGCAAATGTTCTTTGCAAGGATGCTATCCCAAGGTTAACAGGATACTGTGACCTGTTATTAAGATATAATTTTAAAATGAGGCCTGTGTTCTCCATCGAGGTGAACACTGCACCATATTTAAGCGATAAGCATATTCAATCCCAAGCAACTGGTTATATTGAAAGGTAGGTTCCTCCCATATTTACTAGGTAATGGAATTACAAGGATGACATAACAAAGACAATACAATATATATTTTTTCCTCTTTCCTCTCTTCCTCGCGCTCAGTATTTTTCCTTTCCTCGTCATCTTCAATTTCTGTGCTGTTTCTTGTCACCTCTCTGTTACTCTATTCTTGATTTCCTTGTTCTCCTCTTCTTACGAAGTATTGTACTGTGACCCAAGTAGCTGCAAAGCAACTAATGTATAGACCAGACCCGCTTAACATGTGGGTCGCGGGCAACATGCTGCCCGCAACAAACTGTTTTGTTGCCAGCGGATACATCTGAAGTGAGACTACGACTTTTAACATTTCCATGGCTAAGCCGAAATATAACGACGAAGTAATTTCACCCGTTTTCTCGCGAACTGTAAAGGGACATTACAATATATCTAAAATTCTACGTACATTTATTTATTATTCATTTTTGTATATTGAATTTCACGTTGCGCGCATGCAGGCAAAATTTCCCCGAATTTGCCCTGACCACACAACAGGTTGAGTGGGACTGGATTAAAAGAAGCGGTGGGCTCGTAATTTGAAAGGTATGAAGTTACGCGTGCAGGAGGTCTATTCTTGGTGGTAATGAAGCGTTTTATATTCCTTTAGTTTTACTTCAGTTAATTCATTTCACTCACCTTCATTCCTAATAATAGATTTTATTCTCCATGGTAGTAACTTCTGACATCTCAACTAGTAGCCTATTTTAGGTGCGCGTTTACTTATAACATTATTTCGCCTGTAAAAATATCCCCTCAGTATTCGAACCAATGTACATTAAACAACAGTTTACATTGAAACATTATTTTTAAAAAATTCTGAAACATTACAAGCGATTCCGCCGCGATATTTATGAGACCTGCGATTTTCTTTCATATTTCGCGGCATAGAGTGGTAGTTCAATACCGACGTTTCGGAACGACTTATCGGTTCCATCTTCAAGGGTCAAGAATTCTAAGAAAAATTCTAGACTTCTTAGCCCTTAAAGAACGGACCGATAGTTCGTCCCAAAACGTCGGTACAGGATTAACATTATACACTGCGTGATATGTCCGCGGAACGCAGGTCTCCTCTTAGACGGCTACTTAATAAATGTGTAATTCGAAGTTATCATGGTGGGGAGCCTAGCGGTATGTGACACCGCATTGCTGATTGGTGGCAAAGTGTGGACGAAAAGTGTTGCCTATATCTTTATGGCAGGAAATATGTTCATAGTAGAAAATGGGTCTTCTGTCTTTAAGAGAGGGACAGCAGGTCTTTTAGAAACATTGATACCTACCAAACAACACGGCGTCGCATTCCAAATTACGGTAAAATACAAATACATAAACAATCATGTCACTGATATGCATTACAGATGTCGGTATATTTATGTCATGAGTGTAACATAAAGTGAATATGGCAATGAAGTTCCGAATAGCAAATTAAAATTTATGAGCAAGCTTTGCCACATACGTCACTCTTCCTCTTCCTAATACGAATATTTAAGGAGCGATGATGAAATGAGTCTTTAATTTTGTTCGAATTTCTAACTGGTCTTACTGAATATCACGTGAAATACTTCGGAGCAGGGGTGGTAGGGGTGATGAAGGGAAATGGGAAAGAATTTTAAACTGAAAATTTGAATTTCTTCTGGTCGTCATTTTATGTCACCCATCTGTGCCCAGCTGCGAATCATTTTCTCTCTTCCCACGAATCTAATTTCAGACGAAACGGCGTGCCGTTCCCCATCACTTAGACTCACACCTCCACATTTCAGGGCGAACATCTTACGGACCAGGTACATGGCGATTGGCACTATCTCTAAATGACCGCGTCATGACAAACAATAATATTCTCCAGTTACTAAGTACGCTTGTGTACCTTCTGCTTAATTGTGTAAGACTGATGGGGAAACTCTGTTCTTTATTTCGGTTTTTAACTTGGATTTTCGGACTTTATTCCTAAATTCCTCCCATTTCTTTCTGGCTCTTGTCCCCCCCCCCAAAAAAAACGTTGTTTTCCATGACATACTTTCTCAGGGAAACTTTCGCTTTCCGACCTATTAGTTTTCTCTCTGAAAATCCACTTGTCATCCCCAACTGATATTCCTCACTAAATATTATTTGGTTAACCGAATCAAAGTCATGTGGCCAGTGTGGCCAGAATAGAAATATTTGCAGAGTTTTGATGGAGAAACATGAAGCAGACCATTCTGAAGATCTAAGTGTAGATGGTAGAATGTTAAAGTGGGTCCTATGAAATGGATGATAGAAATACACTGCATTACTCTGGTTTAGGATGAAGACAAGGGGCGGGCTGATATCAGCACGTTTACTAACCATCAGTTTAGTTTAAAGTGGGGACGTCATCACTACTTCTGGGTGTGTTAGCGTTTCAAGAACGGCACTGCTTCATAGAGTTACTTGTTTACGACGTCACTTACAGACAGTTATTTGGTCAGTCAGTCAGTCAGTCAGTCATGCCCATCCGTTTCTCATTCCTTCCTCCCATCCTTCCTTTTTTCTTCATTTCCTCTTTCCTTCCCTTCTTCTCTCCTTCCTTCCTAATTGAACTTGACTGATATACTTCGCGGCGTTCTTTCCTTCCTCCCTTAATATTTAAAATCTAGACCGCCGTCTTCACCGACCTGCGTGTACCTACTAAGTTTGGCAGTTAAGTAACTTTTACTGGTTTAATATTGGTGAATTCTCAATACAGTGGCAACATATTTTGATTGAAGTTTCTCGTAGATCCCTCACAATCTAAAGAAAGGTTTTGGGCTAAATAAACATCCGCCATTATGTAACACCATTCTTAATTCAACACCCGACCATCATCAGATACATGTCAGAAAGTGCCGTAAACTAAACGAAGGGACCTACATGTCTGTCTACCATCAACGGCTCGCGTGGTCTCAAGGCATGTTTATTTCCCACTATGTAGCACAATATCAAATTCTGGCTCCTTATATCAACACTTTTTATCGTCCGTTCACCCCAAGCCTTGTTCTCACCCCTTTGGGGATGAGAAGGATTTAATCCACTGGAATCAGTGGTGGCAGTAGCGGCAGTAACCCCTGGTGTGTTTGTTTTCCGTGATATTAGCCATCCTCACCCCTCGCCCTTTGAAGTAATCGGGCTTTTTTTTAAAGCTTAAAGCGCGGTTCACATTGCAGTAGAGAGCCCCCTTTTTTTTTATCTTGCGTTGCATCAAATCGCCTTGTAGTTACTGAGTCAGCATATTCAATTTAGAAATGTCCGAATAAGAAGGTGAAAGTAAGTACGTGTCGATACGCTGAACACAGGTTGGATCTCGTAACAAAAATAGTGCCTGAAGAATAAAAATCAACTAGATGCCACTTATTATTTTATTGTACTTCTTATAGGCTCAGCATGTTTCAGGATAAAGCTTTAGCCTGCAGCCCGGACACTACTCCAGCCTAACCGCACCTAACCTTCAACCTACAGCAAACCAAGAATGAAACGACCAATGTGGTAATCAACATTTTAGTAGCGAGCTCCTGATGATGGGCATAGTAGTGCCTGAAACATGTTGAGCCTATAAGAAGTACAATAAAATAATAAGTGGAATCTAGTTGGTTTTTATTCTTCACTTATCACAATGATGCGCGGTCCAACAAACATAAAAAATGGTGCCTTTAACTACACCTCTGAGATTATGTTTTGAAATAATAAAACCTCAAATTAGCATGGATTTAGGTTTAAATTTATAAGCAGAATATCTGGACCATATTAGTGTTATCATTTTATCGTGTGTTTTTTATGAGGTCTTACTTGTCCACAAAATATATGAAGTTCAAAATATGTAAAAATCTAACGTTTATTAATGCATCGTCAACCAATAAACAACTAGGGCAATACAGCCATGTAATTTTGAAAGGGAACTTCTACAAATGGACAACAAATCTAACGCATTTCTATGGAATCTTAGGTAAAAAAAAATCTTTACGAAAAACTTGCCAATTGTCCGTAACGCGAGACGATCGAATTCCCTTTACAGCATCTGATGCCATTTGTTTAAGGCCACTTCCGGTATTGGTTTCTCTTCTGTGGCTCTGTCTTCGAAATGTTTTTTTTTTTTTGTTCAAGTTTCCACCAGAACATTTCACACATTTGTCTTATGTCCCGTGCGTGCTACGTTTCCCGCCTGTCTCAACCGTCCTTATTTCCTTCGCCTTAATGACATTTATATTCTGGTATAAATGACGAAGTTCCTTAACACGTAATTCCTTCAGCCTTATGTTACTTCCTCAGTCTTAGGTCCAAATATTTTCCTGATAATTTTTTTTTAAATTCTCAATTTACTTTTTTCTCTCAATGTGAGACACAAATTTGCATATTTATTCAAAACTATATGCAAAATTATTCCTTTAATTATCAACCAATAAATTCACTTACATAAAATCTCACATTAAAACACTTAAAATCTCTCCGACATGTTTCGATTCTAAGATCATCATCAGTTGTTCCTTGCTAAAGTCATTTTAAAAACACACATCCCCAACAACGTACTCTTACACAACACGATATGCTGCCACAACACCCTGTCAATATAATGGAATTATTTTTTGGTATTTTTAAAATGACTTTAGCAAGGAACAACTTAGCGCCCTGAGGATGATATTAGGATCGAAACATGTCGGAACGATTTTAAGTGTTTTAATGTGATATTTTATGTAAGTGCATTTTTTGGTTGATAATTAAAGTGATTCTACGAAATGCACGGTGCAACAATGAGGATAATGAAAAATTATGATTTGTGTGTACTATATTAATCTTGATAGCGGGACAGGAAACGAAAGATTCTGGACCGAGGGGCAACAAACATTCCCGAATTTCATTTAGCTCTTAATTTTTTTTCTGAAAGCAGTAGAATGATACTGTGATAACAGTGAAACACCTTACAGGTCTACAGCAAGTGATTTTTATAAGTATAATAACTTTTCTTTTACTGACACACTAGGATAACTAGAAGATAGCATAAAGTAACGCACTTGCAAAAGAAAATCTTCTCTGGAAGTTATGTGCCAAACTTTCATTTTAATTCAATTTTGCAGTACTCCTTGATGAATATTTGAGTAATGTTTTACGAATTCGGTTAAAACCGGGGATAAAATGGGGGATATGTAACTCTGTTGTTAAATAACACAAAATGACAATGATAATTGAATGGTGTAGAAATTTCACACTTTCTTCCCCAAGAACACTAACTTTAGCATAACTAAAATACACTTCCTTAGACGTAAGAAATTTTAAATTTTGTATTTATTATTCACAAGATTTCTACTGGAGGAAAATTTTTCTGTTTACATTTTTCGTTCCTGTGTGTCCTTCAGCAAAATTAGTTTCACAAATGTGTATTAAATATCGTGATAAGTTAAAAGATAAAATATCAGATTAATTACGTTTAAGTAATTTACTGACAAATGGCTAAAAATGTTTTCTGTTTTCAAGTAAGATGTAACATCATAATACAAGAAATATTTAAGCTTAAATCAATACTGATATATTTTCAAAAGTGAACTTGTTTTTAATAACTTACGATTATGCTAACTTAGTAGTGCGGAAGTTCTTATAATGGCAAATAAGATTAATCTCAAGATACACTTGGGGTATTTTTAAGCTTTCCTGTGGGGGTAAAACTGTACATTTCAGGCAGCATAGAGTAGATATAAACCACAAAATATTACAGTCAGTATCAACACTTAAACTTAAATTTCAATAGAAGAAACAACTGTAACTGATATGGCAAATGATCTTGGTCCTGTACAGATCTTCATGCACAAATCAGCGATGCAGATGCATGCTCGAGAAGCCGTCGGTGCCCATCGCAGCGAGGTGAAGCCACACCAGTGCCAGCAATGTCTCAAGTCCTTCTCGTCCAACCATCAACTGGTCCAACACATCCGTGTTCACACCGGGGAGAAGCCGTACAAATGTTCGTATTGTGACCGTCGCTTCAAGCAGCTAAGCCATGTGCAGCAACACACCCGACTCCACACCGGTGAGTACCTGAAGCATTGCAGAATTCTCGAGAACTTGGAGCAGGAAGCTTCCTTAGCCCTGAAATTAGGAATTGATGGATCGTTTCGTATGAGGAATTTCTAAGATTTCAGGAACTGGGAACAAGATACTTCGTCAAATCGGTTAGTGCAGAAATCTTTGGTAATGAGCTATTGCAGGAGGAACTGTTATAGTTCAAGGACCGCGAAGAGAAGGTTATGATGACTAGGTGCCCTTACGTGTTACTTGATGTTCTGTTTTAAACATGATCAGTTTACTATTAACACAGAAATTGTTTACGTGTTTGCGTGAGAAAATGACATTCCCTCAAGGATTAATCAAAAGATAATTTTATGGAGGAAAATTTCTTTTGGTGTTTCTAATAGCTAAGGAATTTAGAACATGAATCATTGATAAATTGCTGATTACAAGGGCTTTTCATATAACACAGGGATTTAGAGCAAAAATCTTTGATTTAATCGTTGATAAAGGAAAGCGTCTGTAGCTCAGAAATTTGTAAGAAGTTTCTTTTATAAATAGCTGAATAGACAAGGTATTAATAATAGCTCAGGGATTTACAGTAGGGATCTGTGGTATATCTCGGAGTAGTAGAGATGGCTTGCTAATAGCTTAGGTATTTACAGCAGGAATCTGTGTTATATCGCAGAGTAGTACAGTAGCTTGCTAATAGCTCAGAATCTGTATACAAGGAAAGTCAGCATCGCTCATATATGAATATGCCTAATTTGGATGATCGTCGAGTACAGAAGACTAATTGAGCTTGATTATAGGTTATATTACTAATAACATGGGGACTCTGGACAAGGAAGCTTTCTAAACGCTCAATGCAGGATCCTTCGATAACCGCTTGTGAGCTGAATGTAAGAGGCTTTCCTAATAGATGGTTCCAGAAACCTTTGTTAATACAGCTGTAAGTGAATTAATTTTTATACGATGGTAGTTCAGAGTCATGCAGGTTACTGCTGCTTGTTCACTGTCAGTAGTTCTCTTTGCAAACTTTTTTTTTCCGTAAAGAATAAATATTAACTTCTCGATGAGGACTGTAGCCCATAGAACTGTTTCGTTCGTTCTTTCGTTGGTTGGTTACTTAGAAACCCTTATCTTAATACTCCAGGAAAAAAGTAAATTTCTTAATGGCGATTAAATTTATTATAAAAAAGAATCCGTTTAATCAAATTTTGACGTTTTGCTGACCTTGCATCTCAGTATATTTATCTCTAGTAATTAATCAACCTGATTCACAAAATTTTTGTTATACAATAAGTTTTATTTCATGCCTCTACATGTTTCGAACACATGTGCTCATCATCAGGAGGTCAAAATTGCATTACGCAGCCTCTGGTATCATTACACCTATAGGTGGCCGTCCCGTGCACAGGTTGAGAGAGGACTGGTCCGGTCATCTCTCAGCCTGTGCACGAGACGGCCACCTATAGGTGTGATGATACCAGAGGCTGTATAATACAATTTTGACCTACTGATGATGAGCACATTTGCTCGAAACACGTAGAGGCATGAAATAAAACTTATTGTAAAACAAAAATTTTTTGCATCAAGTTGGTTAATTACTGAGATAAATAAACAGTTTAATCAGTTTACTTATTATCTGCGCTGCATTTTATATTTCTCTACATAAACAATTATCAGACCCGGAAATTACACTGTTTATTTACATGTCCGCCCCTTGATCGTCCTCGTTTCCTACAGTGACTGAAATCGGAATAGTAATTACGTTATTTACAGAGTTCACTTCTCCACTTTACGTTCGTGTTGATTTTCACGTAATCCACAATGGATGCTGCATCCTTACTATAACGGTATAGTGGTCGCTGGGCTATCTGTCCTTGTATGTGGCCTTCATTATTCAGAGAGGAGAACCTTCTTTCATGTGTGGAATTTTTTGTACACATAAGACTTATCATCTTCTTTTAATTTTAATTCACCAGCTATTTTAAAATTATATTCCTATGATATACTACGATTTTATACTTTAGACACGTATTTGTAAAAATGTGCTGACTACGTAACCGAAGATATCGCACCAATTATGAACACTGACCTACAAAACTTCAGTATTGGTGAATGTCATACAGCTTCAGCAGCACAGTTCAATTGCTGTCTATCAGAGTTCTTATCATCATTTTGTATCATATATCACGCAGCAATAGACCCTATTAAAAATATATTTTTACGTTTTATAAAAGTGTAGCAGAATAAAGCCAAAATTTTTCTATTGGAGGTGGTGTGGTTGGAACTTGACTGCTCGTGGTATAATTTTTGTAAGAGGACCTTTACTTTTAAACCGAATTGTTTTTCTTTCCTGTTCGGTTGACCTCACTTTGCGAAATATTCTTTTGACTGTTAAAATTAATCGTTGCTTCATTCTTTACAAACTGAAAGGGCCTGAGTGAGAGAAAGGAAGGGGGAAATACTGAAAAATTATAAGGAAAGAAATGATTCCAAGTAAAGGGGAAAGAAAAGTTTTAAAATTCGTTTTGTTTTGGATGGCTGCTTTCATTTTTATGATTCTTCTTTTTATCCTGAGTTGGGGCCTCTCCCAATAGAATAATTCCCTGTACAGTAAGCTATTCCACGTACAGCAAACTTTCATACAATTTCCTGTAAAATTCTACATTTTATTTCATAATACGCGAAATTATGGTGTATTTTCTTGAACAGTAGAAGTACTGGAATTCAAAAAATCCGAATACAGTAATTAATTGGCCTAAGCTGTACTTTGACACTGATATCACCTTTCGAATCCCACCTCAGACAGGAGTGTCTGTCTGAGTTTATTAGCTACGACTTTTGTTTTTAGAGCATTTCGGTTGCCGAATTTATCACTGTAGGGGACCAAATATGGAATTAAGTTTAAATACTCGTAATTTTCTGATAGGTTTGAGGCTGTGACAGTAGTATTGCTGAATATGTGAGGTGCTCTCAAGTGTCGTTGAGGATCTAAAGATTTTGACAGCAATGTTGCTGAAGAATTGAGGGTGTGACAGCGGTTTTACTGAAGATTTGATTATCTGACTGCGGTGTTGTTGAAGATTTGAGTTTGTGACAGAGATTTTGCTAAAGAGTGGATGTTCTGACTGCGGTGTTGCTGAAGATTTCGGGTTGTGACAGGGATTTTGCCGAAGATTTGATGTTCTGACTGCGGTGTTGCTGAAGATTTTGCCGAAGATTTGATGTTCTGACTGCGGTGTTGCTGAAGATTTCGGGTTGTGACAGGGATTTTGCCGAAGATTTGATGTTCTGACTGCGGTGTTGTTGAAGATTTCGGGTTGTGACAG
>Ga0136643_10018937_pt1 | contig 10393 bp, 3 predicted proteins | sample TergutLab28metaG_FD_96883 | JGI IMG/M metagenome (GOLD analysis project Ga0136643, IMG submission 96883) | Labiotermes labralis P1 segment gut microbial communities from Petit-Saut dam, French Guiana - Lab288 P1 (version 3) (version 3) | ecosystem: Host-associated > Arthropoda: Insects >... | reverse complement strand
GATGGATTGATGGATGGATGGATGGATGGATGGATGGATGGATGGATGGATGGATGGATGGATGGATGGATGGATGGATGGATGGATTGATCGATGGATGGATGGATGGAAGGATGGATGGATGGATGGATGGATGGATGTGGACAAGGTGACTTTGCTCAGGATACGGACCAGCGAAAGGCTCTTGAAGACACGATAATGAACACACTGGTTTCATAAAATGCGAAGAACCTTTTGGTTAGCCGAAGAGACATAAGCTTTTTAAGAAGGACTATGCTCCACCAAACTCCTTAGTGAGGTTTACTCACCGATGCTGTCCTTAACTTAGATCAGTCGAGTGGTGAAGAATGATTCACCAAAGAATAAGGAAGGCAATGTTAATGGCCCAGGTCACGACAGTCTAATCTCCCGACATTTCACTTAACGGAGAAACTGAGTAAAACCACGACAAATATAAGACACATGTTGATATATGAACCAAAGATCTCACGAATATGAAGCTGGATTAATAAACACGCTACAGAGTCGTAAAATGTAGGAAAATGCAAGAAATTAAGAAGTCAGCTACCATATGATCAGTTACAGACTGGAAAACCGGGATTATATTTCCGGCACAAAAGTTAATACACCGTCTTCGCAACCAGCACGAGTGTACTGCAGCGTTCTCTTGTATCCAATGGCTATAATCGGAAGCTCGTTTGCCGGAGACACGAGCTGCTGACGTCTGATACTGATCTTCACTTCCGTTTATGGAAGAGGCCAAGAATGCAGTGAGAGAGATACCTTCACAGTTTGGCTTTGGCACTTGCGCACCACAGTCTTTGGCGAGAGTAATTTACGATGTAAGTAAAGTAACTTAAAAACCATCTGACGTGAGAAAGACAAATGCGTACTGAAGACTGAGCTTTTTATTCATATTCTTGAGATATACCTCAGAATGACGTAGAAAGTAATTAACTTTTAAACCGGTAACACTAAACAGGCTCGCATTCTTAGGTGTCCACGTATCACCGATTATAATCTCACAGAAATCCACGTTAAGTTTCTGTAATCAAAATGGCTATACGGAAATCATGTAAGTTATGTGGTTCGAACACTCCAGATCCCCCTCGAGCTGTCACGGTTCCTCTTACAGCGTACTTCCTATACTTCCGTCAGCCCGTTTAGGCCATTACATTCTTATGAAAGTTGTCAATGATAGCCAAGAAATAATCGTCGCTATCGACAAGCGCTTTGGGCTTAAGCGGAATATAACGTTAGGCAGAGAGTGTTAGTGTCAAGTGCTGCCATTCCCACGATCCACAAGACTCATTCAGTGGCTTTCGTAGCCTGCAACTGTCTACATACAGGAAAGCCCTCCATGTCAAGCACGCAATTATTCAGTTGGTCAAAATTTTCAGCCTTTATGACACTTGACAGAGCATTACCTTGTCAACAAACACAAGCTACAGCCTCCTGTACTGAATCGGATGAATCTAATTCTTAATCCCGCACCCAACATTAATAAACAACCACCTACGTTTAGTGTATCAACTGATCACTTCTCTACAGGTTTTACGGCCAAATAAAAATTGTTCGATATTGTCTACCGAAGTGGGCTACAGGCCAACGTTCCGTGTAATCGCCCTAATAATAACTTTGTTGTGTTTATTACGCACATCTTCGTTATACAACTTCCCCAGCCTCCTGTTATGCCGTCTTCCTTCCATCTAAAGATACTCGGCAGCCTATTATCCGCAAGTCACGGTGTGAGTTTCATCACTCTGTAGGCGAACTTGGAATCGCAATCGCGGGCACTCAGAGTGCGACTCTGGAATGCTAGAACCGGACAGTTAAACGGGGAAAATATTTCATAAATAAGTCCCGCAATAATAGCTCAGTCGGTATCGTGTCTAAGATGGACACCACACATACTGGCCCTCCATTTCTGGCAAGTGAAAGTGTTCTCTTTCCCATATTAACAAGACGGACTTTAGGGCCCACCCCGCCTTCCGCCCAACAGTAACCGGGGCTCTTACCCAAGGAAAAAGCAGGCCGGTACTTGGAACTGCTTATCGCCATACAGAATCTAGAATCAGAATGTATGAAGAGATGCCTTCCCTTCCCCTTACATATTAAGGTATGATGGTGCTTAAGCAAGCACAAGAACAACTGTGCGTTTGCTTCATTTAGCTTTCATGCCATTTCTTGCACAAGAAATATTTCACGTTTTCGACGAAACTGGTTAGTACAGATGTACCGCAGCAATTGCACTTCACTTTTTTACCTCTTCTAAATAAAGAACAAAATTCTATTATTTGCTGTGAGAGAAAATATAAAAAGCTCCCTCAAATGAAAGGGACTTCCCCTGCTTCGTACCTCACGAAAACACTAGCTTTTCACACGAGTCTCCTATGAGCGCAGTCAATCAACGTCATCCATCTCTTCCCTTTTACTCTAAAAACGTATGCCCTTTACTTCATTTCCATTCGTGGCTGTCCTTTTCTTTTAACTCTCACTCTCTGTCTGTGTCTCTTCAGCCCACTTTCCACTCCCCTTCCTGTTCTTCTTTTACTTCCTTTCCTGCTTGTTTGGCGTGTTCCTTCCGCTCCAGTTCTCTATCTGAACTCATCTCTCGACCAACAAACTGATCGATCTTCCTCATGGTTGTTGCAATAGGAATTCCTGATTTTCGTCCTGTCAGTGTCACCTCGTGGCACAGGCTTACAAGAGACGGACTGAAGAAACTTGCCTACTGAACAGTTAAACAGTAAGGCGCTTTGTGGTGGGGAGTTCAGCAAACAAAACTAGTAGCTTCATTTGTTTGCAGCCAACTATCTTGGGCTGCAGCTCAAGTTTGAAGGGCCGCAGTCCACATAACCTCCACATGAGCAAGCTGGTGAAGTACATCTGTATTCGGCAGACACGTGGTCCAACAGTTGGTCATGTGTCAGAAAATTCAGACGGAGCACTGTATAAAGAATTTTATTGCAATAATCAGCGCACACTACATTTCCTACCCTCTGTATCTCAGACCTCAAATATTTCCATTCAGTGCCGAATCATCTGCATGAATAAGAAAAGCATACAATTTTTCAAACACATTAGGGCTCAATTGCGTGTTCTTTAGATTGCCTTTTCAAGGTGGCATGAATTTATTTATATTAATAAGCTATCTAGTAGAGACAGGCTGTTTTATGATCAAGAAGTACTACTAAAATATCTACAAAAACAGTACCTTCAAAAGGCGTAACAACACTGAGTTTCTGGAATATAGCCCTGCAACATTACGTAACTGGCTACTGGCCTTTCGAGATCATTGCGGTGTCTCTATTTGTCAGGAACCTCCCTACCCAGTGGCGGAAACTGCAAATACGCAGCTGCAGAAGCCCAAAATCCCGTAGAATAACGCCATTGAGGACGTACCTGAGTACTGAAACAGTTAATTCGCCTTTTAAACTGTAGTGCACTAAATTATATAGGTTATCGATAATAAAACAGATCCTCCATTAAAAAAATGCTATTAAAAACCCTACGATCGAGGTTTCGCGTGGTCTTCCTCGTGTTCTCCAACAGAATTGCGGAACGGTACATTCATCAGGTCACAAACGAGTTATTCTAAATCTTCATCTACTCGAAATTAATTATCGTCTTCCTAACTTCTTACAGAAATTCAACAAGCACGCGGCGTAGGAACAACCTGAAAATGAGAGAGTCACATGAACGGGCCTCGTTCATGATGGAAATGTCTTCAGACCAAGTCCGTGGTATCATCTCAACGGAGCAGATGTTCAGTTATAAGTCAACAGCAACCTTAGCTTGTAAAGAAACCAACAGCCCAACCTTTCACGGAAGCCAAGATTTAGTATTTTGGTCACACGAGGCCGCCACTGAAACGCACTAATCGAGTCCACGTACGCATGCTCCTGCTTTCCAAATCCTTATAATATTATCCCCCACCTAGACCAGGTCCCTTGAGTGGTTCCAACTAAAGCGATAGTTTTCATTCCTTTCTCATACAGCTCATAGCCTATACGCGTATATTAACCCTCTGGTCCTGGAACTGAACATTTACAGTTTAGCACATCATTTATGGAAAATGTGAATATTTTATGAACCAAGAAGGGTAAAATTAGGAAATACATGACATTTTGTGCAGGAATAAACGAAAATGGTGACAGAAAGTCTAAAAAATAATTAAATACTCGTATATTTGTTGACTAAATATATAAAAAACGTACTGTGGGGAGTAGCGGTAGGTCTGTCCTATATATAGGATGCATGGTGCATAAAAGTTAAACAACCTGGCAGTTTCATACCCCTTGACTACATCCCCTAATTAATAGTAATATGTGAAACTATAAACAATAAGAACTTCTCGTTCACAATCTTCCAGTCCCTCCCCCTTCCTTGGGTCCAAATATCGTCTCAGCAAACTGAATGTATCTTCCTTCCTCACAGATGGGGCAACATTTTACATCTACATGGAGCAGTAGGTCACAGACCTACAGCTTCGTATATTTCAATCTGTACGTTTCGAAACAGAAGAGGAAAAGAGTAAGGTAGCAAATACCCGATCTTAAATCGCGAGATTTGAGGCTCTCAAGACTATTTTTATCCAGTCAGCCATCAATAATAATGGTACATTGCTGACAGGCTATAAAGTATCTTATCCCATTCTTTGTACCCTAAATTCATTAGGTACTGAAATTAATATAATTAGCAACAATATTCAAACACAACAATCATATGGTATGTTATTTATTAACTAATAAACTTTGGCCACATGTTAATAAATAACATACCATTTGAATGTTGTGTTTGAATATTGTTGCTAATTACATACGTATCAAACACTTCGGGATGGAAAACATTAAACTGAAATTAATATTCGTTATGTAATTTCGAAATAATTAATCTTCGAATTTCTTCAAAGATTTGTCTGTTACTTTTTTTATTACTTATTGCCCCTTTTTATACGGCCAGAAAGTATTTTACAATACATTTCGTCAAATACTTGCCACGTCTGGAAGCTTCGAAAAGAAGATGTTAAACACACCGAGAGCTATATATTGTACAGTAATAGTTTTTACAGTAAACTGTTTTAATAAATTTAATTCTATATGAAATACGAGCTGTATTGGACCCGATATGGAACAAAATTAAAGGTTAGTCACCTCCCGCATTTTAGACTCTACACACATTTGATCGAAACTGTTAGTGATGAGAACCGGAGAATTTTGTACATGCCTAACCTCCGCATTTTCCGTTTATTGTAATTCAGGCAAGTGCGTATGTATGCTTGTGTATGTGCGCGCGTGCGTGCGTGTACTTCTAGTAGCAGCGTGTGTCTCAGTTTGGTATAAGCCTGGACCACACGACATAAAGAACTCGGCCGTTCATTGTGCTTGAGGCATGAAGGGACCGCCGAGCAAATGCTCTTCATGTCGGTTATGACAAGACTTCACTAACGAGTGCCACATTCGCAAATGTGATGCAGTGTGGCCACTCTGAAGCACATAAAATTATAATGCCTTGCCTACAGAGGATAAGAACGAGGGATGTGCCCGTAAAAACAGAAGACGCTGCCACATCTTGGTAAATTCAAAAGGCGTAGTGAAGTGTAACATATAAAGAGAATTCATTACAGCCTCATACTATGTACGCGCGGTCCAGACTTCCTCCTCGCCAGTCTACGCGGTGTTCTACAGAATTATTACTGTACAACTACACTGCCTCATACAGGGCTACCAACAGAGTGTGATATGAGTAATGGTTTATATGAAAAACGAAACTCCAGACACCATGCAACACAGCTAAGATTATATTTATTTCCATGGCGTATCAGCCCCCCAGTGTGCGTGGACCTTCTCGTAATCGAGGCTTCATGGTCACCCTCATTAGACACAACACATTCGGTAGGACTCGTCTGGACGAGTGATCAGTCCGACCCAGAAACTTCTACATGACAACGCACAACACTCATAACAGACAAACATCCGTGGCCCCGGCGGGATTCGAGTCCTCAATTCCAGCCAGCAAGCGGCCGAAGACCCGCACCTTAGACCGTGCGGCCACTGGGATCGACTCAACGCAGCTACTTATCAATTCAATTGATTCTAAAACACATATACCCGATGGATTCAAAGCCAACGGAAACGGTAAATGAAATTGCAAAATGTTATTATTTCTGCCGGTAAAGGAAGTTCTTACCTTCAAATTATCAGGTGTTCTAGCGTACTACTGTACGACGCTTAGGGTAAAATGAAGATATCTTAAACTGCCAAACAGACGATAGTTCTGTCCGTCGCTCAGGAAGTCCAGCAGTCTGTGTTCAGTTGTCTGGTTTGGCCTGGCAGAGACTCAGCAACCCACCACGACACAAACAACAGCTCAGCGGCTCAGCAATTCACTCTTTTCACATATAACGAATAATATATGGCCAGAGCATCCATAAGAACTGTGACAAAGCTGGAGGTCACATGTTTAGATCATTGGAAAAAATCTTGAATAACAAATTACAAGCAAAACTAGGCTAGCATAGCGATGTAAGGTGGGGGTATGGTCGTCAAATAATATGACGTTTATATCGAAAAATTACTGCCTCCACCGCCACCGCCGATTTATTCGGTAACCGCAATTTGCGCTTTACCCTTCACAGCAAACAGTCTTAATGAAACTAATTTTTTTACCAGGTTATCCGGTGTTCAACAGGATTTGTAAAATGCCATTTATGGTGGCGATATTCCCGTGCTATCTGGTCACAGAAAAAGAAGGAATGAAAAAAAAGAGAAAGGCAGGCGTGTAAGAAAAATATATATTTTTTAAAAAAGGTGTACAAACCTTCTCAACTAGTGTAATGTCCGGCAAGAAACCAGAAGGAATATAAAACTGATTATGTTCTTAAATTAAGGTGGTGAAAATATGCAGTAAGTTATGAATGAAATATCCGGACTATTGTATAACGCCAGTTTTGGGGTTATACAATAGTTATTTCGTCCTCGAGCATGGCAAAGTTTACTTACACATAACTTACGTGAAAAACATACATATTAAGTTTTCATAACTACTAAAATAATTGTGTGTGGAGTGTAGTGAAAGCGTAGATATATGACTTGCTACGCGGAGGAGAATGAAAAGAAAGTTACGACTTACACTTAACACAACGTGCATTACTTTTGGATCTATGAGGCAATAAACGATAATAAAAGGCCACATGCAAGTATTAGGCTTATGTATCACATATGAACATGTAGGGCGGGAAATATGGAAATTAAATCCATCGAAAAGAGCTCCTGATACAAAAGGTTGAAATTCTACTGCCAATTACAAATAAATGACTAAGATTTATTGGTGTTTTAGGTTTCTGTGACCGTGCATCGTGAGCAAATTTTGAAGTGAGACAGAAAACCAACAAGATGCAACAGTTAGATGTTTATTATCAACACTTTCTCAACATGTTTCGGGCATCATTATGCCCGTCTTCAGGAGACCAAGACGTGTGTTACTGCATGTGGTGTGCTGCGCTGTAACAAGCGGGGAAAAGGTAGATATTAGCTGTAATGTCTTTTTTGTTGGGTTTTGTGTAGTAATGATACATAATGATGCTCGAAACATGTTGAGAAAGTGTTGATAATAAACATCTAACTGTTGCATCTTGTTGGTTTTCTCTCTCACGTCACAATTTATTGGTGTGTTTATGGTTATTTTAACAACGCTATCAGTAGTGCAGACTACTACTGCCAACCTGTACTGCTAACTGCTACTGCTAACTGCTCAATAGTTACGGCAAGGATTTTTGCATCAAATTGTACTACTCTCTCATAAATAGTTTAAACGCACGTAATTTGAGAAAGAAGAACGTGAACTATTCATATTTAAATATAACACACAACTGTATTTTTGACTGGTCTACGATATATGGTTGTATATTAAATCGCTAGATTCAGGTAAGCTTCCGGCCTTAATATATCAAACATGTTGTATCTACGATCTAGGTATAATAAGGCTTACTGACCGGTTTGTGCTAACGTATTCAACATCTAGAAGAATCGGATAATTTTATATTCCTCATTAAATCATTTAAAATCTACGATATAATTTTCCATTGTTTTGTAACACAATTACTATCCCCTATTTAAATTAAACTGATGAATACGTTCTGAGTAACAACGCAAGAATGAAAGGCCAAAGTACATAAACCCATTTCGCAGGGATGTCGGCAAATCATAGCTACAAGGAACGTACGTAGTAGACATTTTAAATTTAAAACCTTCCTCTCCCAAGCAATGCGGCAGCGAATTCATTTCTATTCCAGAAGACTCCAATTTCGATTACTCAAAATTAAGAACAGCTATCCATCTCCCACACATGTCTTACCCACCTGCTCCAGGCTCCACCATTACTGGCCTGCCTTAGTATGTTTAACCTTTACTGCCTAGTCCAAACAACGTTGAGTGGTAAACATGCGTCTTACACTTTAGAAACTGGTTTAACGTCCACAGGCGTTTCGACAACGAACGTTGTGGGCGTGTAGGTGGCACTCTTGCTTCTAATATTGTTTTGGCTTTGTAAAGAACGCCTAACGCTTCAGTTACTCATAGCTGTCCTCTACCTTCTGGGCTTAGTAAACATTCTTAAACAGTAATATATTTTCTTTTGGGTAATTCCCCTGCGTCTGAGTTCTAATAGCCGACGTTTCGGAACCCTCTATCAGTTCCATCTTCATAGGCAGGTGGATGAAGTATCATAAACCCGCCTACGAAGATGGAACTGATAGAGGGTTCCGAAACGTCGGCTATTAGAATTCAGACGCCGGGGAATTACCCAAAAGAAAACATATTACATATAGAACACGGCGAAAGCTTAAAATCAAGAATTCTTAAAGAGTCTAGTATGCGTGAAAGGTTACAGGCCATTCATACATATATAGGGAAATAAATAAGTACTGTACATGCCTGCACATCAATAGTCTGTCCGTCCATTGCATAGTTTGAAATCGCGATTCATTTCGAATTTGTTATAGACTCTAACATTTTATACGAATCTTACCAAGCATATCGATGGAAGGTATAACAATTTTTGTCCATATTGTGTAGACACAGGTTTCAAATCTCAAACCGAAAACCGATTTTCTTAACAACATTTTCGGAATATTTCTCAAACGCTACATGCAGATGTCACCATAGCACCTAAAATTAAGCCACGACAGCTTCCTCCCATATCCTTTCCAATTCATTATTCTCTATCACCCCATACTTCGACGGCACACAATCCTAACTACAGACAGCACTGTTTGCCCAACAAATTAAGTAAACTTAAACACCGTCTGCAGAAATTAAGGGACAGAAGGTAAACAACAGAGACGAAGAACAATGAGTCATACGGACATTTCTGCGGAGCGCACGGGTCCTCGTACACGGAAGCGGAGAAGGAGCGTCGGAAATAAATTGTTCTGCCGGTTAATAATATCTTCCGATAGTGCAACTCAAAGGAAGGGTGGTTGTCGCTAAACACCGCAGCATTTCGGTACACGCTAAAGTGACATCCATCGAGTCAATCACTTATTAGTTTGCGAAGAATATATGTACATTATTTTGAGACAACCTGTATGACTACTTCAGCGGAAACGATTGTGTTAGCCGAACTTTGTAATTGTTGCAATCAAATTCGTAATTACTGATTTACCGCAATGAAGGTAACTACAACATTAAACGAAACAGATTTTTTTAGTTATCAAATATGAAATCGTTGTGGTTATTCGCCAAACTTATAGCCTTTGACGTGGGCAGCTCTATGAATACTTCATAAAGCATTTGGACTCTGTGATCACGAGGATCGTCAACATAGCGACCATCTGCATTTGTAAAACACAACGTTCATTTGAATAAATAACATTTCATGAAAGGAATAGACTGAAGTCAAATTTAGCGTCTTGTTTTATTTGATGCTGATCTTGTTTTGGATGTTGACACAGCAGGTACGTGGGCTCTGTTGATAAACAACTTGCTTCAGACTTCTGGATCTAAAACATCGGTAGAACAACCCACTTTCATATTGCAGGTCGGGATAATCAAGAACAATAAATCATACTAAAAGTCTAAAATCGATCTGGTTAGAGAATGTATTCGCAAACTATCTTACAACATTCCATTTTAAGGAGTGATATTTAATAAATCACAGAAATTAAAACCAACAGAATACATTTGAATAAAGGTAGACCAACTTGATGACACTTGCTTTATTATGTCAATTTACTGCTCAACATGGTTCGGATGTTAATACATCCACCAGTGGTTCAGCCTGCACTCGGATACCACATCACCAACAGCCAATCCCGCTACATAACACCAACACGCCTCAAGTCAGCACAATACAGCCTACACAATAACGCACCAAGTAGTCGCAAGCTCCT
>Ga0136643_10018934_pt1 | contig 10394 bp, 6 predicted proteins | sample TergutLab28metaG_FD_96883 | JGI IMG/M metagenome (GOLD analysis project Ga0136643, IMG submission 96883) | Labiotermes labralis P1 segment gut microbial communities from Petit-Saut dam, French Guiana - Lab288 P1 (version 3) (version 3) | ecosystem: Host-associated > Arthropoda: Insects >... | reverse complement strand
TTGGGTTATATTTTTTTCTGTGTTTTGTTTGGGTTTCCCATTTTTTTCCACATTTTTTTATAAATGGCATGTTTTTGGGGGGGGGGGGGATGTACTGAGACTAAAATGTGTGTTTTGATTATCTCTGCAACTTTTGTCTGCAAAAATTTTCATTCTAAGAAGAATTCAGCGAGCTACTATCATAAATGTACATATGTCTTTATGTAAAGTAACCGTTGCTCTCGACAGACTTTAATATAACTTGAATTTTCTCGCCAGAGTTTAAAAAAAAATCCTCCAATATCAAATATCATGAAAACCCGTCCCGTGGGAGCCGAGATATTCCATGTAGAGAGTAGGACCGATGGATTGACCGATACTATGAAGCTGATGGTCGCTTTCCGGAGTTTTGTGCAGGCGTCTTAGAACGATCTCACATTAAAATACTCGGTAACGCGCGAGCTGTTACTATGCATTCCAAAGGCGCGTGTTTCATTATTTGGAAGAGATATTTATTAATGAATATCGCAGATGTCAGCGCTCCAATTTATAGAACGCTACAATATGCAGAACTCTTCACGCATGTGGCATGTTACGCAATCTGGCGACATTTAACACACACAGCAAACTGTCTGGCTTAAATATGCATAGGATCAGAAAAGAATATGATACTTTTAAATAACACGTACATTATACACGTACAACAATTCACAGATTCCCATGTGGCCTATTCTTCCATCACGCCTCCGTACGGAACTCACATATGCAATGGCACACACTGAGTTTTATTTTTCAAACCGCAGGCCGCAGAGGAAATGCAAGAGAAAAAATGCAGGTTCCTGCTTGTTCCATAAACAGAGCCGCACATGTAAACTAACACACGTACACAAAATGAAAATGAATTTCTAACATCAGTCGCAGAGCGCCTGAAGTTTACGCTCCCATGTAAATGGCACTGTAAAGCATGTGTCTGCGCTAACAGAACAATGAATAAGACGTGAATGCCCAAATATATAGCTGTAAATAAAGGATATTTCTGTCAAAGTATTTTTAATGTATATACAAGGTTAATTTGTGTCCTTAAGTTTATAGTGGTCATTAACACAAACAAAACTAAACCAAAACCAATAAAGCTCTACAAAACTTCGCGTGTTTTCTTATTCTATACAATTTAAACACTACATATACCACGTGCACATGCAACAAAACCTTGCAGCGAGTCGCACATTTTTATTATACATGGTCTGTAGAATTTATATTTTCATAACTTTTATTCTAACACACATATTACAAACGCAACAGTAAAGACAATAATATGAAGGTAAGGACTTCCGGTGTAGGTGTTCAACATGACCACAGCTGAAATTACGGTTGTTTCAGAACGTGCTCGATATGTGCACCGTCCGCCTCAGCAACATCGCGTATGCAAGCAGGAACGCTTGAACGTCCGCCTCACAATACGTTACCAACATTTTCAGCGACGCTAAATAGTACACATCTAGCTGTGCGAAAATCTGTGTGTAGGAAACCATTTATACAACCTGTGCTGTCGAAACACATTCTTAGCATTATTTTAACAAACTGGCTAATATTGAGCATAAAATGTATTTACAGAAAACATTACAAATACGCGTATTTACATGATCAGTCGCCTTTTACAAATCCTGTAGATCCTGTACTTTGAGCGCCCACGAATGGAAAGGCTGAAACGAAACAACGTGGCCGTAGAATTGACTTTATTTACAGATTTAAAATTTGACTTGTAGTTGGTAGGGTCGTTTACCGAAAATTTCATCTGGCCTCTTTTCATCCAGCAACAACTAGGCTATCAAAAATTGTTAACTGTGTCAGGAGATACAAATAATAATACAAAATATTTATATTCTATAACGCCGTCTATGGTAGGTTCATTCCCTGTTTCCAGAAAATTTAAATACCAGTTTTAAAAAGTTAAATAATCATAAACTTCCCATAATACCATGAAACTAAACCGAAAATGTCTTATTATTTCAACAGATAAACTTTAATTCTTGGTTTGATTACTTTAGTATCAAATAAGTGGGGTTCAAAACTAAAAAAAAGCAACAAACGTCAAGGTCGGTGTGGGTTTTCATAAAATCTGGCACTAGCATGAGATCTTGTACAGAAACAACACATGTGTTCATTTAACATCTTTAGATATTCAAGTTACAATTCCAGTGGACTTGAACACATTTACTATTTCTTACAAGAATATTTTCATTTCTCCATAATATTCACTTTTAAATTAATTACAACGTATATATATATATATATATAATACTATACACGAAGCAGTACCTTTAAATACCACAATCCACAAAAAAAACCTGTATTAAAAGCTCCCACTATTTGACATGCTTCATCCATTGACACAACCACAACTGCCCTTTTGTGTTTTAGTATTTAAACTCACAAGCGATTTACCCACAAAAACTGTGAAACCTCTCACATGCATTCCATCTCAAATAATCCACAAAAGAACTATCAAAAACACGAAACCATAATTTTGAAGCTTTCCAGTTCGTTCATTCTTGCAGTCAATTACTTCTTTTATTCCAAGTGAATGCACATAGTAAGGTAAAGCAATCCCATTACAGGTCTAGAGTGGTCCAGAGGGTTTCAGGAAGTTAAGGTTCCCAGATTTCATGACGACGGCACAGGATGGTGGTAGGTTGTCAGCCTTACGCACCGGCCGCCTTTACGCCCAGGAAATACCCCTGGTACTCATTTCTGTTAGAGGCTGAGTCGACCCCAGTGCCATAGTGCGTTCGGAAGGATTTTATGTCAATGAAAAATTGACACCAGCTGGGATCGAACCAGCGACCTTCCGATTTGTAGTACAGCACCTTAACCACTGGAATGCACATAGTAATGTTAAAAACATACATTTATCACAAATTAATTGGTAAAAATATATGTATTTAACATATTATGTACATTTAGTTAGAATGAAAGAAGTGATTGAATGAAACCATAATATCGACAATGCTATACATAATTCGAAGTAGACTCTACTCTCAGTATGCTACAGTAGAAATTAAAACTATTTTGTTAAGGCTAAACAAATTAGTACACTACACGAATTTAAATCATGGTAAATTAATTCATGTCTAGAACTCCATCTTTCTATTCGAGGGGCCTTGGTTCAGTTCCATTCGAGCCTAGATATCACGGAGTCCTACGGACATCAAGTGTCAGGTTAGTGTCACGTGTGTTAGATACCGGCCTTCATTAATGTAAATCAACATTGGTCTCCATAATGCTTCGCACTAATCATACTTTGTTTCTTGCCACCTTTACTTCTGTAGTAAATATCCGGTGTTGTATTTGATATGCACCAAGTTTGGATCTCGGTTTCAGATACTATCATCTGTACCATTAAGAAAGAGAATTTTAAAACAAGCCATTACGTCAGTGTTATTAATCACTCGAAAAAACTGGATGAGAGAGAGGCGGAAACAAAAGCGTCAATTCCTTAATTTTCTGAAATAATATACACGCCTAATTTCAAGCACTAATTTAAGCACACATTCCTTGCGTATGTGTGTGTGTGTGTGTGTGTGTGTGTGTGTGTGTGTGTGTGTGTGGTAGGCGAGTAGGGTGGTTCATTCTCACAAAGACTAGAACATTTCTTGTATTTTAGGTGAGCTTTCAAAGTCAAGTTAACAATATCTGGGAATTCATAAACAAACATTTTATGTATTTATTTATTTATTTATTCACGGTACATCTAAAGAAGCTGCCAGTATCCCCATACATCGTTAAACGATACAGAATGATTAGGAAACCCAACGGATAGAGAAAGTCGTTGGAGACAGAAGCCGTAGTGCAATTTGTCTGGAGGATCCGAGAAGAAACACGGAAGCCCTCAGTTACAACAGTCGGTCTTCGGGCCAAGACATGAACTCGATACCTCCTGAATAAGAAGTAGGTGTGCTATGCCCTTGGCACTGAAAATAAATGTATGCCATTACAGGGATCCTAAGTAACTTAATTTTCAGAATCTAACAGAATTATCCTTCTACCTCCTCAACCTTTGTTCCCCGAACATATTCACGTTTTCTCTTTAAAGTACTGTACGCTCTTCACTTTTGGTGTCTTGCCATGTTGAATTGTGTCGGCATGCGAACACTTCTAAACATATATACTGTGTGCCGAACATAACCGGGTATTGTCACAATGGCCTGTAATCCACTTCGAAAAAAGACAATGTATAATAACGTGTTTACGAAATTAATACTGAATCAGCGAAAGGCAAAGCTTGAGGCGGCGCTTAGCCATCTGCCGTCCACTATTGACGGTCCAGAGAGCACGGGTTGCAGACCAGTGGGCTAGACCTCTTACAGAAAGACCTTATTAGATCAAACAGACTATAAAATTCAAACAGAACCAACAGCAAACCTAATTAAAAGAAGGCCGAGTTCAAAACATGGGGTAATCTAAACGTTCTCAATGATCCAATTAGACTGCAGTACAGTGTCAGAACACACCCTCTTCTTTCTCATTTGTTCATTACTCAGATGAAGAGGGAGAAGTTGCAAAACAAAATTTTGTTGAGGAAGGGTTCGCTTGCAAGCGCTGGAGAGAAAAACTAAAATAACAAAACATTCTTCATGGTTTATCAGGTCGAATACATCACATCCTTGCACGTCTACAAACACAAGCCCTTAAAATTAATATTAATAAATGTCAATTTCCATATTGAAATTAATATTTCAGAACATTTCGCTGAAAATACAGAAGGTTGGCAAAGTTATAAAAATCATTAAAGTTTGTTGAAACTCCAATTATTCTCTCGCATGCCGAGCCAGAAGTTGTACGTAAGTTTCTGTAGATGAAGTTTGGCTGTCTGTGATTATGTGAATTACTGAACTTGTCTCTTTCACCATCAAAACTCAATACTTCTACACGTTCCTCACACTTAGCAATTCTACACGACGGGCTCTACTTGTAATCACGCAACCCTTCCGAAATAACATCTGCCATAACACCACCGTCGTTTGTTCAAAGTCTAGTCAGTATATCTGTTTACTGAAAGGCGCCTTTACAAAATTAAGGGTTTCTAACTCATATATCATTTCCTAACTTCCCTTCGCTCGGAATACTGTAGTGTGTGTAGGGACCAGACTAGGGACTAGCTACATGAAGGAACGCGGTCTGATTTCAGTCGGCGGCAAGTTATTTTCCTCTTCTCCAAATTTTTCAGAACGGTTTTGGGCCAAATTGGTCTATTCAGTGAGTATGAGCGGGTGCACTTACACCGAAAGAAAAACGGCCTTTGCGTGAAGCTGAACACTCACTTCCACTTAGTGTCGAGTTTCTATGTGGAACTGTATCTACACACTTGAGAACCGTCGTCAGCACTTTCGTCAGAATTACTAACGCACTCAAAACATATTATAGTTACATTTAATATGACGTAATTGTACACTATATTTTTGTAACTGTGGATACATTAAATGATAACGCTTATTACGAAAACTAAGAAGAAAACTTCAGTATTACAAATGAAATTCCGAACGAACGAATAGGGACCTAGTTTTTCCGTGTCACAGCGCTGACCATGCAAACAGAGTATGCTGAATGCCTGTCGAATACAGTACCGACTTTCCTGTGTGGCTTTCCCCTCTATCACATCCAGCTCCAGAATCGTACCTCAAGATCCATATTCCCACTGTCGGTCGTCTTCATTTCCACTACTAACCTATCATCAGAAACACGCTGGAACCACCGCACACTGGATGCTTCAGGCTTGAACACGAACTTCTATTTAGTGCGGCAGACAGCAGCTAGAACAATAAAAGTCTATTGGCCAGACCAGTGTTTCCCTAGCTTTTTTGTTCGCGAGCTCTTGTTTGCTTCGAGATATAACGCCGATCCTCACATCCTTGATCAATAAATACGGAGTGGCCAGATGATAGGAAACCAAAATAAAATATTTATATCTCAGACCTGATTTTAGATTGATACTAATACATACTAGTAGCATATGTAACAATGCACTGCATGATTTAACTCACTCTCTCTATCTTCGTGCGTAGAGAAAGTTTCTTAATTAGATATTGTAACGGTCGTATGGAATTAACACAACTCCAACTGAAGAAGTTTTCGTGATTATTTTTAACAAAGCATTATTCTCTTAATTGAAAAAATAAGTACACTTCAAAGCAGCAATTACAGTAATGTATCCAATGATCCCCTGGAAATTTTGGGCAGATCCATCGGGATCCGCGGGGCACACTTTGCAAACCACTGTGCTGTGCCACCAGCAACACAGCAGCAATGATGGAGGGCTGAGACCTAAACAGACCTATCACAGAGGCCAAGAGAACAGTGTGTAAAATACAGGCGTTGTAACAGGTCCAAGGATTCCTACCTAATGTTTATATCAACATTCATAAATCAGGAAAATGGGAGGACTTAAACAGCAGTTTCCTGTAATCGCCATTGAACTTAATACACACAAATAAAATTACATCCATCGTGCTAGTAAACACTTGGATAAATGATGAAAATCACACAATAATGCAGTCTAAACAGTTGAATTTAACAGAGATCACAGGACGACAGGTGGCTAACCTGTATGTGTTTTGGTAGCGAGTGACAACTGCAGGCTAGCCTAGTACAGGAGCATAGTCTACGTGCCATGCAACACGCACAAAGCATTCCGATTAACACACAAGCATATTGATACCGTCAGAGATTTTTCGAACCGAATCACACAGATAAACAATTAGTGACCTCGCATTAATGATTCAGAGGACACGTACGAACGAGAATTGTGATCTCGACCAAACACTAATTCACCAAGCAGGAGCACAGAACGAAGTCTGGGAAACTTCTAAAAAGTTATGCTTTTCTCCCACACTGAAATAAAAGTGTCTGTTAAGTCTACATTTTCTTGCCATTAGTCTGCCCTTCCACGTCTCTCTCACTCTCTTTTACTATTAAAATGTGCCATCTCTCAGGCGGTTAGCCACCAGCCTTCCGCCGCGAAGGCCCAAATTCAGTTTCTGGTCTGTCCATGTAGGACTTGTGGTGGACAAATTGGCACTGAAAGAGGTTTTCCTCAGAATATTTTTATTTTCCCTTCTCAGTATCATTCCATGAATCTACATGTTCATCTTAAATATGTTACTCTTATTAGAAAGACAAACAATAAAATTCTATTTGCGTCACTGCACAAAATAGTACTCTCATACATTTTTAGTATTCAAAAGGAAGCCAATACCAGAAAATTGGTCGAACTACGTAAAATGCTGCTGGACATTAAACACAAGAACAAGCCACACACTCGGTGTTCCCGTCTTGCCCTTCATTTTATAGACCTTACTGCAAGAACATATAAAAACCCACAAATTGCCCTAATGTGAATTTGAAGTACCACTTCCTTTATATCGGAGTGAACTTACACAGTCAAAACACGCACTGTTAACGTAGGCTATTGCGCGTGTTTGAGTGGGACACTGCTGTTCGGTGCGACCTGTTGTTAGCTAGTATAATTATATCCTTTTATCTGTCAATTTAGACAAGTCGTTCCGTCACACCCGAACAGGATGCACTTTTGTGGATTTACCAGGTGCGAAAGACAATTCTGAAACTCGTGGAAAACGTATAAGGATCACAAGAGTACGGAGTACAGACTGGGAGTTGGACAAAGAAGATTATCCGCATATAGGCCAATGCACACTTTTTTTAAATAGCACATATTTTTAATATAAATTTTCCGTTATACATGGAGTTTTGTAGAAAATTAAATAAAAGGGAGTGAACACTTTAGTCTTGTTAATCAATGCGCCCATTTCCTCACTTGTTTAGTTTATGAAGCGATTAAATTTCATTCAATTCTTAATCTTGAAAGGGAAAGACTGAAAGAATTAATCCACAGGTTAAACCAAAGGACAATAATTAGTTTGGTAATGAATATTCCTGCTCTTTGCCTACTGAATTTTTTGTTTAAGTCAAATTTTTTGGCCTTCTTTCGGTTACATTTACAGCAGATATTACAGACTATATAGTCATAAATATATTCCATAACCCATCATCAACTATATACAACATATACTCCATGGGAAAATGTCTACAGAAAAATAAAGACGAAATATGTGTACAAACATACTGATACTGCCAATGCCTGAAGCAGGAAAAAAAGTATAAAATTTCAGAAATAAATGAAAAATGTGGAAAGAAAAGGGAGGATAAGTAAAAAAGAACAAATGTGCCTGCAGTCGAAAGTCAAATCCAGTACGTGTACGTCAATCTGCAAAGGCAGTGTACTGTCCACAACTGCACTATTTGTTTCCCATGTTTCAGCATGAAGCTGATTCATATTATTGCCTTTTAGGTAAACATACCCTACGGTATGGAAGATGGGTACTAAAGTTGCGGACGAACATTATACCACCATCTTCATAGTAGAAGATGGTGGCATTATGTTTCCAGAAAAGAACAATGCGAATCGTAACTGCAGTGAAAACTTGATTTATGTGGGAATTCAGTCTTATAGAGAACACATTATTCACCTAAATTGGCGACAGAAGCATTTCCACATCCCCGCCGCCAAATGATTAATACGAGGCTGTGTGCCATAAGGGAGCTTGAGGTTGTTATGAAAACTCTCTAATTAACATAAAACATTTCACAGATTTCAGAAAGTGATGTTAGACCAACTACGTTTGAGAGGCATAAAAAACTCTACGGTATGTGAGTAGTTTTAGTAGGTAACTAATAAATCTTAAGGTGATAAACAGTATTAAAATTCCAATTCAGTAGCAAACATTTTTTTGTTGCTCGATTTTACATACATTCGTACATGCCATAACTCCTGTAATATCTGTAAATCCGTCTGCACTTATGCGTGGGGAGAACTCCACAAACATATCCTAATTAGCGATGAACCAGCGAGCATTATGCTTTTTTTTTTCAGGGCTCGACAGCCCTAGTGGGCTTAGGCTTCTTCATTGTCGAGGCTTCACGATCAAAATGAGATACATTCACACTCGGTATTAGTCCTCTGGATGAGTGATCAGCCCGTCGCAGAAACTTATACCTGACAACACATGACATTCATAAGAGACAGACATTCATGCCCCCGGAGGGATTCGAACCCGAAATTCTAGCAAGCGAGCGGCCGCAAGCATACAGAGCAAAAAATTATGATCGTCAGGTTAGGAAAGGATAGACTTAGTGGTGGACTTCGTTCTTAAAGAGGGGGAAGAGGCCATGGCTGTCACAAGGCTTCATCGTGATACCGGGTACCTAGATTGGGTCTTTTTAAAACTGACAGTCTATCACCTGGAAAGTATAAAAATGTTGCTTCATGAAAGTTAAGGTGCAACTACCGCGTAAGGAAAAACCAACTGGATGCACAACTTATTCTTCGTACATGTCGTCAAACTCTACATGTTTCGGCCGCATCTAGGCCTGTCATCAGGAGGTACAACCGTATGTATACAACAATTAGTACTTATTATTCTTTCTAGATGACTGTCTGTTGTCCTGGTTGAATTGTTCCAGTCCAACCAGGACAACAGACAGGCATCTAAAAACAATAATAAGTACCGACTGTTGTATACATACGGTTGTACGTACCTTCTGATGATGGGCCTAGATACGCCCGAAACATGTAGAGGTTGACAAAATATACTAAGAATAAGTTGTGCATTAAGCTGGTTTTTTAAAACAATTATATCGAGATGTACGGTCAACAAAACATAAAATTTGCACTACCGCGTTCACAAGAAATCCTTTTGAACCGTATACTGAACATCTATGCGAATTTTGATGTCTTAGCAGCCGAGGAGATTGAAGCTGCGGTCTGCTGGGTTACGACACTGTTCATTCTGTCTTCAGGGTGCGTAATTTGAAGATGGAAACAATCAGCTCCTCCGCAAAGTTAGTAAACTACCAAGCGGCACAGCGTCACAACTCAGACACCCTCAACACATGTGACTCCAATTCACACCCTCACTAATGTATTAATACACAATTTACTTTAATATGCGTTACAGTCGGTCGATTCATTTATCAAATTGGAAGCTCGGTTCATTATGCAGCAAATAAAACTTTCATGTTGATACAGTATACTTAACAGTCATATTCAGACGCGACTCTGTATATGTTGCGAACAGGCTTATCTGCGCAGGCGCCGAGAGCTCACAACTATACTTACTTACTTACTCCATGGTGCAGAGTCCTTCTTGAGAAGCTAACTGTTTTGCAGCTACTCAAGAAATTCCCCACATTTCAAGGAACCCGAAGGTTCATTACTGCACTCACTAGCGTCCGCCACCTGTCTGTATCCTGGGCCAGCCCAATCCAGTCCATATACCCACATCCCACCTCCTGGAGATCCATCCTAATATTATCCACCCATCTACGCCTAGGTCTCTCCA
>Ga0136643_10018933_pt1 | contig 10394 bp, 10 predicted proteins | sample TergutLab28metaG_FD_96883 | JGI IMG/M metagenome (GOLD analysis project Ga0136643, IMG submission 96883) | Labiotermes labralis P1 segment gut microbial communities from Petit-Saut dam, French Guiana - Lab288 P1 (version 3) (version 3) | ecosystem: Host-associated > Arthropoda: Insects >... | reverse complement strand
TTCCATCCCCAGGTTTTTGCGTGCTTTTTATTCCCTGCTCCTCTGCCCTCAGCTTTTCAACACCACTTCTTACTCTCACTTTTCTCGCTTTTTGATCCTGTACATAGTGTGAATACTAACACTCATGCCGTTCTTGCAGTCCGCGCCGCTCTCACCGTAGTCACTGCAATACCCCGCACTGCCCCTACAAAGGGGCAAGTGTGGGGGCTGCTACTAATATAAAAGGAGATTCGACCAACATGAATATACGTTATGAATTGTTCAAAAATAGCAAGAATGTGGATTTGAGACCGTATGAAGATATTATCATATACTGCTTCCATCTCTACTTTCCAGAGTGTAGGGTTGAAGTCGAAGAACATGAGATCATCATTTTGGATTACCCCGAAAAGGCATTAAAGAGGGATTTGCTACGCAAAGTTAGCGAGGAGCTGATGCAGCATGATGAAATGCTACAACACTCTTACACACCAGTAACCAGACGACTATTGAAAAAGAAGCGGTAACACCCACACTACATATTTTCACATGGCCCCCGAAAGGGCCATGTGAAAGCTATGGATAATACTGCCAAATATTTCGGGATTATATCTAAAATCGAAAATAAATTACAATTGAATATATATTATTATTGTGACGTCAAATAAATAATAATTGTAACAATTTTGATGATACGGAGGGCAAACACAATGACACCAGCATATGGCTACTGCCGCTATTCCAGCAATAATCAACGAGAGGAAAGCATTGAAGCCCAAAAGAGGGCTATCCGATATTACGCTTCCGAAAAGGGCTACCAGATCATAAAGTTTTATGAAGATAAAGCCCTGACCGGAAAGACTGCCAATCGTCCAGCGTTCATGCAGATGATGGCGGATATTAAAGCCGGTGAAGTGCAAGCGGTTCTGGTGCATAAACTGGACAGATTCTCAAGAGATGTTGCTGACAGCTATAAATATGAGGACATTCTCAAGGATCATGGGGTTAAGTTAGTATCCGTGATGGAAGCCCTGGACGACAGCCCAACCGGTATTCTAATGCGCTCAATTATTACAGCGATAAACGCTTTTTACTCTAACAATCTAGCCGCTGAGACAATGAAAGGGTTAAAAGAAAACGCTTACAAGTGCATGACTACAGGCGGTACCCCAGCATTGGGTTATAATCTTATTGACAAGCAATATGTTATCAATGAGCGGGAAGCCGAGGCTGTCCGGCTGGCCTTTCAAATGTACGCCGAGGGCTACGGCTACTTACCGATCATCTACCAGCTACGTGCCCTAGGGCATAAAACTAAGCTGGGTAAGAATTTCGGGAAAAACTCGTTGCATGATCTGTTCAGAAACCCCAAATATAAGGGTACATACACCTATAACCGCGCCCAGAAGCGCCGTAGAGATGGTTCTCGTACAGGTAAAAGTAAGCCGGACGATCAAATCATTCGTGTAGAAGGTGGAATACCGGCCATTGTTAGCACAGAGCTATGGGATCGGGTCAATGATCGGATGGATCGACAAAGAAGGTTATCTGGTGCGGCTAAGGCTAAACAGCTATACCTTTTGTCCGGGCTGGTTGTCTGTGGCGAATGTGGGGCTGCATTGTGTGGGAACTCTCGCAGACCAGCCAGAGATCGGGATATTTTGATTACATATAGATGCTCTAACAGGCAGAACAAGGCTCTTTGTGCCAACCGGGAGATCAAACGGGATTCACTTGAAAGCTTCGTCCTTACCCAGCTTGAACAACACTTTTTCCGTGATGATGTAATACCGATTCTGACCCAACAGCTTAATGCTTACCTCAATGCCACCAACGCTGATGCTATAAACCAGAGTGAACGGCTGAAATCAAGGCAAACAGAGTTGGATCAGGAGAAGGCCAACATCATTGATGCAATCGCCAAGACAGGGCTACAGGATACGTTTACAGAGCGTCTAACGGCTATAGAGCAGGAGATCACCCACATTAGCGCCCAGATCAAATATTCCAACAAAGCGCTTACCAGCCCAGCAATCACTGAGGATATGGTAAAAAGCTATCTCGGCTCATTTAGAGAGTTCGTCAAGCGGCGGGATATCCCACAGATCAAAGCGTTCATTGACTCGTATGTCGAGAAAGCCGAAGTATTCCAGACCCATGTAAAGCTAACGCTAAAAGTGGCGTTTCTGGAGGGTTCGAGCCACTCGCTGGACAGTTATACCTTCGACGTAAATACCAGCCGCAGACAGCTAAAAGAGCGCACTACAGCATAAGATGCATCCAACCGAAATCTAACATAAAAGGCTGATTATCCGCATGATAATCAGCCTTTTACTATATCCGTGAGGATATGATGGTGCCGGTGGACCGGTGCCTATAGAATCCTCACAGGAACGATACCTGCTTGCAACGATTGCTCAGCATACATTATGAATGCCATTAGCGCAAGGTGCAAAATCACTCCGATCATTCCCATTGCACTAAATATCAGTTGCAATTTGTCGCTCGATTTGATATAATAAACGTGGTGATAAAATGAGTAAAAAAGACAAGCTTGCCCAGCGCTTATTGAGTAAGCCGAAGGACTTTAGCTATCAAGAGCTTATAGCCCTGCTGTTATATTTCTCGTACAAAGAGGATAACGTAGGTAAGACAAGTGGCTCTGCTGTTAGGTTTATCAACGAAAAGACAGGTCATGCCATCCGTATACATAAACCACATCCCGATTCCGTCCTAAAGGCTTATGTAGTACGCACAGTCGTTTATGAGCTGAGAAAGGAAGGGTATTTGAAATGAGCAACGCGTTAAAGTATAAGGATTATTTAGGTAGTGTCGAATACTCATCCGAGGATGATTGCTTCTTCGGTAAGATTGTTGGTGTGAACGATCTTGTAACTTTCGAGGGCACAAGTACGGTTGAACTCAAACAAGCGTTTCATGAAGCTGTAGAGGATTACTTGCTTATGTGCGAGCGCAACGGCAAGTCACCAGAGAAACCCTATAAAGGCTCATTCAATGTCCGCATTCGTCCGGAAGTGCATCGAAAGGCAACTCTATACGCAAGCGCTCACGGCAAAACGCTTAACTCACTTGTTGAAGAAGCAATTGTTGACCGAATTTCACACTGACAAGTACGCTTGAAACATCACCACCTAGCCTAACCGCTAGGTGGTATTTTTATGCCAAGAAAGGGGATCATCATGCCAGATTACGCAAAAATGTACTACCGCCTATTCAACGCCCAGACCGATGCCATCTCCCTATTACAAAAAGCACAGCAGGACACAGAAGAAATGCATATATCCGCACCAGACTCGGAGATTCACCTGCTAACACCACCCCAAACGAAGGATGACTAAATTCTTTGTCGATAACAGCGGGACGGGCGGGTAAACGGGGAGGCGAATTATGCCCAACAAGATCGGAAACGTCTGCACATTCCCGTTTGCCCGTCTCCCCGCCACACCTTATGAAAAATACAACGGAGGAACACAATGCGTATAGAAAAAGGGACAATGAAAACCGAAGTTATCTTCTCAGACGACAAAAAGAATCGTTACTTACTCCGCCGAGAGTGGGATAACAAGAAGCCAAAGGCGACCATCATCATGACCAATCCCAGCACCGCTGATCTATTCAGTGTGGACTATACTACCCTGTATATCCTCAACAATCTGCTAAAATTGGACTTTGGCGGGGTTGACATTGTTAATCTTGTGTCAATTTGCACAACCAAGCTGTCAGTGAAAGAGTTGACCGGAAAGCTGGAAGAAGAAAACATCCAGCAGATAGTAAAATCAGCAGAAGCCGCCGACAAGGTAATCATTGCTTGGGGTAAGGGTGGCGAGAACAGCCAGAAGCTAGGGCAGATGCAACTGGCATTGCATGAGCATCTAAGGCCATACGAGAAAAAGCTATGTCTGATCGCTGACGGGATGGGGCGAGCTGGATTCCATCCCCTAGCGCCACAGATTCGTTTTGTATGGCATCTAAGGCCGTTTGAGATACCAAAACCGATTGAAGTTACACCTACACAGAAAAAACAAGAATCTGACAGCGCAGGGGCGGTTGCCCCTGAAGCGGTAGGAGCATAGGAAAAAGGGCGGAATTTCTGTGATCCCGCCCCTTTCTCATATTAAGGGGGATCATCATGGAGCTGCAAGAAATATTGTTACAGATCAATAATCAATGCGCCAGAGTACAGAACAGCATAGGCAAACATTATGAAAATCCGCATAATAAAAACCTATTGGCGGAATTTAAACAACTATCTGCACTGCTAAAACAGTTTTGGAAGATACTGTCTAAAACATAATCCTGCCACGGTAGAGCTTCACATACTCGATCAAAAAATCCAATTCAGCATCAGAAGCATTGCCTAGCATGGTCATCAAGGTATCTTTCTTATCGGATATGGGTGGGGGAAGTTCAGCGCTGCCCATGATGATTGAATCTGCGCTGACATCAAGCACCTTGCAGAGGTTGATCAGCGTTTCAATGCTCAAACTTGATTCACCGCGCTCTAATGTGCCTAAAAAGGATTCAGATATCCCGGCCAGCTCTGCAAGCATTTCAATCGTAAGGCTCTTGCTCTTCCGGGCAGTGCGTATATTCTCCCCGATATGCTTCAAATTCTCTCTCATGCCATCACCACCCATACTAATCGTACAGGGATGATAAGCATAATTGAATGGCATGTAGCAGTTTTTATTTATAACTGTATTACTGTATTACAGTTTATGCTAAATTATGGTAAGCTTTTGTATATGTACTTGACAGGCAAGATGATCTTATAAAAGGAAAGGAAAATGTAAATTGAGTAGGAAATTCAGAAGATTGTGCATGTTTCTTGTAGTGGTAGCGCTAATCTTTGGCACTCTGCCCACCGCCTTCGCCCAAGAGGATGGCGGCTCACTTGAAGCACACTCGGCGGCAAACGGTCTTGAGGTAACCGTTCAGAAAGAAGCAGACCTGACGATTAACGGACAGGAATATGCAAATGCAAGAACTAGCCCTGTACTATTAAGCACCTTTACGGTGGGTGGTACAGTCGTTAACCATGATACCGGCAGCCCAATCGCAGGAGTGACGGTTGTGCTTTGGCCAGACACTGATGGCGGTGCCATGCATGGTCGCATCCACACAGACGCATCAGGCACATTTTTATTTACAGACGTACCTCCCGGCGAATATCTTATCGAAATCCATCATAACGACTATATGGCATGGGACAGATTTGCAGTCACCGATCAAAATATAGAAAACTTCGAACTCAGAGCAGTATTTTGGCCGATTACAATTTCTACAGATAACATAAACTTTGGCTCACAACCGATTGGATACGGCGAAATGACGGCAAGGTCGATTGTTGTAGAAAACGTCAGTAGCGTAAATGTGATCATTGACACTGGATTCTACATAAGAAATGATGACACTCCAGCGCCGAATCTGTTTGAGATTGCGTCATCAACACCGGCGCTACCGGCGGAAATTGGGCCGGGTCAAGAAATTACAATACAAGTGAGGCCGCTCACAGGTCTCGGTGCGGGATTGCGTGATATAGACCTTCGAGTGTCTGTAGTGCGCAGTGATCTTGGCACAATTGGCTACACACCGGTTAGATTGCGGTTTGATGTTACGGGTGGACAGACCTCACCACCCATCAGCACTGGCCGTGACCGTGATCGTGACCGTGACCGCAACAGTGGAAATCAATCCACTACAACAAGCATCACCAATGCAATCTCCGCCATTATTTCTACCGCCAATGCACAGAGTTTGGCGCAACAAGCAATTCAATCGGCAATAGCCGGCACAACCCCGGCTGTCCGGTTGACCAATCCCGGCAATATCACACATGTGGCCCTGCAAGCAATGGTCAACGCCGCTGGAACCCAAACCATAGCCGTCAACGCCGATTCTTTGAATGCAGTAGGCGAAGTAGATGTGCGTATCCGATTCAATCCTGCCCAAGCTACCGGTGACTTAAATCTTGCGGCTTCCACGACAAACGTATCAGCAATGACCACAAGCAATCTGTTCCAGGAGAATTTTGGCGGCACAATGTCGGTGATAAGCCTGTCGCAGCAAGGCAGTTTTGGGATGGAAGTGCGGATTGCGGCCAAAGTTGACGCTGATCTCGATACTGCTAATTTGTATTTCTACGCTTACGATAGAGCGAGCAATACATTCCGCAGATTCGTACCAAGTGTACAATTTGTAGACGGAAACGGATTCTTGCAATTCACAACGACTTTGGCCGGGGATATTGTTGTTACCAATACGCAGCTCTAGTTATTAAAATATGCCTCAATGCTAGACCAAGAGCCAGTACCCAATAAAGAGGGTGCTGGCTCTACTCTTTTGAAAAGGGGGTGTTGCTCTGGTGATTAAAGTGGGAACAGTCACAGAGCTTGAAGCAGTCAAAGAATCATTGCCGCCGGAGATTAGGCGGGAAGTACACCGGATTGTGCGAATATTAGACCAAGAATACGGCGCAAGTAGGGACATAGATCACAGCGACGGCGGTGTTGTGCTGATCGCTCAAACAGTTGAAGATATAGTCGAAGTAAACAAGTCATACAACGGCATACTACAGCGTCCACCGGAGCAAGTCAACCTTTTGCAAACCGAACCGCCATATCTGAACGCCCTATACTTAACCAACAATGAGTATAGCATAAACATCCTACTACCTCTATCAATCGCCCCGGCAGAACGGCTAATCGAGATAGAATAGTGCGGTCACAACCAGCACAGGTCATGCCACAGCAAACGGGCGGGCGGGTAAACGGGGGCGGCATTGGGCAAACGACCGGCAAGCGACATGCAAAACCCTATTACTTCCCGTTTGCCCGCCGCCGCAAGTGCCATTATATGTCGCACTAAATATATAAAATATTTTTCAAATGGGTATTGACAAACACTTGGCATTTGTAGTATTATATAGAAGTGGAGTTGTCTGAATATGGGCAGATATCCACATTGCACCTTTACAATTGCATATTTTGAATCTATGTAAAAACCTAATTGCTCTACATTGCTCCACAGAATTTTTATATAGAATTTCCAGTCAAGTTGTATTTGTTAGCGATGTACAATCGACTTGCTGGTTACTAATTTTGAGAAGATGATTCAATAATCCTGCTTGCATAATCGCCAAAGTAATGGTGTGTGCGGGTGGATTTGGGATTGCCTTCTTTTTTTATTGTTTGACGGATTCTTGATGTGCAGCAATAGCTTTGCTCTTGCCGCCATGTTTCAACTCGCACCATGGGGGTAGAAATTCTAACCCTGTATCCAGTGAAAAATCAAAAGGAGGTCTATCAATTTGAGTGAACCAAATGTAGGAAAATTTGTAAAACATGAGGATGTCGGAGTAGAGGATGGGTTGTATGGCACATATGATCGAGAGGGTAAATTTACCCCCCTTGGCAATGCGGTCAACGTAGTAGAAATTCAGCAAAATATTGAAACTCAGACCGTTCAGGTCATGCTGAACTTCATTGATCGGTACGGTATACAAAAGACCTTTACATTTTCCTTATCAGACATTGCATCGACCACTAAGATTACAAAATTATCCGACTTCGGTGTTCAAGTGCAATCGGGCGCATCGGCAAATACCCTCGTCAAGGTACTATCAAACCAAATGGGCGAAACATATATGCGTTTCATCTACAATGGCTTAGGCTGGATGCCCTACAAAAGTGAAATAATATTCCGTGGCCATAATGCGGTTGGGATGGAAGCAAGCTATGCCGGACAATTGCTTATCGAGCCAAAGGGCAAATACAAAGCTTGGAAAGAAATGATCGACAATGAAGTGGTCGGTAACCCTGCAAGAGAAGCGGCGTTGTCCATCGGCTTCACCGCCCCACTCTATGGATTTATGCACGACATGCTGGGTATTGAAAGCCTGTTTGCACACATTTGGGGAGATTCATCAGTGGGCAAGACAACGATGGGGCTACTGGTTCTCTCGATTAGTTGTTGTCCAGACTTCGACAAGCCATCTTTGGCCAAAAGCTGGACTGACACAATCAACGCAATCATCAGGGAGCTTACAAACAACCATGGCTACCCGGTGCTGATTGATGAAGCGTCACAGTCTAACAAAAAGAACCTGACCCCATTTATATACACCCTGACAGGCAATCGAGAGAAAAACAGGCTGACCAGTGACGCTACCCTCAATCCAGGCGGGACTTGGCACACCACTGTTTTAAGCACCGGCGAATACTCTTTGCTGGACAATGCCGCTGAAAATATGGGGTTGCGGGTACGCCTAATCGAGTTTAAAAATGTAGCATGGACGGACGATGCTGGAAACGCCGACCGGATCAGGGAGGTCATCAAGAACAATTACAGTCACGCCATAAGGCGGTTCGCCAAAGCATTACTCGAAATGGGCAGAGATGAGCTTGCAGACCTCTGGCATAAATGTGTCCGAAAGTGCGAGCAAGCGCTCACTGACGACCATTTTAACAACCGCATTGCCAAAAAATATGCACTCATCTTAATGGCGGCATACATCGTCAACAAAAAGCTGAATATTAAGCTCGACCTGAGCGGTATACTTAACTTTTTGGCTGAAAACGACAAGTCGAATGTTGAGGAAGAGCCGAGAGACTTAGGCGATAAGGCTTACGACGTGTTGCTCGAAGAATTGGAAATCAATCATCACCGATTCGAGCTGTGGAAAGAAAGCGGGAACAAACTGCGTCAGGTCACAAAGCAAACGCATAAAGGGGTTGATTTAATCATTGAACCAGTGCGTCAACCGAAAGGCGTAAGCTGGGGCCGAATCATCCGTTGTAAAGATCGGTTTGACGAAAACACAGGAAAGAAAATCGCCGTAACGCATGTCGCCGTGTATAAAAAGCCATTTCACCGCCTTATGAAATATCGTGGTTTTGAAAGTCCTCAAAATGTCTTGCAAAAATGGAAAGAAAAAGGCGTGTTGATCTCAGAAGCGGATAGATTGGAAATACGTATCTCCGGAAAAGTGCCTGTCTACCGCATTGACATTTCTGACTTCCAAGACGATTAACCCTAACGGCCTATCTGCTGACCTCACCACCATCGCCCGCATTCTCAAATCCCAACGGGTGGGCGGGGAAACGGGGGCGGCAGTTGCTGAATGTCCCAGTTCCACCCTCTACATCCTAAAGAAAGGGGGTAAAATCATAGCGCTAAAATCCGTGACACTCAACCTACATACTGAAAGACACGGACACCTGCTCGCTGATGCAGGATTAACAGAAAGCTCCACTTCTGAGACTACAGACAACACACAAAAAAATCTATTTTTGATGCCAGCTGTCCGTCTGCTGGCCACTATGCACAACCACAATGAGAATGAATGCTAATTAAACCTGTTTGATATAAATTGAATTTGAAAACGAGTAGAGCCGCCGCAACCTGCCTGTGCGGTAGGTTGCGGCAATGCTCATAAAGTATATAACGTGACCCTATATAAACCGATTACTGTAACGATTAAGATTTAGAATAGATATTATTACTTTAGTAAATATTTACAAAGAGGTGATGGAAATGATCCCCGCTGTAGGATATGTACGGTTCTCAAGCAACCGCCAAAAGGATGAGTCGATCGACGCTCAAAAGAGGGCGATTCTTATATATGCCGGTCATATGGGTTATCGAATTACGCATTTCTATGAAGATAGGGCAATCACCGGCAAGAATGCCAATCGACCAGAATTTTTGCGGATGATGGAGGATATCAAGATCGGCACTGTAAAAGCTGTCATCGTTCACAAACTCGATCGGTTCTCCCGGAGCATTGTGGACAGCATCAATTATAAAGAAATGCTGGCAGATTATGGGGTGCAACTCATTTCCGTGTCCGAAGCTCTTGACGACAGCACATCCGGTTGGTTGATGGGCAGCATGATCGCCATGATGAACGAGTTTTATGTCAGAAATATGGCCAGCGAAATCCTAAAGGGCATGAATGAAAATGCGCACAAGTGCAAAACAAACGGTGGCAAGCCAGCGCTGGGCTATGACCTTGTTGACAAGCGATATATTATAAACGAGCAAGAAGCCGAAGCCATCCGACTGGCCTTTAAAATGTACGATGAAGGTTACGGCTACCTGCCAATCATCCGCCAGTTACGGGCTTTAGGGTATAAGACGAAAAAGGGGGCGGACTTCGGAAAAAGCTCGATGCACGATCTGTTTAGGAACGAGAAGTACAAAGGCACATACATATTCAACCGCGCTCAGAAGCGCCGTAGGGATGGCTCTCGCAGTGGCAAAAGCAAACCGGACGATCAAATCATCCGTGTAGAGGGCGGCATACCGGCCATTGTCAGCACAGAGCTATGGGATCGGGTCAATGATCGGATGGACAACCAGAAAAAGGCGGCGGGGGCGGCTAAAGCCAAACA